>ERZ791923.1553-NODE-1553-length-24599-cov-2.748493_pt1 | contig 24599 bp, 19 predicted proteins | sample MGYA00510133_ERZ791923 | MGnify/ENA primary metagenome ERZ791923 (study PRJEB30046, sample SAMN00792106) | human gut metagenome | study: EMG produced TPA metagenomics assembly of the A metagenome-wide association study of gut microbiota in type 2... | reverse complement strand
AATACATACAGGTATAATTCATTTAAGTTGACGCTAAGTTCCCAACATTGGGGTCAGACCCCGGAAGTCTTCTTCTTTTATAGATCTTTTAGCTCTGCTTTATCCTTTTCAGGTGTACTTCATAGGGTCAGACCCCAGAGGTATTCCTAAGCCCAGAAATATCAATGTTCTGGGCTTAAGTTGACCACATTGGGGTCAGACCCCGAAATGCTTTTTCAACTCTGCTTTAGCTAATGCTATATTTTATTGAGAATATAACTTACTTATAGCAATAACCACCGTCAATCTCCATTAGGCTACCATTAACATATCCATCTTCTATAATATGGTAAACAAATTGAGCTATTTCGCAAGGCTCTGCGAATCTTCCTAATGCAATTTTGTCTTTAATTCTTTTTTCGTGCTCTGGAGTTCTTTTAATCATTGTAGTATCCGTAAAACCAGTAATTACAGCATTAACGGTGATACTTTTTTCATTAAAATACTTCACCAAATATTTCGTAAGAGAATTGAGACTTGCTTTTGATACTCCATATGCAATGCTACTACTATGCTCATATGTACTCATTACCGATGATATAAATACAATACGACCATTCTCATTAATATGCTGGTATGCCTTTTGTATCATAAACAATGGTATATTAAGGTTAATATCAAAGCACTTTTTCCATCCCTCATAATCCATTTCTTCAAAAGGCTTCTTTTGTGTGCCGCCAGCATTAAATATCAGATAATCAACGCCTTGCTTCTCTTGATTAAGGATACCTCCCATATAAGAAATTGCTTCAACATAAGAAGATAAATCAACTTTTTCTATTATCAGTTTACTGTCATATTCAGACAATTCCTTTTTCATTATACTTGCTGATTCAAAATCAGAAGAATAGCACGTATAAACCTTACATCCTTGACTAAGAAGCTTTGTAACAATGGCTTTGCCAATTCCTTTTGTCCCTCCAGTTACTAAAGCAACCTTCATTTTGTAATCCTCCTGATATTTTCGACAAGTTGTAATGAATCTCTATCAAATAGTCTCGTACACTCTTTTCGGTTATCTTTAATCATTATTAATAATTCCTGAAGTAGATATCTAAAACCGTTCCCTTCAAAATTGAAACTATACCTTTTTTTATTCTTTTCACCTTTTATCCAAGCCTCAAAATATCCGGTATTCCACCAATCATCTTCAATAACTATCTTTCCCTTTGTACCTAAAATAGTTAGACAACTATTGTAATCTAATTCTTTATATATTGAAATATTAGCTAATGCATTCGAAAACTCAATTTGTGATTTGAGAATTTCACTTTCCAAATCCACTTTTATTCTATCTGATTTAGCACTAAGATAATTACTTCCTAAAAGTTTATCCACAAATAGTAATGGATACACTAGTATTTCTTCAATACTTTTCTTATCAATGAAATCTTTTGAAGATATTTCCGCATTTAAAGAAATAATTTGTCCGATCAAATTACCATTTATTAGCCAAACCAGCTGATTAAATGCGCGTAAGTATGCAGTAATAATATTCTCAATAATAAGTACACCATTATCATGTGCAATATCAAACAATTCCTTCAATTCTTCTTGATTCATTGTAATCGGAGAAGAACATATCACATACTTACCATATTCCAGTGCAGTTTTTGCAAATCTATATCTTTCGTCAAGTGGAATAGAAATATACACGATGTCCACATCAGTTAGAAAATCTTCATATTTTGAATAGGACTTGTTAATTTCGTATTTTTGGGCAAATTTAATACCTATTTGATCATTTTCCGAAAAAACAGAATTAATATGAATTCCACTAACAAACTTAGATTCATAGACAATATCATTGTCATTTTCGCTGTCAGTTAATATACCAATTTTAAAGAATTTTTCTTTATTTCTAAGTTCAGTGCTTGAAATATCCTTTGTTCGTTCAAGATACTTGACCGTACAGTATTTTTTTAAATAATCAAATTTTCCAATCCAGTCTGATCCGACAACAAAGATGTCGATATTATATTTTAAGATATCGTCAACCTTTTGACCTTGGTACTCCTCGACAATGATTTCATCAGCCAATCCCGTTTTTCTGACATTTTCAATTCGTTGTATCAAACTATCACGAACATTAATTTTTCCTCGTTCAAGATCATAACTTTCTCCTGTAACACCAACAATAAGATAATCTCCTAATTCTTTAGCTCGCTTTAAGATATTATAATGTCCCCGGTGAAACAGATCAAATGTTCCATAAGTAATTACTTTTTTCATTATAACCTCACTACATTTTATAGATTTTTTCAAGAATCAAACTATCCATATAAGGTCTTTGATTGTCCATTGTTTCACCAAAATATGTTTTAGGATAAGCTTTTGATTCAGTATCAATCATAACTTCAAATAAAACCGGGTAATTGTTTTGAATTATTTCCTCTTTATATTTTAATAAGTCCTCAGTCGAAAAGACTCTATACGACTTAATTCCATATGCATTACCAATATTAGTAAAATTGGGAACAGTATAACCGCCTTCAACCGTAGAAGCAAACCTATTGCCATTAAAAAAATCATCCTGTTGTTGACGTATCAAACCAAGGGAAGCATTATTTAATACAATCATAGTTAATGGAATATTCTCTCTTTTCACCCATTGAAGTTCCTGAATATTCATCTGGAATGCACCATCCCCGGCAATTACAAAAGTCTTTTCCGTTGTTGAATAATAAGCTCCAATTCCAGCTGGCAACGAAAATCCCATTGCTCCATGTCCACCCGAAAACAATACTTGTTTATTATTTGAAATATCAAAAGACTGTGCTATCCACATTTGATGCTGTCCAACATCCGACACTACAACCGATCTATCAGGTATAATTTTACTCAAAGAATTAATCAGTTTATTAGGACTTCTTTCTTCGAGAGTTGCTTCAAAATCATTTGCAATCCTCTTAATTTTCCTACACACCGAATTCCATTCTGTAAACCGAAAGCTTATGTTGCGATCTGCAATTGCTTTAATCACTTTATTGGCATCTATACAAAAAGATTTCTCATTCTTATGAACTTTTCTCGTCAGCTCTATCGGATCAATATCAATTCGAATGATCTTTGCATCACTAGCAAATCTTTCCGAATCTCCTCCAGTCTGTCTTCGATTCATGCTGCATCCAAAACTAATGATCAAATCAGCTTTTCTATATGCAACAATGTTGGCAGCTCTATGACCATATGCTGCTCCTAAAAAACCCAAATAGTAATCATTATTCCAAGCGATAAGGCTTTTTCCCAACGAACTTGTAATAGCGGGAATTCCCATTTTATCAATTAATGTATTTAATAATTTTTTCCCAGAAATCGATTTATCAATACCATTTCCAAAAAGAAATAATGGACGTTTCGAATTATCAATTGCATTAATAATATCCTCAACTATTAAATCCAAATTTGTTGAATCTTTTTCTTTCGGCATAAAATGAGTTAGCTGATCAAGATTAATAATAGTACGTTGAATATTCATCGGAATATCCAACAATACTGGACCTTTTCGACCATGATTAGCCACATACCAAGCCTTTTCTAAATGATAAGCTATTTCATTTGCATTTTTTATTTGTACGCAATATTTTGTTATTGGTGAAAAAATACTTACCACATCTGTTTCTTGAAATCCTTGTTGCCGGAGTTCAGGTATATCTGTATATTCATTAGTATTTAACTGACCTGTAATAAACAATGTTGAAACCGAATCATAGTATGCATCAGCTACACCTGAAATTAAATTTAGTGCTCCTGGTCCACTCGTGGCATAAGCTACACCTGTCTTATTTGATGATTTAGCGTACCCCACGGCAGCAAAAGCGGCACCTTGTTCATTATAGCAACAGTGATTCACAATACCCGAATTCTTGTATATCGCATCTATCAAATACGCAATCATCGTTCCTTGATATCCAAAAATATGTTTAATATTTTTACTCACAACAAATTGAGTAATATACTCTGATGTATTCATCTTATGCCTCCCAACATAAAGCTAACATCCTCACTAATAATTTCTGCAATTATTTTCGAAGAGTCACCAGATTCCTTAAATTCCTTTTCCTTGAGAAACTTTTCACATTCCATCTCATAATGCTCACAATCGTAATTAAGAATTATATCATTTAATTCATTTTGGTTTCTGGCTACCTTATAAGGTAATTCATCCGTAGATAAAGCCAATCCTCTCTCCTTGACATAGCTGTCAATATCTTCAGCGTACATGAAAACAGGTTTCTTTTGCAGAATCATATCTATAGAGCAACCAGAATAATCAGTAATCAGCGCATCCGCCGCCAACAATAATTCCTGCATATCCTCATATCCTGATGCATTAATAGCGTCTTTGTATTCTATTTTGCCTTTGGAACGTGGATGAAGACGAAATACAAATTTCCAATTTCCACCCAATCTATAATTAAACGAGCTAATTACTCGAGAAGAATCAATAACTTGTTCATCACTATTGTTTCTAAATGTTGGTGCATACAAAACGATTTTTTGAGACTCTTCAATTCCCAATGACTTTCTAACTTTACTAATTATTTCTGACTTCGCATTACTCCAAAAAATGTCTGTTCTTGCTAAACCTGTAATATCTATTTTGTTTTCTTCGATCCAAAAAGAACGAGCCCATACTTTTTTTCCAAATTCACTGTCCGCAAACAACCTGTCAATCATTTTTGAATCATTTATTGCTGATTCAACGTATTCGCGTTCTAACTTTTCTAGTGCATCTCCTTCAGCTTTTTTTATACCAAAACTTCCATGCCAAGTTTGATAATATCGCTGTTTTTTCCTTTTAACTATCCATATTGGCTTTCTGCAATTATCAATCCAAACACTTGCTGTCGCCAAATGGAACAGTGCTTTAAAAGAATTCTTTTTAATTACATTGATATAATCAGGAAATTGATACTTATTCACATCATCACATAACCAATATACAATATACCCCTTTTTCACCAGTTGTTCAGCGATATATTTGGGATTATCGCCATAGCCTTTTCCATAAAAATTGGAACAAACAACCTTATTTTTTTTTATTGAGAACAATAAAAATGGATAGTAAATCATTCTTTTAATTAAAGACTTTTTATTCATCCCTTGATTCTCCTTTTTATTATTTCACATAAACCATTTACATCTTCTTTATTTTTCAAATAAACGGCTATTACAAACGCCACGCATGTAGCATATTTAAATACCGGATGTGGATTTAAAAAAATAACAATTATACCCATCAGACATACAGACAATCCACTTTTTAAGAAATCACTAATTCGGAAAAATGATTTCATGTTATGCTGTTTAACAATTCTATTTGCAATTACCCAATGCATAAAGAACATCACTAAATAACTAATTGCCGTAGTATATGCTGCTGCCTGGTATCCTAATATTGGAATGAACAAATAATTCAAGACAACATTCACAAGAGCAGATACGAATGTCGTAATGGCAATATACTTTGTTTCTTTATAAAAATATTCTATTCCTACAGGCAATGTATAAAGAAACAGAAAGTAAATTCCAATAATAATCGGAATAAAAAGTGTTGTCCCTGCCCAATAGTCTTTTGATCCCATAATAACTATCATTTCTTTTGAGAAAAACATCATAGAGCAAGCTACAAACAATATCAATGTCATATATTTTTTCGAATTTTCTCTTATTGTAATATAGTCCTTGGCTTCCATTCTCTCAAAAAACCATACGCTCCATACATTATCCGTTGAATAGAATATAATCTGAAGAATATTAGCAATTGTATATGTAAAGCTGTATACTCCCGTAAAATTCGTTCCAACCATTGACGAAATCATTATACGATCAGACTGTGAAGCGATTTGTTGTGATAAATAATGCCAAATAAGTGGTATTCCAAAAAGTACAGCATATTTTGCCATTACCTTATTATAAGCAAACTTTGCCTTTTTACCCTCTGTGTAAAACACATAAATTCCAATCAAAATCATAGGAATCGCAACTCCAATGATTCTAGCATCTGCTCGGTGATCTGATAAAATAGTAAGAATAAGTATTATGGAAAGTCCAACGCTTAAAAATGTATTAAAAACTGCAAAAATTAGATATTTTTTAAATTCGTATTCCAAGGCCAATCTTGCATTTATCACATTAAGCATCGCTGAACCAAAGCTATGAAAAATCAGAATTACAACTATATAAAAATGAAAGCCGGTAAAAGACGATATTTGATCCTTAAATATAAAGCATAGCAATAGCATGACTATCGCCATAAATAGGCACAACCAATTCTGCGTAGATACATAGCATTCAACTTGTTTATAGTCTTTTTTTGCATTCTTTATAGATGAGTAAATTCCAAGACCAATAATAATTGAGATAATTGCCTCATATGCAACGTATGTATTATATATTCCAAAATCAGCCGTATTTAACAACCGTGAGAACACCGATAATGTCAAAAATGAAATGCCTTTTATAAGGATATTTCCAATCGTATAACCCAATCCAGCTTTTAATTCTTTTTTATCACTCATTGCTTTCAGCTTCCTCGCGTATGTACATACAATATTCTTTATAACCAAGATGTTTATTTCTTAGATTAACACGGTACATTTCTTTCATTTTAGAATCATTTGAAATTAAGTAGAGCAAGTACGCAGCTACATGTTTAACTATAGCTACTCTGTAATATTTTCTCATCTCTATATTGCCATACTTAATATAATGTTTTGCACAGCATGCCCCATATCCCAAACTGTATGCTGCAGCTTTTTCAACTTTTAACGACCTCTTATCTACAGAAGGATGATAGACAATAATTGAAGGATCATAATACGCAATTGCACCTTTATACAATGCTCTTAAAACAAGATCTACCTCTTCTGCACATCCCCATCTTCTACCAACCCCGAAATTATCATCAAATTTAAGTTCTTTGGCATATTTCGAGTTGATGACTAACGATGGGCTTGAACAATACTCCATAATATTATTTTGAGTTATTATTAACGAATCTTTTTTCATACCATGAAGTGAAATTTCTTTTGAAACTGGATCTAACATCATCCCACATATAATATCTGTTTTTTTAGCATCAATTACTTTTTTAATACTCATTAAATTATCTGATGCATATGTTGCATCATCATCCATTAAACAGATATAATCACCTGTAGATATATCAATTCCAATATTCCTATTATAAGATAAGCCTGTTTTTTCCGAATGAATATAGATAATTCTATTGTCCATTTTCTCATATTCGTCTTTGGAATTCTCAGACGATTGATCTACGACAATAATCTCGTAATTGTCATACGTTTGGTTTAGTATAGATTTAATTGCATTGATTGCAAGCACTTTTCTGTTTAGTGTGCATAATAAAAATGAAAACTTCATTTTATTCTCCTTTTTCCGATAATAAATGGAACGTATTTATTTACAATGACCGAAATGACTGCCAATTCAAAACATAAAAAAACAAATACCACCGTGTCCAAAATCAAGTAATTTCTTAGCAAAAAGAACTTATTTTGAAATACCATAACAAAACGTTCTGTAAGATGCATACATTAAAATGATAATATAAAATAGCAGAGAGTATTTTTTTCCACAAATTCAATAAAATTACAACAAGGATTCATATTGTTGAAAATCAATCTAGAAACTGAAAACAATAACAATATTCCTACCAAACAAACCAACAGACAAAACACTATATTCGATTACTCATTTAAATTCATATCCATAAAAAAGCCATGTTTAGAATTCATACTGATTAATATTAATCCAATATAGATAATTGTTACTACCAGTGCTGTTGTTTTTTCATTTAAGAATTTTACTATGTTAGGTTCAATTATATTTTTATATACATATCCAAACATAACAAAAAATTGTGCTATTAAAGCAGTATCCCATCTCCATATTCTAATCACGCCTGATCTGATTGTGATACATCCTATAAATAACAGTACTGCACTTACCACAATGAGATGCTTTACTTTCTCAGTAAATATCTTAAATATCAGAATTAAAATTATAAAAGAAACAAATAAACATGGAATAAACCAGAATTTTTTTCTTAAAACAAATGATAAAATCAACTTAGGAGAAAATGTTTCTCCATTAACTATTTTTAAAGTATAACTAACGGTAATAGAAAAACCACCCAGAAAAAAATATGGAATAATTAATGCTCTGCTTTAGCAGCACCGATAATCTATTGCCATTTATCGAAAAAAATATCCGCTAATCGCAAAAAAGCCCGGTAACTTTATAGCATTAGTCCAAGTAAAAAAAGCAATATGATTTGTATCAAGATGCCCCCATATCACTAGCAGCATTACAATACCTCTAGCGAAATCCACCCATTCTATTCTCGTTTTATCTTTCATTATATTGTCTAATACTCCTCTTCATTCGAACACCGACGAAAAATTTTATACATAAATATAAAAACACTATATCAAATATGCAGTTTGCAAACTCACCCCTAAAGAAATCCAATGAATACGCACAAATAATATAATAAAAAAGAGGTTCCTTTTTTCCTATCTTTATACCAATTCGCATGAACAAGTAAATAATTATTGGCGTAATAAGCACCGAAAATCCACCAAAATTTATCAATCCTTCAGCAACCGGATTAAACGCAAAAGCACTTCCATTTTTTATCACTTCGTTATAAAAAACCATAGATAAATCCAACGGTTTTCCACTATAAAAAGCTCTTGGAATAGCTTTAGTTATTGTATACCATGTATAAGTTTCTCCGAAAAGCAACCTGGAAACAGGATGTGCCACATAATAACATGTTACATATTGAGTCAAAATAAATTCACCACTCATTGTATATACAAGTGTTTGTATTGGGATTTTTCCCATAGAAAGTCCAAGCCTTACCACCGCATAAACCATCATAAAAACAACTATAATCACAAATTTTGCAATGTATTTAAACTTAATTGTCTTATTCTGTGACATTACCATTAGAAAAACTGCTATTATTACTGGTATAATATGTCTTCTATCTGTTAAAATAGAAGACATCCAGAATAAAATGATGACTGTCATCCGAAACAAATTACTCTTTTTAAGCAAAAAAGCACGATTTATGGATGCTCCAGACAAAAAAGAAATAGTATAGGCCATCATATATAACCAAACATACTGCTGACCACTGAAACTCATATTTCGACGAAAATTCACATAATTCACATTCCAGTTCAAAAGTTGATTTATATTTTTACCCAAAAAAATCAAAAAAATCAAAGTACAAAAGACAGCTATTATATCTGCCATCAGCGTTTGTTTTGCATTTCTTGCAATGCTTAATTGCCCTGCAATCTTTTCAAAATTATTTTTTGGATGTCCAAATAAAAACAGCAATAATACAAAAAACAGAAATATCTGTAAATACAGATTTAATGTTTTTCCCATCAAATCTTCAGTAATTGTAAAATACCACATTCGTTGGCTTCCATTATCCAGCTTAAACTGTATAGATGCCATAATAGAATAAACAAAGAACACCGAGAGATAAATTCCTTCAATAGAGGTAACAACTTTTCCCCAACTTCCTAAAAACATTCTAAATGCCAACAGAGTTAAGATATAAAATAATACAAATATTCCTAATGATACTGAAATAGATGGGTTAAATATATATATTACTATCTCCAAAAACAATATCATTACAATGAAGGTAATACGAATAACTTTTTTATTCTCATTATTTTTCATGTAAATTACTCCTTTATTTATCACACTTCCTTGAATAATAGGTTTTTCAGCAGCTTTGCAGAGTCATTCCATGAATATTTTTTTAACACTTTCAACTGAGCATTACCGTTATTCTCGTTTGTAGTTTCAACACATAAATCTTTTTTTATATAGCTGACACTTTCTGAAAAAATTTCCCGCATTACTTCAGTATCAGAAACAACAACGCTCTTACATCCTGCACTCATAGCTTCAAGCGGTGGGATTCCAAATCCTTCATAAATACTAGGAAATAAAAACGCCTTACAGTCTCTCATCAATGTCTTTGCTTCGTTATCACTTATAAAACCTAATAATTTGATATTATTAGGACACTCAAACCCCAATCCATCAGCAAACACCTTCTCATTAATTGAACCTGCAATTGCAAATGTCTGATCTGACATTTTTTTCGCTTGTTCAGCAATCCACTTAAAGTTTTTGTTCGGTTCCATGCTTCCCATAGCAAAATAATATTTGTCTTTTTGCAAATTATATTTAACCAACGTACTTTCATCGTATCTAACACGCTTGTAGTGCTGCCAAGCATTAGGAATTACTACAATTTTATTTTCATCAACATGATAGTATTTCATAATTTCATGTTTTGAGAACTCAGAAACAGTGATAATTATCTTCGACCTTCTTATTTCGTTTATAAACAACAACTCATACCAAATTCTAAATCTCCAGCTAAAATATTCCGGGTGTGCTTTTATCTTCATGTCATGAATGGCAACAATTCCCGGATTTATCAGTGGTGCAACATTACATAAATTCAATGAAACGCCTTTATTTTTATGAACATACCATGGAAAAGAGAAATGCTCCCATAATCTGTTGTGTAGCTTTCCTACTTTTACTACCTTTATATTTTTATAAGTCGGGATATCTTCAACCTCTGGTGGAACAGCCATTTTAATACTATCTGGCTCGATTATCTTATCCAATTCTAATAATATTTCTCTTGCGTATCGCTCTACACCAGTAACTCTATGAATTAAAAAACGTCCATTGATTATTACTTTCATCGCTATATATTCCTTATCTTCTTTATTTCTGCTGGAGTTCCCAGTGCATAATAACAATCATCTGGCACATCCTTTGTCACAACAGAATTTACAGCAACAACTACGTTGTCTCCTATTTCTATTTTCCAACAATCAATGCACCTGTTCCAATAAATAGACCATCACCAATTGTCGGAACATCCTCACCAGGCAATCCATTTTTAAACTTCGCGCCAATCATCACATTAGGGAGAATCTTGCAATTTTCGCCTTATAATGAACTGCACAGTCAAGTCGTCTATGCCAAAACTTTGTACCTAATCCAATCTCAGATTTAGCTAAAACAGCATTTGCACATATCCAATAATTTACAAACTCTAATATACGCACAAGTGGAGTCAGTCCCTCCCGCTTTGTAAAGGGAATGCGCTATTTTCCCCAAAATGTCATTTCATTCTCCTGCACTTAAAAAGTCACAAACAGCTTTTTAATGTTATTGCAAAACTGTGTTGATAGAAAATTATTTTCAACTCGCTCTTTTCCTGCTTTACCATATTTCAGGCTTAGTTCTTTATTTTGAGCGAGCGTCTTCATCGCATCCGCATATTTTTCTACATTGCGATTTTCAACTTCGATTCCTGTTACTTTATTCAAACTAACATAGTTGACACCAGAGCCCGGAATGGTAAATGTAACTGCCGGTTTTTTGTAGTACATTCCCTCTGCCAGTGCCAAGCCAAATGCTTCATTCTTTGTAATAGAAGGAAAACAGAATATATCAGATGCTAAAATTAACGCTTTTAACTCTACATCATCAACGCGACCTGTAAAAATAATTTTGGCGTCACCTTTCGCTTCTTCATGAAGCTTTTCCGTTAATTCACCCTTTCCAGTAATAAAAATTCGGAATTTATCGTCCAAAAGCTTACTAGCTTGAACCAAGTAAGTGAAACCCTTATATTCAGTGTGACGTCCAACTGCGACGCATATCGTCTTATCCTTGTTTTCTTCCCGAATCTCTGCCGCACGTTTTTCTATTTCAGATGTGATTGTCATTCGTTCTACATTAATGCAGTTCGGCACAACAATGCACTTCTCTTTTACTGACTGAAGCCATTTGCTTCCCTCTATATAATTCGGAGATGTCGCTATAACTTTATCTGCACGAGTAAGTAAACTTCTATTTTGTGGAGCAAACAACAACTTCAAGTATTTCTGCCGAACAATATCGAGATGCCAATACACTACAAGTTTGGCTTTCGAGTTTTTCAGTTCTCTCAGCAATAAAGCTGCAACAAATGGGTTTGGATAGTGAAAAACTACAATATCAGGATTAAATTCCTTCATAACTTTATGTAAGTGCTTTCCATACGATGCTGACAGCGACTGTGCTGCAATCTTTGTAAAACAGCCACATTTTATTACTTCAATTTCATCAACAATATCGAGTTTGTCTTCTTTACCATCATTAAACGCAATAACCTTTTGCTCATACTCACCCTTAAGTGCTAAAACTACATCTCTTGCAATTTGCTCAGTGCCACCTGAAAAGGGATAATAATATTTTGATATATGTAAAATTTTCTTCATTATTTTCTATTCCTCTCACCGCAAATTATCAGCACCGAACCTTGATCAACTCTGCATCACCAAGACACCAGCCCAGCCCAGCTGGCAAAAACAGCGTTTCACCCTTGCTGAATCGCATCGACTTCTGTTCCGCATCCATTGTCTGCACTTCACCATATCCGCTCAGGCACATCAATATCTGAAAAGAAGTGTCCATCACAGAAAAGGCAAAACCCTTTGTAACTTGAATTCGTTCCGTTTCAAAATATTTGCAACGGCAAAGTAGCTCACGAGAGCAGCCAGAATAGTACTTCACCATTCGTGGTTTCTGATTCACATCGTGTGCGACTTTCATGTTCATGACTTGCACAGCTTTATCAAAATGTAATTCACGCTTTTTGCCGTTCTTATCCACACGGCCATAGTCATAAACGCGGTAGGTCACGTTCGAGCTTTCCTGAATTTCAGCAACCAGGATACCCTTCCCGATGCCATGTACCGTTCCTGCCGGAACAAAATATGTATCGCCTTTGTGAACCGAAACCTTTTGCAGATGCTTGTCCAGTGTTCCGGTATCAACCGCTTTTCGGAGGATTTCCTCCGTTACCTCATGCTGAAATCCGTATATAAGACTTGCACCCTCATCAGCATCAATGACATACCACATCTCTGTCTTGCCGTTGTCACCTTCGTGCTCTCTCGCATACTCATCACTTGGATGAACCTGTACTGACAAGTCTTTCTTGGCATCGATGAATTTTACCAGTACAGGCAGTTTACCGTTTTCAACTTTTGTGCCAAGATATTTCGGATGTTCTTTCAATACATCCGCTAATATTTTTTCTTTATATGTACCATTTGCCACATAACTTGGGCCATCCGGATGAACAGAACACTCCCAAGTTTCTGCTAATGGTGTTAAATCAATCTTTTTACCATATTCTTTCCGAAGTCGAGTACCACCCCACAAATAATCTTAACCCGTCGGAATCAATTTCATGATTTCCATTACTCTGTCTCCCACTATTTCTTATTCCATCGGAAATTTAATCTTATCTGCGACGCTAATTTCCTCTCCAAGCTGTACTTCGATCATATCCAGTGCAGTAATGGCCTCAACAGTATGCTTGCAACCTGCCGCAATGGTAATGAGATCACCAGTGCGGAGTACCTGCTCCATGCCGTCAACGATTGCCTTACCTCTACCAGAAACGACAGTCCAGACTTCTTCCCGATAATTATGCATATGATAGCTCATATTTTCTCCAGCTTTCATGGAGATCTTTACTGTCATGGAACCCGGTTGCACATCAATGACCGTATAAGTACCCCATGATTTCTCGACATACATTGCCTCGGTTTCAATTTTCTCAACATATGGCTTCATATAACCGCTGCGCTCTTTATCAGAAATCAGAATACCATCACCACTTGCCGCAATAATCATGTCCTTGCAGCCCATGCAGAGAATTGGAATATTCAGCTCATTCACCACATTGGTGTTCTCGCAGGTTTCATCCAGAATGGCCTTGCCCTTGGTCTTATCTGCCATGACCTCGGCCATCATGTTCCAGGTGCCGACATCCTTCCAATCTCCGCTGTAACGCAGAACCTGAATGCTGGACTCTTTCTCGACCACAGCGTAGTCAAAGCTGATTTTGGTCAGTGTGTCGTATTTATTGAAAAGGTCACGATAATCCTCGAAGTCGATCATGCTGTGAGCCTTATCCATCAGGTATCCCAGCTTAAATGCAAAGATACCTGCATTCCACAATGCACTCTGAGCCAAATACTTCTTAGCAGTTTCGACATCCGGCTTTTCCTTGAACTCTTTAACTTTGCTGACGTTTTCGCCGCTTTCAGGAATGATATAGCCATACTTCTCGCTCGGATAGGTCGGCTCAATGCCCATCAGCGTCAAATTTGCATTGCCCTTTTCCGCCAGTTCCTGCAACGTTTTGACAGCCTCGTAATAGATGTTATCCACATACGGATCGACTGGGCAAACCACGACCGCCTCATTTTCTTCAACACCCAATTCATCGTGAAGATACGCTGCTGCCAGTGCGATTGCAGGGAACGTATCACGACGGCAGGGTTCCACGCAAATAGAAGCCTTTTCGCCAAGCTGATTCTTAATGGCACTTGCCTGAGATTTACTCGTCGCAATCGTAATCTTTGCATCTGCATCTACCGTAGTGATCTGACGATAAACGCGCTGCACCATAGATTCGTACTTATCGCCATCTTTGAACAGTTTAATAAACTGCTTGCTACGAACATCATTAGAAAGTGGCCACAGACGTTTACCAGAACCACCAGAAAGCAAAATAATATTCATTGTGTTTTTCTCCCATCCTCTATCACTTCAAGTACTCTTCAGCACTCTCGCAAATTTCCGCTTCAACTGTTTCTGCTGCCGTCTTGTTCTCTGCACTGACAGAAATATAAGTCTTCAGCTTCGGCTCAGTACCGGAAGGACGTACCACGATAGAGCAGTTATCTTCCAGCAGGAACTTCAGCACATCAGACTTCGGCAGCCCGTCCAGACCGGGTGCATAATCCAGCAACTTCACGACCTTCTTGCCACCAAACTCTTTGATATCGCCGCGGAATGCCTGCATGATGCTCTGCATCTTTGCGAATCCAGCACTGCCATCAAATTCATAGCTGTGCAGGGTGTTCAGGCAGTAGCCGTAAGTCTTGTACAGCTCGTCCAGTTTGTCCAGCAGGCTGACGCCCTGAGTGGCATAGTAGCTGAACATTTCGCAAATCATGTAGGCACCGTCTATGCCGTCCTTGTCGCGGACATAGGAGCCGGTCAGATAACCATAACTCTCCTCAAAGCCGAACACATAGCTGTCAGCCTTACCCTGCTGTTCCAGTTTACCGATCTGCTCACCGATAAACTTGAAGCCGGTCAGCACATTGATGGTACGTAGTCCATAATGAGTAGCAATCTGCTCACCCATGTCCATGGTAACAATCGTTTTGACCATGACCGGATCGACAGGCATCTTGCCATGATTCACACGCTGGCTACAAATGTAGTCCAAAAGCAGCATACCGGTCTGGTTGCCGGTCAACAGCTCATACTCTCCTACCTTGTTCTTGACGGCAATGCCCACACGGTCGCAATCGGGATCGGTCGCCAGCAACAAGTCAGCATTACACTTCTTGGCATATTCCATACCCAACGCCATTGCTTCTTTGATCTCCGGGTTAGGATATGGGCAGGTCGGGAAGTTGCCATCCGGCTGCTCCTGTTCTTTGACAACAGTGATATTGGTGTAACCCATTTCTTTTAAGGTACGGGTCACAGGTTTCAATCCGGTGCCGTTCAATGGGCTGTACACGATAGCTACGTCCTTATTGACTTCTTCTCCAAACAGAACGGACTGGCTCTTAACCTGCTCCACGAAGGCCGTATAGACCTCGTCCGGAATGTACTGGATGTTGCCGTTTGCCATGCCTGCTTCAAAATCACCGATCTTGACATCTGCAAAGATATCTAGCTTTTCGATCTCAGCCAAAATCTCAGCAGCAGCTTCGGTAGTGATCTGGCAGCCGTCTGCGCCGTAGACCTTGTAGCCGCTATACTTGCTAGGATTATGAGAAGCCGTCACCATGACACCGGCAGCGGTGTGCAGATAACGGGTCGCAAAAGACACGGTCGACACCGGCATCAGGACAGGCCAAATATTGACCTTAACGCCATTCACTGCAAACACGCCTGCGGCGACTTTTGCAAACACATCGCTTTTGATGCGGCTGTCATAACCGATGGCCACAGACGGCTCTGCAAATTTCTTTTTCAGATAATCGGCCAAACCCTGAGAAGCCTTTGCCACGGTGTGGACATTCATTCGGTTCGTGCCTGCGCCAATTACGCCACGCAGACCACCGGTACCAAAAGCAAGATCACGATAAAAAGCATCCTCAATTTTTGTATCATCCAGCGTTTTCAATTCAGCAGCAACATCTGCATCCGCAGTTGCATTCACCAACCATCGCTCGTATTCCTTTTTAATATCCATAATTCATTTACTCCTCTGGTTCTTCTCGAACCAATCCCTTAAAAAGTATCTTTATCTATGTACACATCAGCTATTCACAGATGGTATTCCTTTCTGTCATTGAGAAGAGTTTCACAAATATGTTGTTTTTTGTTCAGCTTCACATACATAACTGTCTACTCAACACTCCACAGCAACGTAGCTTTTCTCGCATTTTTGATGTCTCTTATCCACCTTGCTAGACGATTCTACGTTGCTCCGGTATTTCGGCTCAACATTTTTCTGAACGGCATAGCCCCATTCTCACATCGCCCCATCACTCTTAAACACACTCCAAACCGTCTGCCACAATATCTTCACATCCAGCTTCAGACTCCACTCACTGATATATTGTGTATCCAGTTTCACCACTTCTTCGAAGTCCGTTATATTGCTTCTGCCGCTGACCTGCCACATTCCTGTGAGGCCGGGGCGGAAGGACATTCGCGCTCTGTGGTGCGGTTCGTATAATTCCCACTCATCTACTGTAGGTGGTCTGGTGCCTACCAGACTCATATCCCCAAGCAGGATATTGATAAACTGCGGAAACTCATCCAGACTCGTCTTCCTGATAAACTGTCCAATCCCAGTCTTATGTGTCCCATCCGGCAACACCTTATTTCCAATAATCCTAGGATCAAAGTCCATCTTAAACATCAGCCCATCACTGATCTTATTCTGAGCCATCAGCTCTTTCTTCCTCTCCTCAGCATCCATATACATGCTTCGGAATTTATACATCTTAAACTTTCGTCCATTCCGTCCAATCCTCTCCTGTGTAAAGAAAATCGGTCCCGGAGATTTAATATAAATAATCGGGCCAACTACAATTGCAATCAGCAATGTAATAAAACATCCCACAAATCCCCCAGCAATATCCATCAGCCTTTTCACAAGCAGTTTGGATGAATCTGCATAGTTCATACTTGTACTGATAACCGTATAACTTCCAACCTTCTCAATCTGCTGACAGCCTGACGGAAGAAAATTAACCGGTGTAATACCTGTATGTACGGTAATTCCCATTTCCATAAAAGCATTCGCAAGTTCTTTCAGACATACATCCTCGTCACACGGAGGGATAAACACCTCGTCAACCCACTCTCCGCAGGTAAACTCAATAATCTCATTCTTATCCGCCACAACAGGAATTCCGCAGATTGTCTTTCCTTTCAGATCTGCATCTGAAGCTGCTGCTACAATTTGGGAATATCCCAGACAGGTTTCCGATACTCTCTGAAGTGTCTCAGCCAGTATTTGTACCGGTGCGATAACCATAAGCGATTTTTTCGTTGCACAAAGTCCTCTACTTATGAGAATTCTTTTCCATGCCACTCTGACTGCATAGGCTATCACAATATAAATCGGAACCATAATATAATAAGAAATTCTTGAATAAATACTTCCCATCTGAGTTGTGAACAGATAGCCTGCTGTCAGCAGTTCTACCAAAATCACATGTTTACATGTCACAATCAGCTCATCGAGATATCCTCTTTTCAGAACGTTTTTAAAGGAATCTGCTGCAACTCCCACAAAAAAATCAATAAAAAGAAATGCGATTGCAAGGATTCTGTAGTCCTTATCTGCATACGGATTACTCATCCCGAATCGACATATATATGAAATTATAAATGCTATCTGCACGCACAGGACGTCCAGTAGCATAAAATCAATATGCTTTGTCCAACCTTTTCTTTTCTTTCTGTACATTCAATAACTCCCTATAAATCTTTTTCTTCTTCCTGTTTCCTTCTACTTCCAGTCCATCCCTATGCTGTCTAACTGTTTAATCCTATCCTCATCCAGCACCATCCCACTAGCCCCCGAATGTTTCCTCTTAGACCTGACATTCGAGATCCACCTCCCCAGCTTCACACCGTCCACACAATACGAAACCGGCACATTCAGATCCCCAAATTCTTCATAATATCTTTTCGCCAGCGCATACTTCTCATTCCACTGCCTGACCGTCTTCTTCTCCTTACAAAACCCAATCTTCTCAAGTCTCTCACGCTGTTCCCCGGTCAAGGCCGTCTGGCTTCCAATCTCCGCGAGCCATCTCCCCAGCGGCACCCCATTCTCCGTCACATACTTCACCGGAACCTCCAGATCCCCATGCTCCAGATAATACCCTTGCGCCTCCCGGAAATACTCTTCCCATTTCTCCCCATTCCGATCCCAGATCATCCCCAACTTCTCCAGCTCTTCCTGCTGTTCCTTCGTCAGCGTCTGATCCAGTCCCTTATTCTTCACTTTCGTCCTCAAATTACAGACCCATCTCCCAAGCCTGAACCCATTCTCCGTCACATATCTAGCCTTAACATCCAGATTCCCATGCTCCTCATAATAAGCCTGCAATTCTCTCAACGCCTCATTCCAGCTCTGGTCCTTACTGTCCCAGACCATCCCGATCTCATCCAGTTTTCTGACCTTCTCCTCACTCAGATTCCCGGTCACCGAACCTGTACGGACCCTGCGCTGCGTCTGAATCCAGCTTCCCAGCGTAAGCCCTGTCTGCGTCAGATAACTCTTCGGAACTTTCAGATTCCCCTTTTCCCGGTAATACTGCCTTGCGGCAATATAATAGGTCTCCCAGGCGGAACTTAAATTCGTCTGCAGTTTCTGGAAAAGCATCCTGCAGTCCTTCGTCTCATCCGTAATGTGGAAACGCTCACTAAAGCGGAACCCTTTCCCATACGTCGTCGGAAACAGCACAAATGCTTCTTCTATTTCTTTCTTCAGACAGTCAATACAAGAAAGACTGTCAAAATTATTAACCAGGTCAAAAATAACCGGTGTCTTCCCGCTGCCCGCTGACAATGCACGCCCGATCTGCTGAAGATAAATGATCGGCGACACCGTCGGACGCAGAAGAATCACACCATCCACATCATCCACATGAACCCCTTCATTGAGCATATCAATGCAGAAAAGAAGCTTCAGATGTGCACTGTTATCCTTCTTAAATTCCCTGAATTCTCTGTCTGTAGCAGTATCGTTATAAAACGCTGTATAGATCCGCGGTTCGCAGTCTACCCGGCGAAACCACGTACTGACCTGCTCTTTCATTTCGTCCATATGTTCTTTACCGGAACAAAAGACGATATATTTTCCATTTTTCTTTTCCATGTGCTTCTCAAACACAATGTCCAGTCCCTCTGCCTGTTCCAGTGCGCGGCGCAGCTGCTCAAGCAGTTTCTGGTTCTCTGTGATGAGGCCCTGATTCGATAACGCCTGGATTCTTTTCTTTAACTGATCCAGTTCTTTCTTATATGAATACATGGCTATCACATATTTCGGTTCCGGGAGTATTCCCCGGATGATAGCTTCTCCGAGTGTCATCTCGGATGCGATCTTTCCATCAAAAATCTCCTCCGCCATATTTCTCTGGTTGTCCAGATAGCGGATATTGGTCGCAGACAGCCCGAGTCTCTTCGCATTTGGACAGGCGTTCAGAAGTTTCCTGACGCTTTTGCCCCATTCTGCGGCACCACAGCGATGAAATTCATCCAGGATGATGTAATCCGGATGCAGGGTTTCGATGCTGTCTTCGTTCTTCATCAGACGGCTGTAGGACATGAACTGGATGTTATCGAATTCCATTCCGAGGTTCTCCAGCTGTGTCTGATAGATATATTCACTTGGTGAGAGCCATAGAAATTTCTCTGATGGATGTTCCTCTGCCAGCTTGAATGCGATCAGGGATTTCCCTGTGCCTGTGGGATGGATGACTGCTGCCATTTTCTCCCGCTCAAGCATGGCGGTAACTGCGTTATACGCTTCCTGATTGTGTTTGAAAAGATGTATGCTCATTTCGGTATTCCTCCAAAGTACACAAAAAGAGGAATTTAGATTTCGCAGATTGTTTTAATCTGCGAAATGGGCACCGGAAACGTGCATGAGATCAAAGATTAAGAAATGATCCGACCACTGATCTGACCATTTATAGAAGAGATAGAAGAAAGCGAATCCAGAATGTTACGCTTGGTATCCATAGATGGATGGACATATTTATTCAAAGTGATATTTACATTAGAATGGCCAAGCATTTCGCTGACACTCTTGACATCAGCCCCATTGCTGATACAGTTTGTCGCAAATGTATGGCGCAGTGCGTGAAAGTGAGACTTCTTTATATATGCTTTATCCAGATAAGAATAAAACTTGTACTGATAAGTACGGGGTTCCATCGGGGAAAATTTATTTAACACATAAACCCCATCATCCTTACAAGAGAGAAGAAGTGGAAAGAGAAATTCCGGGATTGGGATCTCCCGGACAGAGCAGAGAGTTTTGGGAGGTCCTTCATACAGAATCGTTTTCTTATCCTCCTGCCCGACCTGAATCCTCTGGACAGTCCTGTTAATATGAATTGTTTTTCTCTGGAAGTCGATATCTTCCCACTTTAAGGCACAGATTTCCCCGAGTCTCAGTCCCATATACAGGCATATCAGAATGCCAAGCTTACAGGAATCAAGATCTGAGAGCAGATAGCGGCATAGCTTCTGCTGGTCTGTAGCATTTATTGTCTGCACGGGTTTGGGAACTGTCCGCAGCTTTTCTGTTTTTAAATGAATTTTCGGAGTGCCGCAGTATCGGTTTCCATAAGATAAAATCTGATTCAGTACACAGTAGATACTTTTATATAGACTGGCGGATATCTCCTTTGGCAGGGCTTTCTCTATGATTTCCAGGCTGATTTCGTCTGCTGTCAGACTGCCAAAAGTATCCCGGATATGCATGTCATAGATGTTGGCATATTTTCTGTAGGTGGAGTACTTGCGATTATCCTTAATATAGATAAGCCACAACTGACCGATTTCATCAAGACTCATATCAACACTGCCATTTAGGGGAGCTGTCTGCTCTTTTGGGGAGAGCAGAGTAATCTCAGATTCTTTCTTGCTGTTAAAGAGTTTCTGTTTTACTTCATTATAAGAAGGGGCATATACGGAACGGTATTTTTTGCTTCCATTTATATAGATCAGATATCGGCCTTCCCATCTGCCGTCACTTCTTTTTCGTATGTTTTCTCCTCGTCTTGCCAAAATATAAAACTCCTTTCTATGGCTCCTGACCACGATTCTGACCCGTAATGGAGATACTTTCCAGAAGTCAGATTGATTTTCTTACAAAAAGCACTAAATAAATTGGTCAGTTTATGTTATAATGTACTAAATAAATTGCCATTTATTGACAAAATAGCTTAATCAGCATATTATATTAGCAGTGATTTGATAAGAAATTTAATAAAATTGGGGAGGTTGGCGCGTATGTGCCCATTTCGCAGATTAAAACAATCTGCGAAATCTCTGTACGTGAATGGTCCATCCGGCGTTTTTTAGCTACGCGGATGGATTTTTTCCCTGTTATTTTAGAACTATTTGTTCTTTTTATTATATTATACTCTGCTCTTTCACGCAAGTAAAATATCAGACAGTTATCGTCCTATCGTTCCTGCCATGGGCATGATTTCTAAAATATCTCTGTATAAATAAAATACCCGCTGCGGAAGATATTATACATATCTGTCCGCAGTGGATGTTTTATAAATTTTCGAAAATCACATCGGATCATCCGGATGATTGTCGAATTATGTTCGAAATCAAAGCAAAAATATCACATTATTTGATAATATTATTTGAATATATTATGAAATAAGTATATACTAATAGAAAATGAATTTGGAGGGATAATTATGTTGATAGAATTCAGGTTCAAGAATTATAGATCATTTCGTGATGAGGCGACGCTATCTATGGAAGCAACGGGGCTTGGCCCCTTCAAAAAGAGCTTGATTTCATATGGTTCGTTGAACTTATTACCGAGCGTTGCTATATATGGAAAAAATGGTGGAGGTAAAAGTAATGTAATCCGGGCGTTTTGGCTGGCTGTGCAATTCATTAAAAATGCACAAAGAACACAGCACGAAAACGCAAAAATACCAGTAATACCATTTGCTTTAAATGATTATTCTGAAGATGAACCAACAGAATTTGAATTTATCTATACTCTAGACGGAATTAAATACTGGTATTCCTTTGCTGCAACAAAGGAAAAGATATATAAAGAATATTTATACCACGCACCAAAGGGACAAAAAGCGTTAGTTTTTAAAAGAGAAAATCAATCATTTATTTTTACAGAAGAAAAGGCAAAAAGAAAGTTAATCAGCGAAACCGTTGCATCGAATCAGTTGTTCTTTTCGTTGGCTTGTACAATGAATGACGCTATTTGCGCAACTGCAATGAAGTGGTTTCGGGAATTGCTTTATTTTTCAAGGGATTATTCAGATATTCCTAAACAGCTGTTGGATTATTCTAATGATGCCAATATGCTACAGGCGATTTCGGATTATGCTAAAGCTGCGGATCTCGGTATCGAAAGTATGCAATTTGAAATTGACAGTAAGGAAATTAAGGACAATCTAAGTTTTCCCGAGAATATACCAGACGGTATAAAAACAGCCTTGATTCAGTTTATGCATATTCTGGCAGATACGTCGAGCAACTCAGAAACAAGATTAAAAATGAATGAGGTTAAAGCAATATCGAAACATCAGGGTATCAATGCTAATGGAGAAGCGGTTTTATACCCGTTAGAATTATCGGATGAATCAGACGGAACCAGAAAACTCATGTCTATTGCACCTGCAATCGAGTCAGCACTGAAAAAAGGCGGAGTTCTTATCGTTGATGAAATTGAAAAAGAACTTCATCCAATGTTGGTAGATTTTGTTGTGGCAAAATTCCAGAGTAAGCATTCTAACCCAAAAGGAGCGCAGCTTATCTTTACGACTCATAACACGGAACTTATGAATATGGAAATCCTGCGTAAGGATCAGTTGTACTTTGCAGACAAAAGCAATGAAGATGGGATATCAGAACTTTATAGTATTAGTGGATTAGGTACCAGAACTACAGAAAATATCAGAAAGGGATATTTGCTTGGTAAATATGGTGCAACTCCTGATATTGAGATTGAGGAGGTGGAATAATGCCTCGTAAAGTAAAATCTGCCAAACCACTAATCTATGTATTTTGCGAAGGTGAAAGTGAACAGGCATACACTGATTATTTAAAAAAGACTTTCTCGGATGTTGCTGTTTTAAAAAGGCCACCAGATACAGGACTGTTTGAAGAAGCAGATGCAAAGTTTTCAAAGTCGCCCAAATATAAAAACAGCATAGATGTAACAGATGAAATATGGTTTTTTTATGATATAGAAGAAAAGGATATTCCAAAATGGAATGATAGGTTTACGATTATAAAGAAACTTCGTAACTTGAGAAAAAAACAAGGAATACGGGTAAGATTACTAATGACTAGTGGATGTATTGAGTATTGGTTTATGTTGCATTACAAATACTATACTCCGAAACTCATTACCGTTCCTGAAAAGGAAAAGGTTATTAATGAAGTTAAAAAATTAATCCCAACTTACGTAAAAGGAAATTCTGCGGCAACAGAGAAGATTGCAGTCAATTATCAAAAAGCTGTAGAAAATTCAAAGAAAACTGTAAAAGCATTATTGCAAGATGGACTGCCGGGAATAGATGATACAGATGTTAGAAACCAATGGTTAAATACAAGGAGCGTCACATTTTCTAATGTATATGAAGCAATTGAATTTTTACAAAACTGTGGATAAAAATGTATCGTAACATTTGAGTCAGACTCGATGATACGAATACCCGCTGCGGAAGATATTATGCATATCTGTCCGCAGCGGGTGTTTTTGCACCTATTTCAAAATCTATTTCGTTCCTTTTCCCTTGCCTTCCACCATTACAACACCTTTTTTTACCATAGATTAAAGTAATTGTGTTGTCTTTGATTTGCCAAATGCGGCCTCCGATGTAGATTTTGAAATCAATCTCTATGCAGTATAACTCATTTTGGAATGCTCTGAGCTGTACATAGTGCTCCCCACCCGACTTCTTCATTCGGATACGTTTCATACCCCGACAGTGGTCTGGCGCCTCTTCGGAGATAGGCTTTTACTTTTTCCCCATAGAGGTAGGGATCGTTTCCATTTACAATCCCCCATTGCATTAACAATGCTGCGGCTCCGCTGACAAAGGGTGCTGCAAAGGAAGTCCCTGTTACTGTCCTGTAACCGCCGCCGGGCACGGGAGCAACTATGTTTACTCCAGGTGCAACCAGATCAG
>ERZ791923.1528-NODE-1528-length-24882-cov-4.193741_pt1 | contig 24882 bp, 46 predicted proteins | sample MGYA00510133_ERZ791923 | MGnify/ENA primary metagenome ERZ791923 (study PRJEB30046, sample SAMN00792106) | human gut metagenome | study: EMG produced TPA metagenomics assembly of the A metagenome-wide association study of gut microbiota in type 2... | reverse complement strand
TTCGTTATCAAACATTGTCATTTTTATTTTCTCCTTCCATTTTCTTACCATGATATTAATTATATTAATGGCACTTTCTATTTCATCTATACATTCCATTGTTATTTATCCTATTCATAATAAAACATAGCTAAAGGGTATATACCTTTTATATTAATTATTTCAACTATGTTCTCTTTTTTAATGCCTTTTTTATTCACAAAATCACACAATGCAAAAGCACCCTTAAAGTACTCATATTTCAATTTATTTAATTTCATTTTCTTTCATACACCACTCTTTCCAATCAAAACTACAGCAATTCCCTTGAACTGGGCAATCATTATTATCTTCTTCTTGTTCTAAAACAAAATGACAATTTTTACATTTTGTTTGACGGCACATTTTAATTAGTTCTTCACACGCTTTATTGAATGCTTTTTCTAATTGGTCTACATATTTTTCCAAATCCTTAACATATCGATGATTTTGATTTTCAAACCACTTATTATCATAATTTAAACTGAAACTTCTATTGTAATTATTTTTATCGGGTCTATTCATCTAACCACCCCAATTCCTTACATTGTTTGTTAATTGCTTTTAATAAATCTATATCAACAAAACAAGTCTTAAAAGTATTTTCACTATTTGAAAGAGGATTTTGCCACGTAACATCTCTCATACAACGAATTTCAACATCCTTATCAGTAAAATCAAATATTATTATTTTTCTCTCATCTCCGTATAAAAATTTGTTATATATCAAACACTCCATGCCCCAATAATATGAACGACTGAGATTGTCAGAGTCATATCCCAATTCCTTAAACATTTCTTTTGCTGTCATAACTTTTTCAACCTTTCTTGTTCTCGCTTTGCTTTTTCTACTTTAAAAGCAAACACTTGGTCATCATCAATATTAAACATCACTTTTAATTGATACAGCATGATTTCAACGTCAGCTATTTCTTCGATTAAATTAGCATAATGTTTATCATTTGGATAACTAAGAAATTTATTAATTGCTTGAATAAGTTCAGCGCATTCTTCCATAGCTTGTCTACATTGTGGTTCTTTGCCATATTTTTCAAGCGATTGTCTAAATATCCTTTTTGTTTCCGTTACTTTATCTATATATTCATCAACATTAAATTCTTCTATTTTATTCATCATCTATTACCTCACAATATTTAATATTCATATCTTTCAATCAATTCATCAATGGTTTCATCATCTTCGGCATCTTGAAAGTAGCCTCTCATTCTCATACCAACGAGCATACCGATTTCATCAAAACAATCACCGCCACAGCCATCATCTTGAAATTCTTTTAATAAATCTAATTCAAAATCTTTTTTAAATTTTTCTCTTTCATTCATCTTCTATTACCTCACAAGTTTCTAAAAGTTCTTTAATGTTTGTTGGTTCCTCATCTTCCCAAAAAAGGAAATCGAATAATTCTTTTTTGAAAACATCTCTAAAGCCAGCAATATTACCCCTACCATATGTAGTCCATCTTTTGTTTTTATCTTGTGTATATTTTTCAGGCTTAAATTTATAACACCAAACAGCACCGTCTTCATCTTTTGCAATCCATTCATACTTATCATTTAAACTTTCTAAAAAGTATTTAGTTGCTAAAGGAATTTTGATTTTTGGCTTTTGGTGTTCTTTGTAAAGCCATTCAAACATGTTTTGTAAACAATATTTACCATTACCCCTACCACTAAATTTACAATCGCTACAACGAAAACCAATACATGATACTAATTCATTGCTTTTATTTAGAGCAATTTCACCTTTTAATTCCTTAATTTTATCTTCATAAGCTTCAAAGTTTTTCATTATAAATCACACTCCTTCAAATTTAATTCACATTTTCTTTTACAATTCCAATTTTTATTTCTTATCATAACATCCTAATTCTTTCATTTTAACATAAATAGCTCTTACTTCAGGTGCTGTTAATATCCCATCATCACTTTGTACACTTTCCGCTTCAATATATATTTTTAACTCATGGTCATGTTCAGTTGATGAATATTCTATTGTTGACATATTAAATAAATCATAAGTTACTTTAGTTCTATCGTATCCTAAATCTAATAATAAACTTTGTGATTTTTCCATAATTATTTGTCCTCCGTGATTGCTTAATTGTTCTTCTAAATAATCAATATATTCATTTAAAGCATTTTGATAAGACACTGCATCAAGACTATCTAGGTTAATAACTGTACAATTTGGTATTTCACATTCATCTATAAAATCTCTAATTTTTGGTCTTCTCATCTTCAACCACCTCATAGTTGTTTAAAACATCTTCAATGACATAATATTTTTTATCTTCCCACTTGACAAATTGGAATAATTGCTGTAAAAATTTACCTAAATAGCAAGTTTCACCGCCTGCCCACCATGTTCTATCATCATCCATGATATGAGGTTCTTTTTCATATAAATTTATCAGTCCGCCTTTGTCTCTACAAATATATTTTACGCCTTGTTTTTGCAAAAACTTGAGCATTTCATAATCTAAATGAGTCAGTTTAATCTGCTCTAAAGACTCTAATTCATCTAATTCATATCTCCATGCAAAATCATTTCCGCTTGCCATACATTGTCTGATGTTAGCTTTACTCATAATATCCATATTATCATCGCATAAATCTCTAGCGTACACATCTACTTCATGTCCACTCATACTAAGTTCCCCTCGAATAATCATACCTTCATGGTCGAAAGTGTATCGAGGACTTTTTAACTTAAATTTTTTCATTTTCATATACCTCTCAATTTCCTATATTTCTTTGTATTTAGCTCTTTTTCTTTCTTCTTTTAGTTCTTTTAATACAATGAAAAGCCGACGCTTTTCTTTATCTTTTTGGAGATAAAAATCATGAATATTCTCAATAAAAATATTTGATTTTAAATTTTCTTTTGAAAGAGCAATCTTTCCTTTATGCTCCGCAAATAATTTTTGAATTTGGAAAATAGTTGTTGGAATTTCTTCAACAATTTCATCATTCTCTTGATAATAATATGGCTTGTTAATATAATCATCAGGTGCGTTTTTTAAATATTTTAATTCTGGTCCAAACAAAACTGATAAGTAGTTTAAATTATCACAGAATTCTTTCGCTTCTTTTTCGGAAATGAAAATTTTAAAATATTCATTTTTAGAGGCTTCCTCAAAACCAATATCTTTATATTTCCACACGGCTTTTTCAATGCGCAAACGTAAAGTATAATAATAAAATCCGCCACCTACTTGTCCAACAATATCACCGAAATAATTGTACTCATAATCAGGCATTTCAAATTCAGTTTCTTCAATTTCTTGTGCCTCTATTCGTTCTTTTTTATTGTTAAAAACCTTTAAATCAAACCCTCGAAATGAAGTTACACCTTTGAAAGCACAACTTCCTTTATAATAACCATAGACTTCTTCATAAATCACATAAAATTTCATTTCAAAATCTACTCCTTATCTAATTTTTCATTTTCATCTACCTCATATTTGTCTAAAATATCTTGAATTAAAGTAGGCTCTTTATCTTCCCAAGAAACGAAAGGATATAACTCTTTAAGGTACATATCGAAAATAGGGTATAAATCTTCATCTTTACCAAACCAAAGATGACCATTAGTTACAGGTTTATTTTTGAAAAAATTCAATCTATTGCCGGATTCCTCACGTGTAATATATTTGTACCCCATTTCTAATTGATGTTCTAGAAGTAATTTTTCTAGCATTGTAAAAGTAGGTTTTATTTCCTTTAAATAAGCTTTACCCCATCCATATCTCGGTGCTCTCATACATTCAATGATTTGTTCTTTAGTCATGATGTGTACATTCAACTTACAAATATCAATACTGTTGATTTCTAAAATTTCACTTCTTCCATTAATTTCTCATTCAACTATCATTCCTTTGACCCACCAGCTTTTACCATTATTTTTTAATTCGTATTTCATCTCCATCTACCCCTATTTCTTTTATTTCTTTTTTCTAAACCCATAACAACATATGACCCTATTAACATACCTACAGTTGGTACAATAAATACAGCTATAAATAATTCTATTAAAGTAATAATATATTTCATACTGTTCTCCTTTACCATAAATTAAATTGAATCTTCATGCTTTGTTTTACTTTATTAATGTCATAATCATTTAAAGATAAAACTTTTTTAATTAAAAATTCTTTTGATATTGTGACTGTTTGTTCAGAAAGCACATAATTATCAATTCCAAAAATTCTAATTTTAGTATGCTGAGGTAAATGGTCTTTTTTAGTTGTCAATGGAATAACTCCTATTAAATCACAATATTCATTATTCTTATCATTTGATACAACTACTGCCATTCTTCTTCCCTTTTGATAATGTTTATTTTTAGCTATTGGAAAAACTTTATCAAAATCAATCCAAAACACATCACCATATTTTATTTCATTTGGTCCCATAGTTTTTTATGTATCTCCTCTTTCATAAATTTTTTATAACAAGTTGCTCCCATACCTAATTCAATAGCTTTAGGATTTTTTAATTTTCTTCCACATCTTTTGCAAGTTGTTTGTTTTTGTTCACTCATTTATTCTCCCTCCTTATGTTCATCTAAATAATCAAACACTAACATTGCAATTCCAAAAATTAATAATGGAGTACATAGAATCATTCCTACTTGCATATTTAACATATCTAATCACCACCTTTCTTTTTACCATATTTTTTACTACCGTATTTTTCATTAAAACATTCTTTACATATTTTGTCATGACCGTTTCCTTTGCTTCTTTTTCTAAAATATCTAATAGGCTTAATTTCATGACAAACTCTACACTCTAATTCAGTAAGCTTTTCATAATAAATAAATTTAACATCATATCTAGCTTTGATTAAATTCTCTTGAGATATTGCCTGACTAATTGATTGTGGTGTTCTTCCAAAATAATCAGCTACTTCTTTTCTAGTTCCTACAAACATACACTCATAGTCATTTCTTGTATCATATATTCCATAGATAGCTATATAGTCAGCTTTTCTTTTAACTGCCATATTTAATCCTCAACAATAATATCTACAATGTTTAAAATATAGCCATTAACAACATCAACATTTCTATAAAAATGTTTTTTGATATATCTTGTTAATTTTAATCTATCATTAATATTATCAATATCAATTTCATGTGGATAACTAAATGTAAAATCTTCAGTTGTTGTTCTTACTGTTACTGTTCTCATAGTATATACCTCTCTTTTTTATGTATCTCTTTTCTTATTACATCTATAGTATAACATATGTATAACAATATGTAAAGTGTTTATAGTAAAGTTTTTTATTTTTTTATAATAAAAAGCTAGAAGTTATTCTAGCTCAAACATTTAACAACTAAATAATCTAATGCTATAGACTCATCAATCTTACCTAGTTTTATTCCACTTTCAACAAATTGACAAATGCCTAAATTTCTAATCAGCTCTTTAATTGAATATCCTCCAACCAGTTTTGAGCATCCATAAGCTTCACCTTTTGTTAAACCTGTTTTTTCACAAACACCTTGTCTATTAGACCCGACGGACTGATAAGCTAACTGATTTCTAAATCCATTATATAATATACTTGCAATCATAATAGCAGGTTCTCCTTTTTGTTTTGCTTCATTTAATTTTATAACAGCTTTATCACTATAACCACCTAAAACAGCATCCGTTAATTCAAAAGTAATATCTCCAATTTCTTTGAAAAATATCCCTTGTTTATCCAAGATTTCAAAAGATTCATTATTATCTTTTTTATTAAAATTAGAATATTGTTTTATCTTATCACATTCCAATAAGATTCTTCCATAGTCATTACTACAATAATCAATCAATTTATCACAATTAGCCTCATTCAAATTAGGTAGCTCTTTTAACACATAATTAATAAGAATATCATTTGTTAAATAATTGAATTCTACTGCATTTGATTTATTACTTGTATAGAATTTATTTCTCTTATCTAGCTTATGATATTTTAAAATTAATAAATCTTTTTTATTATTAAAAGTATTTTTTACAGTTGCCCAAGCTTTCTCATTTTTAATAAAATCTAAATCTTCACTAATAATATAGGCTTTTTTAGATTTATCTAATGATTTCATATTTACTCTATTCAAAGCAAAAATAACTGATTGACACTCTATTTTTGTATAATTTTTTGAAATAATATCAATGTAAGTATCTAATATACATTGTTCCTCTCCAAATAGAATTAAAAAATGCGGTAATGTCTTGTCTTTTATATGATTTCTTAAATCTATTAATTCCATTAGAATAATCCTCTTTTCTTAATAGTTTTCTTGTTATTATTTTGTTTCTTATCATTTAAAAATAATTTATATGCACAAATATTATTTAAATAATCATAATCTTTTGGATTTAATCTTTTTGGTAGGTCAAATCCTGTATTTCCGTCAAAATCATACATCATATAACCATAAGTTGTATCCTTTTTAACATTATATCTTCTACTTTTATCTAACTCTTTTTGCATATTTACAAGTTCATGAGAAATAGAATCGTAATAATTATCAGTTAAGAAAGATTTATCATATTCATAATACATTATACAATTAAGAATTATCTTACGTTGATAATAATTTATTTTTGTTAATAAATCCCAATCTTTAAAAGCTACTTTTCCCATTTTCTGTACATATCCTTATATTTTTTTCTAAATACATTATAGTCAATAGGAATTAATTCTAGAGAATAATCATGATTAATTGGTCTATTTAGTAATAAAGCATTTCTTACATTATAGGAAGTTGTATTAATTTCATCGGCAACTTCTTTACATGACCCTATGAATAACTCTTTTTTAGTCCTTAAATCTCTAACTCTAATTACTCTTGATGCCCTAGGATTACCATAATAATTAGCTTGCAAAAGTAAAGGATAATCTTGATAAGTGGTTTCTCCACCAAATTCTTTAAATTCTTTTATAGACGGCGCTCTACAAAACTCAGTCCAAAAATTATATAATAATTCCTCATCAAATGATTTAAATTTCATTAATTAAACCTCCTTTAAACTTTATAATTGAAATAAATATCAATTAACATTCTATCAACTAAATAATAATTATTAAGTGATTTATTATTCATTTGTGATTGTGTATTAGAAATTAAATTTATGGTTTCTTTTGATAATAATTCTTCGTGCTGCATTAAATTTAATAAAAATAATTTCATAAATTTTTCAACACTCATTGATTCTTGATTTTTAAATGGTTTTAATTCTCTTGCTAATCTTAATAATTTTGTTCCATTTTTTTGACAGATTGATTCAATAATATCTAATGAAAAATTATTGTATTTATCAACTTCATCAACATCCTTCCAATTTTGTATGTCATAAAAATTTGCACATACTTTTAAAATTTCTTTTGATGTGCATTTCAAAGATAACTCTTCAAATGAATAAGGTTCCATATGAAGCATAGTTCCACGACTTTTTATTGTGCCCAACATTCTATCATCATTATTAATTGTCATGATAAAGTAAGCATTTTTTGGAGGTTCTTCAACGACTTTTAATAAGGCATTTTTAGCATTTACACTCATATTGTCACAGTCTCTAAAAATACATAATAATTTATCATTCATTGTATTTACATATTCTATACAGTTTCTTACATCATTTATAGAATTATCAAAAATTAAACATCTAGCATTTATCACATTTCCAATGACTTTTGCTAGTGTAAACCTACCACTTCCTTTAGGTCCACTAATAATGATAAATCTAGGAACTGCTCTATTTAATCTCCAATTTTTAATTATTTTAATATTGTTCTTTTGACCAATCATAATTTTAACCTCTACAATAATTAATTATCATCATTTCAATAATCTCTTTTGGTTCATTATTCCATTTGATTGTATTTGTAATATCAAGCATTAAATCTAGAATACTATAAACATCATCACTTATAATCATTTCAATTTTTTCTTGATTCTCATTTGTAAATGGGATTGAAATATATTTGAAACTTTTAAAGATACAATATTTTGTTAAATCTAGAATAAATTTGCTAAAATCTTTGATAAATAATTTTAAATCTTTCCCGTCATTAAAAATTGATTCTACAATTTCAATAGATTTTCTAGTATCTTTATTCGTTAAATTTTCAACAAAATCGAATAAAATATCATAATCAGCCCCACCTACTGTATCTAGTACATTTTTAATAGTTAATTCTTTTGATAAAGATAGACATTTATCTAATAAAGTAATAGAATCACGCATTCCACCATTTACAATTTTAGCAATATATTCTAATGCTTCATTTTCATAGTTTACAATTTTTTCTCTTTCTAAAATAAACTGCAATCTCCTTACAATTCCATCATTACTTATTTTATTGAATTGATATCTTTGAACTCTTGATAAAATTGTATTTGGAATCTTTTGCGGGTCAGTTGTGCATAAGATAAAAATTGAAAATTTAGGAGATTCTTCCAAAGTTTTCAATAGAGCTTGCCAAGCCCCATTAGATAAGCTATGACACTCATCAATAATAAATATCTTATATTCACAATCAAGTGGTTTCTTTTTAGCATCATCAATAATATTTCTAATATTATCAACCCCACTATTTGATGCTGCATCAACTTCAATAGGATTTCCTTCACCTCGATTTATCAGATTAGCAAAGATTCTTGCTGAAGTTGTTTTTCCTGTACCTGCTGGACCAGTAAATAAATACCCATGTTGAAATGTTTTTGTGTTAATTTGATTAGTTAAAATATCCTTGATAGCGGACTGTTCAGTCATATCGTCAAAATTTTTAGGTCTATATTTAACTGCTAGTGGTTGTCTTGCCATTATTTGTCTCCTCTCATTAAGATTTCTGCTAAATCTAATTCTAATTTTCTAGTATACATTTTTACAACCTCATAAGAACTATTATCCTTTGACATACTATTTAATTGTTGGTATCTTTGTAATAATTCTTCCATTAATTCTTTTTTATCTTTCGTTTCCATATAAACTTCCTCCATACCATAAATGACTCTCCTTGTAGTCTAAATAATCTCTAAATTGCTGTTCATTCAAAATAAAGAAATTTTCCCCATTTGGTTCAAAATTAAAAGCTACAACACTTTCCTCTTTATTTTGTTCAAAAGCCTGTTCCTCAGCTTTTTGTATCCATTCTTTTTTAATTGAGAATGATTTTCTATCTTTCATTGAAGTTTTAGCTTCAATTAAAAAATGTTCCGTTATAACATCACCTCCGCTAAATTTTGTTCCACCACTATTCGGTTGAACTTTTCCATTTAATAATTTTGCTAAATATTTTTCTTGGATTGTGCTAAAATCTCTCGTAACCATTTCTTAATCTCCTTTTTAATTCCCCATTTTTAAGTCTAGCTCCTCTAGATTCTCCTTTTGGAGTTAGTAGTATTCTAAAGGGTTGATTCTCTTTAAAATCATACCCCTTAAAACGATTTATTTTCTTAAATATATTTTTCATTAATGCACCTCTAATTTTTCAACTTGTTCTCTCGTAAAGAAAGCTGATAGTTTTAAAAAGTAATTTTGAGTTTCAACTTCTTCACCTTTTTCATTTTCTACTTTTTTAGTAGCTCTTTTCCAAATAGAAATTTTATGTTTTGATTTTTCACCTTTTTTAACTTTATAACCAAGTCTTTTCCATTCAGCAAAAGTATGTAATTCTATACTTGGTTCTAGTTCATTCATTACTATATATCTTGATATGATTTCTTTATTACACATTTTACTCACCTCCTCTAAATGTTTTAATAGCAATACCCATATCATTTAAGTTAAATAAATTATAATAAGGTTCTTCTTGATTGTTAAGATAGTCCATCACCATTTGTTCTGAAATTAATTCTTTAATTTTTTCTTTTCCAATGAATCTAATTTCTTTATTTCCTATAGTGTTTACAACTTCATCATAGCAAGAATTTAATAAATCTAATAAACTTGGTACTTCTTTTACACCGTCTTCACAAGCATTCATCCAACCTCCTACTTCGAATCTAATAAATTTTCTTGTTAGTATAGCTGTTCTTTCTTGTAATTTCTTTTCCATTTTTATATATCTTACCTTTCCTTATGCTAATAATCCACGATTTTTCATTTCTTTTCTTACTGCATTAATGATTTTTCTATATGAGATAAAGTTTCCTTCTTCATCTTCTAATTCATTAGAATCATTCAAATATAAATTAACATTATTTTCATTTGAATAGTCGTTTAGCATGTAAATGACATCTTCTTTAAAATCTTGTGAATCTTGACCATAAGCTTCTAGCATATCAGTCCATGTTTCAATTCCCCAATCTTGATAATATCCTGTTAATTCTTTTTCTTGTTCGTCAACAATAATTTTTACTGCTAATTCAAATTTTTTCATAATATGTACCTCTTCTTTCTTTTTTTATGTTACTTCCTTAACTTCATATATAGTATAACATATTGTTATACATATGTAAATAGTTTTGGGTAAAGTTTTTTATTTTTTAAATAAAAAGCTAGAAGTTATTCTAGCTTTGTAACTTATTTATTCCTTGAATCAATTTATCATAAGCTTCTTTATTATTTTGATAATATATAATCAAGTTATATTTTCCTTGAAATTTTTCGTCCTTTAAAATTTCTCCTGATTCTAAATCAACTAGATAAAACCACGCTCCTGCTTGATTTAATAAACCCAATTTAATTCCAACATCTATAGCATCTGAAATATAATCAATCCCATCTAGATACCTCAATGTATAGAATCCTACTTTTCTATCAGCTCTACATATTTTTGATTTTGTCATAGCCACATTGACTATGTTTCCTGCTGGGTTTTCGCAAGCTCTTGATAAATTTTTTCCTTGTTCATCAATGTAATTGCCTTTCCTAAATTCTAGTCTAGTTGTGCAAGCATGTCTCCAAGCTTTTCCACCTGTTGTGGTTGTGCCTCCATACATACTATTCATATCATCCCTAACTTGATTTATTCCTATAAGAATGGCATCGGTTCTCGCTAAAACAGGTGTTACTTTTTTAGAAAATTCAGTTAAAGACATACTTATTCCGCCATATGTTCTCTCACCAATATTTTTTTCATTTGACTGTGTTGATACCATAGCACCTATAGAATCTAGAATACCTACACTTATTTCGCCGGTTTCAAATAATTCCATCATCATGTTAAATACTTCTTCGGCTCCCATTGAGTCAGGGTCAAAATATAATATGCTGTCACAATCTAATCCTAACTTTGTAGCCCAAATTCTATCAAATGTATGTTCTATGTCAACAATTAGTACTTTTTTATCAGGATATAACTTTTGAGCATTTCCTGCCAAATCTATAGCAGTTGTTGTTTTTCCGCTTCCGTCACTACCATAGAACTCAGCAATTCTTCCAACAGGCAATCCTCCATAAGTCATATAATTTAGTCGACATGAAGAAAAGGGAATTTTAGTTATTTCTTTTTCTTCAACACCTAAAGATATATTTCCAATTTTCATATTTTTATTTAACGATTTTACAACATTTTCTAAAGACATTTTATTCCTCCTTTATATATACCTTTGTATACTTAACCCCGAAACTATTAGATTTATGACGAACCCAAACGTCTATGACATTATTCTTTACTGCTCCTCCACAATCTTCAGCAATATATTCATTTCCATCAATTAAAATAATCGAACCATAAGGAATCACGTTTGGGTCTACTGCTATTGTATGATTCTCTTGTGCTTTTGTTCCTGTAGAAGTTAAATCTCCATAATCATCTTCTCCTAACCAATAGCACGTGATTCTAAATGTACCTAATTCTCTTCATTTATTTAATTCTTCGACTTGTCCTTCAAGATAAGCATTATCTTGTAAAACACTATTATATTCATCCTGTAATAGTTTATATTGATTTTCTTTCTCAATTAATGTGTCCGTAAGATTATCAATTTGCTTTTGTTGTTCCTTAATTTTAGTACTAAAATTCAAGTTAATTAAAACTGCAAATAATAATATAACTACTACAATTAATAAAGTTACTTTTGTTTTATTTAATTTTTTCATTTAAAACACCTCTCTATTTTTATTAATATATTTAGAATTTGATAACTCTAATTCTAATAATCTTTTATTCATTATTTTTTTTAATGAATTTAACATTTCATATCCCGAATCTATTTTTAATTTTGTTTTCTTATATGAACGATTAAAAACATTGTATACGATTGTATCCTTTTGTGATTTTGTTAATGCTTCAGCATCTTTTTCCGCAACTGTACCAACTGCTAATAATTTAGCTGTATTGTACACCTCAACTTTTTTAGCTTTTGACACATCTTCTTTAATCCCTATTTCTTCTAATTTCTCACCAACAAAATAAAGAACATTTGCAAGCTCCAAAATATAATACTCTAAATCTCTATCATTCATAGGCTGAATCTTCTTTAAGTTTGAATTTATTTCTTGCATTAAATCGTCTAAATCTTTACAGCATTCATCAGTTATAGATTTTGATAATTTTGATACAAACTTCGACAAATTTTCTATAGATGCTATATCATCATTTGTGATTCTTCTTGTCATTTCATATGTCTCCTTGCATATTCAGCAATTAATAAAGCTTCAGCCATTCCATCATGTGGTTTTCTACTTCTTTCAGTGGGTAATAGATTAACTGATGGGAATAATCTAATGGCACATTCAATAGAAGTGTTCTTATCATTTGTTACCCCAAATTCTCTTTTCCATTTTTGAGGTGATACCAATTCATATTGAATAAATGATGCTGATAAAGCACCTTGGATAAATCCAAAGTTCTTTCCAAAATTAAACATACTAGTTACACCTTGACCTGGCATAGCATGTACATTTTCAACCATACATTCAACTTTTTGATTATTGACATTAAAATCATCTAAAAGTTGAATCAACTTCACATTATCATATTTATAAGTGTACGCTTTATCATACTCAATGACTGCAATACCTCCATTTTTTCCTGGGTCAATTCCTATATAAATCATATATTTACCCCACTTTCTTACATATGCCTTTAAAATGGCACCATCTACAATTTTTTGTGTCGTTTGTTTTTGGTGGAGCAATTAATCTTTCAACATAGCCTTCGCATTCATAGATATAATCACATAATTTATTTTTCATTTCTTGATTCACGTTAAAAACACAAGGGCACTCTAGAAAACAGGTGTCTCTATTTTCATATAAAACAAAAGCTTTGTCTAAATCTAATGCTGTACAATAGCATGTAACTTGTTGATGATGTTGTTCTAAAGGTTTATTTTCAACTCGTGAATATTTAGAGCTTATCACATTTTTAAACTCAAATAAAAAATATTCATTTGTAGAAATTTTTCTTAAAATACCATCACATCTAAATGATATTTTTAATGCGGTGTCAAATAATAATGTTTCAGCTCCTTGTTTTCCTTTAACAATTAAAGTTAAACATTTTCCTTCCTTTTGTTTTTTCTTAACATATTCTTCAACATCTACATATTCCCAATCAAAACCAAATCTTTTTAGATTCATTAATGCATTTTGAATACGTTCATGCCTATCCGTTCCTGTATCAGCCATACCTTGTGAATTATATTCCGCAGGAGTTGAATCTTGTTCAGCTCCTACTCTTGTAAAATACATATTTCTCATACAGTGTAAGGAAGATGGTTTATACCAATTACTCCCTTTTCTTCTATTTTCATTTGCAGTTAGTTCAATAGATTTCATTGTGTCCAATAAAAATCTCTTATTATCAGGTAAATCTTTTGAACTATTTTTAATCATAGTTACTAATCTTCTACTCATTCTATTTCTCCTTAATTAGTTTTATAAAATCATGAAGTTGTGGACCTGTGATAAATCCATTTGTATATAACCCATAAATAAATGTTTTTAAATTCTCACATTCGATAGGACCTTGAGCAAATAAACACTCCTCTCTTAAATGTTCTAATTGAGTTTTATTAAATCTATAATCTTTCACTATTTTCACCTCCTCCAACTTTCACATAATAATTTCCAACACTCTTATATCTACAATCCCATAAATCACATACAACACTTCTTACTATACAAGTGTGATGATTGGCTATTGTAATTAATACACCTTGCTCCATTTGTTTACGTGTTAAAATATTATCCATTTCCCCAACTTTATATTTTGTGTTATCCGCTTTTCTAGGTTGTTTCATCTTCACATACCCAAATCTTTTTAATACTCTTTCCATAACTTGTTTTGATGTTGGGGCATAGTAGCACTTTAAACTTTCTTCAAATTGAAGTTTTAAAGCTTCATCATAACTAATACCTAAAGTTCCTACTAATGCTCTTGTTGAGCAGTCTCCTGTTTTTCTTTTTTTAGGGTTTACATTGACTTCCATAAATTTAATCATTTTATGTACCTCTTTCTTTCTTTATTTATGTTACTTCCTTAACTTCATATATAGTATAACATATGTATAACAATATGTAAAGTGTTTATAGTAAAGTTTTTTATTTTTTTAAATAAAAAGAAGCATTTAAGCTTCTTCATCTTCTAATAATGCAATTACTTGAATCACTTTTCCACATTCTAATTTAATAGCATTATCATCACCATACCATAATTTAACTGTATCTTCGGGATAAGCTTGTAATTGCTCTTTTAACATTGGAATATCCACTAGGCACGTAAATGGCTTAAATTCATGTGATTCAATATAATTAATTGTTTCAGTTGATGCATCTTTTCTACTATGGATATTTAAACCTTTTCTGGTAAAGTTAAAATATGCTCCATTTTTATCGTAAGGTTCAATAAATAATTGTAATCTATCTAACACTGATAGTAATAATGCTTTAGGGATCTTACAATATGATTCAAAGGCAACATCTAAATATCTAGAAATTTCTTCTACAGGATAATCTTCAATTCCTTCTAATAATGTTCCATAAATCATCATATTATCATCATAGATAATTAATTCATCAGCTTCCCCTAATGTTACTTTAATATCTTCATTTTTGAATAACGACATTAAGTTCATCATTTGAGGTGAAATCAATAAAGGTTGTTTTGAATTAAACATATTGAATTTATTAAATGTAATAACCATACTATCAGTAGAAATTACGTTATTACCACAATAATAACCTGTTAAACAAGGTTGCTCTAATGTTTTTGCTAATGCTGATTTATTAATGTTAAATGCTGACATGATGCTTGATAATTTAACTGTTAATTGTTCAGTAGCTTCAATCTTCGGAATTTCAGGAAATCTAACCAATCCTTCTTCATCGCTGATTAATGGAATCTTATATTTTCCATTCCCCTTAATGATTAACACATCATCTTTAACGGATAAATCAATTTCAGGAGATGTCATTTTAGAAATTAATTTTCCAAATTTTTCTGCTTCAACTGTAATATCAATATCATCACCTAAAACTTTATCTAATGTGATTTCTAATGTATTTGTCATATCAGTTGATAATAAATGTAATTTGTTATTATTTAATTTAATTCCGATCATTTGAGTAATTGGAATTAATACATTATTACTTGTTCCTTTTAAAGAATTGTTTACTGCGTCTTTTAATAAATTTGTTGCAATTTTCATTTTTTATTTTTCTCCTAATCTAAACTCATTAAAGAGTATGTTTCTTTTCTTAATTCATAATTAGATTCAAATTGTCCACGAATTGTAGCTGTTCTTGTTTTTGAACCTCTACTCTTAATACCTCTAGCAGTCATACAAGAATGTTCTCCTTCAACTACTACAAGAACATCTTTAGAACCTGTAGCTAATTCAATAATTTCGGCAATATCACTACCAATTTTTTCTTGTAATTGTAATCTTTTCCCTACCATGTCAGCAATTCTAGCGAATTTACTTAAACCCAAAACTTTACCATTTGGGATATATGCGATGGAAACTGACATATTATACATCAGTGCTAAATGATGTTCACAATAACTAAAAATAGGAATATCTTTAACCACAACTAAATCGTTATTATTTGTCTCAAAACACTTACTAAATTTTTCGGCAATTTCCGCATTTGTATAGTTCATCCCCTCAAAAACTTCCTCATACATCTTCGCTACTCTTTTAGGAGTTTCTTTCAATCCTTCCCTGTTCGGATTATCTCCTAAAGCTACTAAAATGTTTCTTACACTTTTCTCAATTAATTCTTTATCAATCATTTTCTATACTCCTCTCTTATTAGGATTCCAAATAAATTTATGCATTTGTAACTGAACTCTACAATCCATCATATTATTTTCCAACATATAATCTACAATTTCGCTAGGCTCAATTTTTCCAAATATAGGACTGATAAATATTGAACATTCAAGTTCTTGTTCTTTGTAAATACTCTTGCATCTTTCTAAATCCTCTTTTGAACCTACAACGAATTTCAAAACATCATTTCTTTTTAAATCTTTCAACCTTGAAATTGACATTTTATTTTCACATCCACTAGAAGGACATTTCCAATCCATTGTTATAAGTACTTCAGGATATAGGAATTTCAAAAGTTCAATATCCACTGAACCATTTGTTTCAATATTAACTTCAAATCCATTTACCAATAAGTTTTTAATTAAAATGTTCACATCTTTATGGATTAAAGGTTCCCCTCCTGTTAATGTGATTCTAGGACAATTTAAACACATACATTCTTGTACTATTTCATCCACAGTCATTTCCTTATAATCAGTTCCCTCATAACCATAAGGAGTGTCACAATATGAACATCTTAAATTGCATCCAAATAATCTGATGAAGGTAGCAGGATAACCTGCTCTAATACCTTCACCGTCGATACTTTTAAAAATTTCTACAACTTTCATTATTCAGTCACCTCATAAGTAGCAATATTTCCTTCACTCTCTTGTACATCTACTTTATAGCAAATACCTTGTTCACATAAACGTGTAACTTCATCACAAATCCATTTTGCCATATTTTCCGCAGTGGGATTTATTCCATCTAAAACTTCATTAATATATTTATGGTCTAATTTATCTTGGATGTGTTTTTTAACTTTTGCAAAATCAACAATCATTCCATATTTTGTCAACACATCAGCTCTGCAATAAATAGTTACAATCCAATTATGCCCATGTAAATTAGAACATTTACTTTCATAAGGTAATTCTAACTTATGTGCGGCTGAAATTTCTAATCTTTTTTGAATATAATACATTTTTATTTTCCTCCTATAATAAACAAACTAATAGATATTAATAAGGCTAATATTTGAATTAACCACAATTTCACATAGAACTTTAATGTAATTTCATTGTTCATATTCAATAGGGTCCTTTACACCATTTAACTCAAAAGCTTTTTTTCTATCAATACAAGTACCACATCTACCACAAGCTTTTTCTCCTCCATGATAACAAGACCAAGTTAATTCATAAGGAACTTTTAATTTTAACCCTTCAGCTACAACTTCGGATTTATTCATATGAATAAATGGTCTAGCTACATGAATTTTTCCATAAGTACCAATGTTAATTGCTTCATCCATTGATTCCGCAAATTCAGAAGAACAATCAGCGTAAGCTTCTCCCGCTGCATCATCAGCATGAGCCCCATAATAAATTTGAACTTCTTCATTAGGAAATAAACTATCAGCGAAAGCAGTTGCAATAGATAATAATAAACCATTTCTAAAAGGAACATAAGTACCTACTCTACCTTCACCATTTTCTTCAATTTGTTCAACATAACTTTTATCTATAATTTCATCTTTTGAACCTTTTACAAGGGAACAAACTTCTCCTGCATATTTCATCACATTTGAAATATCTTCCTCAATATGTCTTACTCCATAATATTCAGCAATATCTCTAGCACATTTTAATTCTTTATCATGTTTTTGTCCATAATATAAAGAAGCTGTAATTACATTTTCATTTCCATATAAATGTACTGCTAATGCTACACATGTTGTGGAATCAACTCCACCTGAATTTAATACTAATGCTTTCATATTATTTAGCCCCTTTCTTTACGCTTAATTGATTAAATTGTCTTTCAATTACATATTTTTCATAAATTGAATCTTTTTCAGCATAATTAGCAAATGGTAAAATAGCAATTCCTCCACGGGGTGTAAAATTACCTTTAACTTCAATATATTTAGGTTTCATCAAATTAACTAAATCTTTCATAATAATATTAATGCAATCTTCATGAAAATCCCCATGATTTCTAAAACTGAATAAATATAATTTCAATGACTTGCTTTCGACCATTCTTTCCCTTGGAATATAGTTGATGATAATTTCAGCAAAATCAGGTTGTCCTGTTTTAGGGCATAAACTTGTAAATTCAGGGCATGTAAACGTAACCATATAATCATTGTCCTTATGTTTATTTTCAAAAGTTTCTAAAACTGATGGGTCATAATCATATAAATATTTTGTATGATTATTCCCTAATAAATTTACTCCATCTAATTCTTTTTCATTTCTTCCTGTCATAATTAATCTCCTTTATTTTTTAATATTTTTGGAGCAGGATGTCAGGTCATTACATAACTGCTCCTATTTATATTGTAATACATAAAACTAAAAATGTCAATTAAAATAAGTGTTTTTTAATGCATTTTATTGGTTTATACGTATAATTATCTGACCATTCTTTAAGATAATATATATTTAGCATCATTCTTATTTTATAATCTTTACTTGCTTGTTCTAAAGTAAATCCATACTTTGAAATATAATTATCTATAGTTTCAATAGCTTCTTTATTCATAGAAAATATATTTTTAAAATCACTTCTAGACTTATCAGAAATACATATAAGCCCATATGGTGTAATTATATTTCCATTAGCTCCAGTCATTAACCAAGATGTGCTATCAGCTGAAGTGAAAGGATATCTTTCAAGAACCTTTAAACTCGTCATACCAAAAGCATGCGTGCATACATTAGGATTTGAACTATTTTTTATTATTTCAAAACATTCTCTTATGAATACTTCTTTTTCATTAGTATGCTTATCATTGGCTGGAGATATTCCTATATATCTTATATGAGTGCCATCTTCATGAGTATACTCAAGCATATTTTTTAACCACTTAAAATCTTCTCCTTGATGAAATATAGGAATAAGCTTATCTCTTGATTTTATTCTATCTTTCATATATATATAATTTTCCCAACTTAATTTAGGCGCTTCACTTATTTGAGTTCTAGTTTTAATCTTTCCAAATTCCCCAGGGATCTTATCAGCTTGTGCGAACAGACAAACATCCTCATCAATAGAATTTATATAATCAATATAAGCATCAACATCTAATTCTATTCCTTTTGTGTGAACTGAAAAAGCACCGGAATCAATAAATATTTTTCCTTTATATTGATGTCTTCTTGAATTCTTATACTTTTGCCAATTACTTATATTTTTTCTATCATTTTCTTGACTAAATAACCTATTGCACCCAAGATTTACCATAAGCTCATCAGCTTCTTTGCATGGACTACCTGCAAAATATAAATCAAATGACATATTGAACCTCCTACACAATTTCTATTTTCTCACCATACCAATTATATGTGAAATCTACATCACATTTAAAAGGTAACTTAATTAAATGACTTGGGGCAGTTCTCATTAAATAGGATAATCTTTCAGCACATTCTTTTGCATTTTCTTCCGGACATTCTCCAATGACTTCATCATGCACTTGAATTAATAAATGAAATCCTAACTCTTTCATTTTTTCATCATTATTAATTGAAATCATTGCTAATTTAGCCATATCCGCCGCCGAACCTTGAACACGTGCGTTAACACATTGTCTCTCAGCTTGAGAAATAAATCCTCCGTTATCTTTAATCTTGATTCCTAATTGATATGCTTCTTGTATAATTTTATTTTTATTTTGCCAACCGAAAGATTTTTTCAATCTATCAGTATATTCTTTTTTAATTCTTTCAGGAACCTCATTTGAACAATCATTATTAAAATCCAATGGGTCAAAACTTACTCTATTTCCACTATATTTGAATTCATATGGTTCTAACTGCATATCAGTTAAGTGCCTTCTTCTTCCCCAAGCGGTTGTAACATAACCATATTTTCTAGCCATATCTTGTGATTCATCAATGAAATTCGCTAAACCTGTAAAAGCACTTAACACTTTATCATAAATGACTTGTGCTTGTTTAGTTGAAACTCCTAATTGTTCCGCAATAGATGGAATTTGTCTTCCATATAATACACCCAAAACGATACTTTTAGCTTGTGTTCTTCTTTCTTTTCCTGGAACATTTGTAGTACCATCAGGTCTAAATTCCAAGCAATCTTCATAAGATTTATTAAAGGCTAGACTTGCAATAGTTGAATAAATATCTTTTCCATGAATAAAGGCGTCTTGCATTTTTTTATCTTTTGATAGATAAGATGTGACCATAGGTTCTTGTTGACTATAATCCGCACCTAATAAAATATATCCATCTTGTGCTTTAAACATTTGTCTAATTTCTTTATTGTGACTTGGTATGTTTTGTAAATTTGGGTCACTGCTTGAAAATCTTCCTGTTTTAGCACCATATTGATTAAAACTAGCATGAATTCTTCCATCTTTTAAAGCTATATTAGGCATTTTTTGAATGTAGGTATTTAATAATTTATCTACATTTCTCATTCCTAAAATTGCTTCACAAAGATTTTTTTCTTTACCTTTTGCAAAATGTTTTAGAATTTCTTCTCCGGTACCTCTTGGTGACTTCTTATCAGGACTTTCTAATTTCAAAATATCATAAAATAGTATAGATAATTGAGTTGGACTGGATAATGAAATTGGGTCACTCAATTTATTATTTGGATTTTTCATCTTGTACTCATCAATTTGTTCTTTATACATTGAGATAGCATTATTGGCTTGTTCCAATCTCTCTTTTCTAATGTTTGTGTATTTTTCTAAAAGCTTATCACAAATTTCAAAATCCAAACAAACTCCTCTATCTTCCATATCAGCTACAACTTCAACCAAAGGCATTTCTATATTCCTAAATACATTATAAGGTCCTGCTAATGTTCTTCTGTTAAGTATCGTTTTTTGATATTCATATAATTCAAAAGTCTTAATTGCATCACCAGCAGCATATAGATATGCAACTTTAATTGGTACATAATCAAATCTAATTCCATTAAATAGCTTATCAAAAGTTAATGATTCAGTATCTTTTGAATCACAATATTTTAAATGCAAGTCCTTTAATCTATGACTTTCATTTTCATCAATACAATATCCTGCCAACATTGTATCCCAATAACATTTTAGATTTAGATTTAAACAATGTCTGATAACTCTAATATCATATTTAGAATTATGCATTATCCATTTTCCATCAAATCTTTTTAATTCTTCAGCCACATCTTTTTCATTTAGTTGATTTGAAGTTCGTACATTTGTAATATGGGATTTATGATTAATTGGAATATATACTGCTTTTTTTCCTTTAGTGTATAAACACACACCTACAATATCAACCAATAATGGATTCAATCCTGTTGTTTCAGTATCTATTGCGCATTCTCCATGTTTAATGCATAAATCAATATATTCATGTAAGGATTGTTTATCTCTAATTAATTCATAATCCTCTTTATGATGTTTCAATTTAGTTTCAGCCATTGAAATCATCATATCTATTTTTTGGGAGAGGTTTCCTCCCCCTTTAATAGATGTTCTAGTTATTGATGATTTAGCTTTTTTAACTAAAGCTTTTTCATTAGGCTTAATTCTTCCAAAATTAAAAGCCATAATTAATCACCTAATCCATCAAGTTCTTTCAATAATGATGCTAATGTATCATCTTGTTCCGCTAAAGTTCTAGCTAACTGTAATTTGCTTGATTTTTTAACTTGACTATCAATTTCTTCTAAAAGTTCTTGTTTTCTTTTTTCTTTTGCCTTCTTATTAAAGTAATCACTTAAATCAATTACACTAATTACCTCTCTTAATTTGGTTTTCTCTTTTAATTCTAAATCTTTTCTCTGATAGAATTTTGTCAAAACCCCCATTCTTGGACCGTATCTAGTATCAACCATTACATATGAGCCCTCAAATACATCTTCAATTAATTCTTTTGAAATTGAAAATTTATAAATTTTTTCACCTAGCATATCGGCATATTTATAAAATTGGACACCACAATAATAAATATCATCCATTTTAGAAACCTCCTCTTCTACTTCTTCTTGTAGGTTGCGGTTCTTCTCTTCTTGATGCTCTTCTTCTAACTCCTGATTCTTCTTGTTGTTGATTATTGTCAGTCTGTGGAAAACTTCCTGTATCTAAATATTCAACCATTTCATCCGTCGATTTATCTAGAATAAATGAACCCATAAATTGAGGCTTTTCAACATTTGATAAATCCATCGGTTCTACATCAGGCATTGGATAAATGTCATATGTTGTTTTTGTGTCACCTTTTGCACCATGTCTTTCAATTTCAAAAACATGATTAATAAGGTCAGGGTATCTATTAAACAATGCTTCCATTCTTTTTAAGAATGTTTTTCCTCTTTCCCAAATCTTAACTTTCTTTTCATTCAAATCATACAAAGTTAAAATCATTACTGGTTTAACTGATAAACCGGCTTCACAAAATGGACAAGCATCTAAAGGGTCATCATATTCACGTTTACAATCAACATAACGTTCATTATCACCAACCTTAACTTTATGACACACATAAGTATCTAATTCATCATAACTATTGTACATGAATTGTACTCTTGCTACGTCACCGTCATTAGCTAATCTTAACCAATCAGCTCCATTTTGATTTCCGTACTTCTCAAATTCTCTTGGATTAACTCTTCCCATAATCTCTTTTCTCCTTTTACTCTTTGTTAAGTTTGCCATTTCTTTTAGTTTAAAGGGCTAATAAAGAAATGGTCGAAAGTAAAGACCCTTTAATGTCTTAACATAATTGCCAATTATAATCAACACCACATGATTCAATGTATTTACAAATTTGATATTCTCTACCTCTATGGGAATATTGAATAATTAGATAATGACCAGTTTTAAATAAAATCAAATCACAATCTTTAATTTTTCTTCCCCTTTTAGCTTCAGTTTCTTTTACGATATTCATATATTTTTCAAAGAATCTAGAACCTTTTTTAATTTCAACTTCATTTGAAAGTTTACTATTTTGTCCAAAATAATTTTTGAATCTCTTACGTTGTTTTTCTTTTGATTCTTCAAATTCTTTTTTACTAGTTGTATAAACATCATCTCCAATTTTATAAATTCTAAAAAAGAATTTTTGTGAATCACATAATTCAACAACATAATCAAATGCTTTGTGATTTCCTTCTACATACTTTAATCCAACTGTTAATGTAATATCTTCATTATCAACACTAACTGCTGTAACTGAAATTCTAAAATCATTTCCATATAATGTGTTAGTTAAAACAAAATCTTTGTGAAAATCTAATTCCATCATCATTTGTTCAGTTATTATTCTTCTTAATTCTTTTTCTTTGTAAATTGTTCCCATAATATGTACCTCTTTCTTTATTTATGTTACTTCCTTAACTTCATATATAGTATAACATATTGTTATACATAATACAAGTATTTATAGTAAAGTTTTTTATTTTTTTTGAAAGAAGTTAAAAGACAACTTCAAGGCTCTTAACTTCTTCTTGTAAATCATTTATATCTCTATCATCCTTATAAACAACTTCTTTAATTAATTTATTTTTAACATTTCTTCTAAATCTTTGAGTGGCTTTATATCCGGCATTGTCGGGGTCAAATGCTAAAATGTAAGAACGTACAGGTAATTTAGATAATATATCATATTGATGTTTATTACCCGTTCCTATTAAAGCCATAGACGGAATTTCATATTTCCAAAGAGTTAAACAATTTAGAAATGATTCTACTATCCATGCCTCTTTATATTTTCCACTCGCGAATCTATAAGCTTGATAAATTGGTTTTTCTAAATCTTTTGGCAAAGTAAAGAATTTATTACTGACATTTCTAGTTGCTACAAATACACAATTTCCATCTAAATCTAAAATAGGAAAAGTTAGACAATTTCTAGATTTATCATAACCAATATCAAATTCTTCTATGATTTCATCAGTTAATCCTCTCTTATACATATAAGGATGAATATATCTATAAGAATCTAATAATGATTCAGGAATATATTCACCACTATACTTGTTATTAAGGATATTAGAATTATTATTACTACTTCCATTTAATACCCCCATTAAATTTGGTCGTGTTTCAATTTCTACTGAATTGAAATGTTTAATCAACCAATTTTTTCCATATTTTCCATTATCTTGATAACCATATAATTGAGAAATCATATCTTCAATTCCACCACTCCACCCACAAGCAAAGCAGTGACATTTATTTAATTCACCATTTACACCGAAGGATGGTTTTCTTTCTTGACCGTCTTTGTGAAATGGACAAGTTGTTTGAATGTTTTGTCCATTTAATCTAAATTGAAAGAATCTATTTATACCGTGAAGTGCTAATTCATCTTTTAGCACTTGCAACATTGTAATGGTATCCGTATTTATTAATGCATCATCAATTTTAATCATTGCTTTACACCTTACAATACAATCTATTAGTTGTTTCCATAATAGAATTCTCCTTTATTTGATATCCATAATATTGGGTCACCAAGAATGTCACTTACTTCAACTTCTAGCCCTGTTTGTTTATAATATTCTCTAGCTTCTTTAAGTGCTTGTTTTTCTGAAATTGTTACGTTATTTACTATAATTGTTTCTACCATTTTTCTTACCCTTTTTGATAACTCTTATTTGTTATCCCCT
>ERZ791923.1522-NODE-1522-length-24967-cov-17.551714_pt1 | contig 24967 bp, 21 predicted proteins | sample MGYA00510133_ERZ791923 | MGnify/ENA primary metagenome ERZ791923 (study PRJEB30046, sample SAMN00792106) | human gut metagenome | study: EMG produced TPA metagenomics assembly of the A metagenome-wide association study of gut microbiota in type 2... | reverse complement strand
ATCTAATTAGACATTAAATTAATCGAGAATTTCTCTTTAAAATATTCAATTACGGTCTCTCTGGATGGATTTTTTCCCAAATGGGATTCTATTTCATAGATTTTTGCATCAATCAAGAATCTATACCAATACGCTTGTAATATAGCCCATATTAATCCAGGACGACCATCCAACCATCCCCCAAGCAAAAAATAGCGCAATGAAAAATATATAAACGCTCGTAAGAATAACGGCATTTTATAATAAAGTCCTTTTTGAGAATCTCTATAAATCAAATCATTAGACTTTATCTCACTTAACAAATTAAATCTATTAGCAAATTGTACAGCTATTTCTCGATTAGCATAGTAATTGTGTTTAGAAGTCCACCAGGTTAGATCATTAAGATTATGGTCTACAAAACGATTCTTCAAAGATATCGAGTCTCCTTTTATTAATAATAGGCGCTCATCCATCCATCTTTGCTCCATATACACACAACCACGACGCCACAATCTTAAGATTCGAGGTGGCGTAATACGTCCATGCTTAATATTTTTCCCTAGAAAGATAACATCTCTTGGAATATAGCATCCACAAATAGAGATAGATAGGGCTGGTATTTTATCTCGAATTTCTGTTATCAACGCAGATGTTAAATATTCATCTGCATCCATTCGCATAACCCATTCACTATCGATCTTCAAATTATCAATAGCCCACTGGAATTGTTGGGCTTGATTTACATACTTATGCTGAACGACATGCGCTCCCAATAAAGATGCTATTTCAACTGTATTATCAGTAGAAAAACTATCTATTACGAATATCGCACGTGCGATTTGTTGGACATTCTTTATGCAACGAGCAATATGAAGTTCTTCATTATAAGTAAGAATAATACAAGTAATATCAACTGCTTGAGTATTTTGATTCATGATATTATTTGTCAATCATTATAAATAAAATCCGGTCTCTTTTCTATTCCCAACAACCACTTATATAGGAGGATCAATTTATCTGCAATTACCGATTGAGTGTAATTTTCTATTACTAATTTTTGACCAATACGCCCCATCTCAACTCGGCTCGCTTCTGACACATCCAATAGCTGCACCAAAGCATCTGCAATGGACTCAGGAGTAATATCAATCCACCATCCACACTTTTGATCTTCAAGAATTCTCCAAGGTGCATATTTAGATGCTAACACAGGGACCCCACATATCAAGGCTTCAGGAACTACCATTCCAAAATTTTCGGAAAAACTTGGCATTATTAAATATGACAAAGTTTGAATCATTTGTTGTTTCTCCTGCCCAAACTTTGCACCGGCCCAATTAATATTAGTAATTCCAAATCGATTTTGCAGACTATATAATGAATGTAAATATTCCATATCGTTTGGATTACACTCACCGATAATCACCAATTCAACATCTTGCCGTTGTCCAAACCCTGCTAGAGCCCATGCTTTCAAAAGTCCATCAATATTCTTCTTAGGATGGATTCGTCCTAAAAAACCAATCCTCATTTTTGAATGATTTATAGGAGCAGGTATAACTGATGGCACGTTGATCGGATTAGGAATAATTGCTATCGGGGCTCTTACTCCTAATTTCCGAATTTCCAACATCTCTTGTTCACATGTTGCCTGAATTGCTGCAGCATGATTTAACTGAGACAATAAAACACACTTAATATATAGCCACTTTTTCACATGGGAATACTGCATAGTTTGTTCATACAATGAGCCTCGAGGAGTAATTATGTATGGTTTCTTATGCGCTTTAGCGTATGATGGTGCATAATATGTAGGATAAGAATATATGCTATGAATATGATATATATCATATATTTTTGTTCGGAACAGATCTTTATAGTGATAATTGTAGGCAAATGGCAATCTTTGTGTGTAAGGAACTGTCCTAATATAATTTCCTTCTGCAATATTTGGATTATCAAGACAATCATAGGTTAAGATATCTGCATCTACTTTTCTAGCTCTGATACCTTCTACTGTATTTAAAACACTTCTTGATGGACCTCCAGATTTAACGCCCAAATCTGGAATAATATGAGCAACTTTCATGATATTATAAATTTAAGATAATTTATACTATCGTAGATTTTCGACTGCAAAATATGTAACAATGGTTTATAATCAATCGGCTCATATAAAGTCGTATGAGAGCCATAGTAGATAATTCGATCTTGTAGACTGAGATCCTGTAATAAATCTTGAATTCTAGAATTGGCGACGTTCTTTCTATGCAAAATTGAGTTAAAATTCTTCCTAAGAATAATTGAAAAACATGTGCCATGAAAAGAACTTGTCATCACATATGCTGCATGATCAATAATATTTATAAAATCATCAGGTGCAGCAGTACGAATATACTTAAACCGACTAGGACTAAACAATCCTTTATATTCTTTATCTCCCAACACATATATCCGATATTTATTATTATTCAACCTATTATACTCCTGAGCTTTTTCCAGAACAAACTGATTTAATTGATCATCCCCAGGCATAATATAACAGAGAATATATTGGTCTCCTATAACTTTACTTTTTATTATTTTTCTCCAATCCTCTGCATTTAATAAGAAAGTGGGATCAAGTGCACATGTCGCAGTTAGTCCCATATCTTTTAATAAACGCACTCCCGTTTTTTCTCTAACGGTAATTGATTTAAAATCCGACAGCGCTAAATGATAATCCTGAACCAAATTATGAGGCAACTCTGAAACGCCAAAACTCGATGCGTAAGAATATTTAGGTGTTTCCGCTGTAGCAAAACTTAACAAATATAACCCATGTGCTGCATTATAATAACGGGGATTCCATATTTGATCACTACCTGCCAATAATATATCATATTGGCCAGACAGTTCTTTTAGATCCTGATAATGTCTAATTTTTTTTGAATATACCAAATATCTCTTTTGAAACATTTTTGTCTTCCGAGCTCTTACATAATAGCCCAAAAATATTCGTATGGTTCTATAAAGAAAAGATAATAATTTATGCTTAAGTCCATTAATTGAGGGGTCAACTCTATAATTTATATATACAGACCTCCCTCCCAATCTAAGCAACGTTTGTTGAAGAGCATATGCTTGTAAATTTGCGCCGTAGTTTATTCCATGAACCCGACTGACTATTCCAATTATTTTCATAATATCCGGCTCATTTGAACAATCATATTCTTTTCTTCTGAATTAAAAGCAAAGACCCATAATAGACCTATTGTCAAACAACACCAAACTCCTCCCTTTATTATAAAAGAGATAAAAGAAGGAGTTGGGATATAGTTCTGCATTAACATGCCTATAACGCCGGCCAATAACAAAACAGGGAGGATTTTAAAATGGCAGCTTCTCAAAAAATGAAGGAAATCGATTCTCATTTTTTTCTGATAAATAACATCAATTATAAGGTTATGCGCAATTGTAAAACTTAAAAAGACGCCAATTGCTGCGCCATATGCACCATAAGAAGGAGTGATCAATATAATTGATGATACGCATAGCAAACTCCCTATTATATTTGCTATTGCACGATACTTTACATTATTTGTAGCATATATCATTTCTTCTGCAATTGTCTGAGTCAAATGAAATAAACACGGGATCAAGACAAGAACTATACAATAATAACTCTTATCAAATCCGGAGCCCAACCAATGATATATAAATTCTTTTCCAAGAGAAATAGCCCCAATTATAATTATCCCAACTATATAAAGTTGCACACGACCTACTCTAATCATTAGATCTGTAATCTGTTCTGAATCTTGATTTAAAACCACCATTTTCATTATACGAGGAAGAAAGATTCCACTTAACGCTTTTGACAAACTTAATATATAGCCCTCAAGCGAAATTACAATAGCGAAATATGCAACCTCTTTCGTTGTAGAGAAAACGGCCAATAAAAAAGGAATAATTCCAAAAAAGAACTTATCGGCAATCATTGCAACCGTAGCCCAAGATGAAAAGCTAAATATAAATTTTATAATATCCTTATCTTTCGCTTTTACATTTATTGCCAATGACTCTTTATGATATAGATACCACAATCTAATGAATTGAAAAATAATATTACAACTAGTATTTATTAGTACAACTCCCCATAATCCCCAACCTAAATACAAAGCGCCAAAAAGTAAAATAATACTAATTACCCTATATATTAAATCAATGGTCGTTATTTCTACAACTCGATCAAATGCCTGATATAAACCTTTTATAGGAAGAAGCGGGAAATTAATTAACACAAAAAGACTTGTAACTAGAAAAACCTTTTTGAATTTCTCAATATCGTCCCCGGATATATTCGTAAATATCTCCTCAATATTAACATATATGCACAATAATATAATTAATATGATCAAATCAATTAGGGTATACATTTTAATCGTAATTCCCAGCATATCTCTAATTCTATCAGCCCTACCCTCTGCTATAAATTTCGCAGTCAACCGAGTCTGAGCAGCTCCTATTCCAAAGTCCAATGAAAAATAGCCAATCAGAGATGCAGACAAAGCATATAACCCATAATCAGACACTCCTAATGTTTGAACAAGGTATGGAGTATATAGGAAACCTGTTACAATATAAAATGCAACAGATATATAAGAAATTATAGATGCTTTTTTAGCTGATGACATGTTGATAAAAGTTGTTTATCATTTAAAGCTTTACAAACTCCCATCAAAGAGAAAAAATAAAACGATGTATGCTGGAAATAAAAACCACTAAATAAACCACCAATAAGCAAATACGTGGTCATCATACACATATGAGGAGCATATTCTGCTTTTCTTTTAACATAATACAAACATTCGGATATCCATATTATACACATTGAAGCATATAACATAACACCCACAACACCAAAACTAAACAAAAATTCGATCCATTCATTATGAGCCCCAGTTCCTAATAATCTTACAGAAGATCCACTTCCTGTTCCTACTATCGTTTCAAGAAAAGATCTATTTGCAATTGCTGTTAAAGCAATATCCCATATATCAGATCGTCCGGAGCCACTTTCCAGCTCTTCTTTTGCAAAACGCTCACTTAAGAAGCCTCCAGAGGTTTCGTTTACCAAGAATAAAAAAACGCCAATTGCAACTACCAAAAAAACGACTCTTCTAATAAAAGAAAACCATTTATTTTTTATAATTGATTGCACAAATTCATATGCAATTAACATTATAGGCAAGCATATAATCGTTCCTCGTTTATATGAGGTAGCGACCATCGCAATAGCTATTATTAATAGAGCATTTCGAATAATATTCCGTTGAATCATGTAAATAAACGGAATAAATAAAAGAATATAATATATGTATACAGTAATAGCAAAATCTCTTTCAAAATTTGTTTGTATCTGATTCCGAGCAATAATATTAACCCATATATAAACAAAATACATTATAATGTACAACCGAAGAATTTGCTGAAACTCTTCAATATGATTTTCCGTATATTTTTTAGCAAAAAGATAGGTTATTATCCACCAAAACGAGATGAGCAAATGAGTTAATAAAGCGCCGAGATCAACTTGATTTAAAACACCCACTAAGCCAACCCATAGAAAAATTAAAACTAAAACTATTACCGGATTATGTCTATTTTTAGAAATACTATATATTGCGCTCTTCTTTCCCCAAAAGATATAACCCAATAACAGAGAGATTAATATAATAAGTAATTTATGTACAATACCACGATCCATGTCAACTAACCCTGCTTGATTACTTGACATAACATCATTATAGGCATAAGCCCATAATATACACATTAACACTATGGGAAACCATAGTAATTTTTTCCTCCTTACAGCCATGGACATCGTGGTCGTTCTCCTTGGTGATAAAAAATATATCTCAATATTGATATTAAATAACATCCAACTGTCTCTGTTGAGATATTCGCCACAAAATTACGAGCATTTTGTTTCCACTTCACACAAAGTTCCGGATCATTAATGACGAGTTGCATTGCCTGCGCCAATTGTTGTGTATTATTAGCTTTTACAACCATTCCAGCATTACTTGTTGAAATAACCTCATCACTAACAGCTTCATCAGAAACAATAACTCCGACTCCAGCATGGATCGCCTCGTTTACCAAAAGATTCCATCCATCATACTTACTTGGAACGATTACTACATCGTAGCATTGCATATTATTAACAACTTGTAACGAATCCCAGCTGCCAATAAATGAGATATTAGGATCATTTTTTATCCACTCATGAACAAGTTCGGCATCTTTACCATATCCTCCAACTAGATCTAGATGCCAAACTCCTTGAAGAAAATGAGTTGCTTTTATCAATGTATCAATTCCTTTTGTCCTACAATAAAATCTGCCAACATAAAGGAAGCGAAGTGGAGTATGAAAGCCCGATCCAGAATTCGAAGAAAGATCTTTTAATTGAGGATTATACATAAATGGGAACATTATATGATCAGGCCAACCATATTTACGATAAGCATTGACCCCTTTTTGTCCCAAAGGCAACAAAACTTTCACATATGGAGCAAATTTATTATAAATCAAACGGTAATATATCTTATAATATAACTTACGAAAATAATATTCAGGGGTACCAATACCTAAATAGTTAGGTCGTTCAGACAAAATTGCCAACCGAATATTTTTATCCTTTAAAAGAATCGACTTTATCTTCTTTGTAATTTTTGAGGTAAATCCATTAACAATATGAATTGCATTAGGATGTGCCTCAAAAATAGCAATAATGGTTTTCTGCTCATTCTCACTGGCATATAATCGAATTATATGAGCCTTACCAAAATCGCCATCATCCCAATTATTATTTTTCCGTTCTTGGCGGAAATCATTATTAAATACATAATAAACTGAATTTCCCCAGTTATTAGCAACATAATTAAATGCACCTTTTCCAACCTTAGGAGGTGAATCAAACCAAAAAATTATTTCAGACTCATTCATCGATTCTTAAATTTACGAATTACCCAACGTTTCAATCTACCTAAATAGCGACGAATATAAATATAGGCACTTTTTGTAAAATATTTCTTTTTTACATAATCAAAGCCATATTTAACATAGTCCATCTCAAATTGCATGTACTTAGGATGCAATTGGGACGGCTTCTTTAAATGGTCTTGCATGCAATCTTCCATATGAGCAGGAATAACCCTAAGATCTTGTTTAATATTATTAAATAAGAATTGCCCTTTCGAAGTATTGCAAAGAACTAGCGAGCACCCTTTATTATCAGAATTAAATGTTTTATCAATTTTTTCCCACCCCCAGAAATCGCCTAAAGTAATATCGCTCGGTCTCTTCAAATTACAATATTTACAATTGGCACAACATGGGCGAAACGAGATATGCTGATAAAAAGAAAACGAATAAATATCAGAATATAAATAGGTTCCATCGTCAAACTTAAGAGATTCAACATGAGACGACCACCCATATTTAGTTTTATCTCGAAAATTAACTGCAATTATCTTTTTATGATTGACTCTCTCTTGATATTTTATGTAATCTCTCCATATAAATGGAGAAGGAACTCCATGACATATAATATCAATCAAAAATAAGTTTTCTTTCTCTTTCCCAATAAATGATGAGATTGCTGCAGTTTGACAAGGAGTCCCAGAAAATAGCACAGGAATCTCACGCTTTAAATCTTCCTTTATTTGAGAAAATATAGACGTAATATCACTTTGTACATATTTACTACCTTTAAACTCTCTAACCTCTTGCTTAGTCGTCGCCCTCTTATGAACAACTCGAAATTGATCAGAATATCCAGCACCATACACAACTCCGTTCTGAGATAAAATCCAATCTGAGAAAGCAATAAAAGCGCCACCACTCCGACTTGTTTCTATTTCAAGCAAATTTTTATGCCGAGCAGCAAATGCTTGTGGAGTTTTAAAAACATCTGTTTCTTTAGACTCATTGAAGGCACAGACTCTATTACATAAGCCACAATCCGTGCATTTGGTTGAATCCACTTTAGGATACAAAAAGCCCAAAGAATCAAAATCCATACGAATTGCACTATGAGGGCATATATTAGCACAAGCCCCACAGCCGCAACAATCCGCATTATTTGTTAAATGAATCATATTACTTACTTCCCAATTGCGGAATAATCAAAGCCTTCGGAAATTACTTCCTCTTTATCATATATATTACGCCCATCAATCAAGATCGGCTGTTTCATTACCTTTTTAATTACAGACCATGACGGTACGCGGAAAACTTTCCATTCTGTCAGTAATGCAATAGCATCTGCATCTATTACTGCTTCATACATATCTTTACAGTAAATAACACGATCTCCAATACGACGTTTACATTCTGGCATAGCTACAGGGTCATAGACTTTTACTACAGCTCCTTCTGCAATTAACTGATCTATTATGACCAAAGCAGGTGCTTCGCGCATATCATCAGTTTCGGGTTTAAACGATAAGCCCCAAACAGCAATAGTTTTATCCTTAAGGCTCTTTAATTTTCGACGTAATTTTTGGACAACAAGACCTTTCTGACGTTCATTTACTGCCTCAACCGCTTCAATTACACCCATTGTATAGCCATACTCACGAGCTGTATGAGCTAACGCTTTTACGTCCTTCGGGAAACATGAGCCACCATAACCACATCCCGCATAGAGAAATTTAGAACCAATACGAGCATCTGTACCTATCCCTTTTCGGACCATATCGACATTAGCCCCCACCAAATCACACAAATTGGCTATATCGTTCATAAATGAGATTCGTGTTGCCAGCATAGCATTGGCTGCGTATTTTGTCATCTCAGCTGACGGTATATCCATAAAATAAACGCGGAAATTATTTGTCAGGAACGGACGATATAATTTTGTCATTACTTTCTGAGCACGTTCACTCTCAACGCCAACCACGACCCGGTCGGGAGACATGAAGTCTTTGATTGCAGCTCCTTCTTTAAGAAATTCCGGATTGGACGCGACTTCAAACTCTACTTGAACACCTCGTTTATTCAATTCTTCTTGAATCGCAGCTTTGACTTTTTTAGCAGTTCCCACCGGAACCGTAGATTTCGTAACTAATATCGTATATTTATTAATATGTTGACCAAATGTTCTAGCAACCTCTAACACATATTTAAGATCTGCGGATCCATCCTCATCAGGAGGAGTTCCCACTGCAGAGAACACAACCTCTACATTATCCAAACAAGAAATAAGACTGGTTGTAAAATGAAGGCGACCTGCATCAACATTTCGCTTAACCATTTCGTCCAAACCTGGTTCGTAAATAGGTATTTCTCCATTCAATAACTTGTTGATTTTATTCTGATCGATATCAACACACGTTACATCAATACCCATTTCAGCAAAACATGTCCCTGAAACTAAACCGACATAGCCAGTTCCAACAATAGCAATATTCATAAGATTAATTTTATTAATATTAATTCAAGTCAATAATTTAAATTACATCCGATCCATCTTCTTTTGGAGCCAGAAAAAGATGCCCGTACGATTGAGGTGCATACGGTAGCCGATGCGGTGAAGCAAGCGGACAAATTGCGTCTTGTGGCGGATATGGTACTCCATGAAGTTATAAAGGCCAGATGTGATCAGGATGCTCAACACCAGCACGATATACAGTTGGGCATCAATCGAGCAGCCCGCCTTGTAGCTGATCCACCAGCACAGCACCACAAAGAAATTCAAGATCAGAATCGCAAGGGTCGTCGCGGCATGCGAGCATCCCAGGCGGATGAACATGTGGTGCAGGTGCGTCTTGTCCGGGTGGAACGGAGACTTGCGCTTCAGGATGCGCGTCGTCATCACACGGAGCGTATCGAAGACCGGAACGGACAGGACCGCCAGCGTAAAGGGAATCAGTCCGATATTTGCCGCATCATAAACCTCGCTCATCGAGCCGTGGCGCAGAATCCGGATCACGAAGACCGACATGACAATACCCATGACCAACGTCCCGCCGTCACCGATGAACATCTTCGAACTCTTTCCGAAGACGTTGTGGAAGAAGAACGGAATCAGCGATCCGGCTGCCACGACGGCCAACATGCCCATCGTCCGATCCCCCACGTACCAGAACATCACACCGAAGAGGAGGCTCGTCAAGATGCAGTAGCCCGACGAGAGGCCGTCTACCCCATCGATCAGGTTGATGGCATTGATGATGCCCACGGCCGCAAAGACCGTCAGCGGAATGGCCACCCCTTGCGGAATCTGATTGAGGCCCCACAATCCGTGGAAGTCATTCAAGGTGTATCCTCCGACGAAAATCAGCAGCAGAACCGTGCCGATCTCGATCAGGAACCGCAGGGCCGGCGAAAGATCGAGGATGTCATCCATCGTGCCGGTATAGAGCATGATCATCATCGCGACGACAACGATAAAGAGCTCGGAGCAGTCGCAGGTTATACTGGCACAGCCCAATCCGATGACCGATCCGAAGAAGACGGCAATACCGCCCAGAACGGGAGTCGGCCGACGTTGCAGTTTGCGGGCATTGGGATTGTCGACGATGTTCTTGTCGAGGGCGATCCGCACCAAACGCGGATGGATCCAATGGACGCTCAGAATAGCGACCAGAAAAGAGAGGATATACAACATAACCGAATAGGGATAAAGCTATTTTTGAGGAGTATGATCGCGGAACTGGTTGTTGAACCGTAAAGGTCGAATCACCTCAACGTGGGGACCTCCGCGAATGGGATCTCAAGAGTATTTGTCCAATCAATATCTATTTCATCCGTTCGAGCCGGCGCGATGTCCCAACCAGCAGTCATAATCATCGAGACGTCGAAGCAGTTGCGCCTTGCTCTTCTTGAGCAGCAGCTCCCCGCGCCACGGATCAACCGCGGCGTGGGCCTGTTCATAATCCAGGCAGCAGTTCGTGCAGCCGTAAAGCGTCACCAGCAGCAGCGACCGCGACTGTTCGGCCCGAATCAGCGGAAGAATGCTTCGAACGGTTCCGAGCAGCTGATCGAAGGCTTCGCGGTCGCCCAGGATGGCATAGGCCGGAAGCAGCATCGAATAGAGTTTGCAGCGCATCACATCGCTGTCCAGCTGGAGGTTGGCATATTGCTGCAGGACCTCCGATGCCAGAGCCCGGTCAGCGTCCGTCACCCCCTCGGGCGAGTGGTAGCGTTTCAGCGCTTCGTGGAGTCCGGCCGGGAGACGGTCGCCATTCAAGCGCGTATAGACATGGCGGTTGTCCGCATTCAGCGCAATCACCTCATATTGCCCGGGTTCGACACAGAGCAGCGGCACATACATGCAGTTCTCCACACAAACCATCACCTCCTTGCGGCCCCCTCCGGGCTGAATGATGACGCTGGCCTCAACCCCCTTGAACTGCCCCTCGGTGATGCGAATCCGGTCGCCCTTCATCAGTCGTTCGGGGCCGGGCGTGTAGACCGGCAGCACGTCGGAATAGGAGGCGGCCACCCACTTCAGGTTCTCCATCGCCTCGTCCGAGAGGTAGGGATAGTAGGCATCGTCCTTCTCGCGGACACGGGGCAGGAAGTTATACTGAGGCAAGAAACGTTTCATCCGGTAGATCTCCGCCTCCGAGGCGTGGATGAAGACGTAGTTGTAGAGCAGCGGATGGTTCGTGCGGACCAACTCCCCGTGTTGTTTCCGAACCTCGACATACGAAGGGGCAAAGTATTCGAAAACCGGCTCTCCGTTTCGAGTCCGGCGCTCCAGCTCCATCCGCAGGGCCCGGGCCGGATTCCCCTGATAGTGGCCTTTGCGCGACGTCGGAAGGGCCAGCACATACCATCTGACGGCATTACTGTTCTTTCTGGCACGAAGTTGCTCCGTGACCGAATCTGTCCAGTTCCAACCGATTTTGTTCGAACTTGCCATGATTTGCAGTCGAAAGTGAAAACTGCCGGAGATTCATCTCATCCCGGGGCAAATCCCGGCCTTGTCAATACGCAACCACAATGCGCTGACATTCAGTAAATTAGATTTCAAAAAAATAGACAATTCGTGAAAATTTTTGGACAACAGAATCCAGTCGATCGGCCAAACTCACCCCCAAAAACCTCACGTCTCTATTTAAGAAACCATACTAGACCTAAATTGTTTAGCCGTCAAAAGCATACGGATATTGACCGTTTTACCATCCATTCGGGAGGTGCATTTTGTGTAAAATTATGGCACAATCGGCGTCCTGAGTATCTGGGACGCGGATTTGGGAACTTCTGACAGATCTTGGAAGAACGTGACGGTTTTAATGATCGGAGTATGACCCAAATAAAGGCCTCACAAGAGGATGTTACAAGCGTAAGAAATATGATGATTTTTTTGTACTAACCCCCTTTTTTTCTACCTTTGCGGCAGTGATGGGTGGTTTCTTAAATAGAGACCTTACTCCCGCATAAACGGGAGGTAATTCTATTACGGGAAAGCAAAAGAAGTGCGGGATTATGTGCGGTTGAAACACACGTGCGAAACTGTATGAAATTTTTAAGCATCACTCAAAAGAAATACGCAATTTACTATTTGTCAGGCTATTACATTTAGCCTGACGAGGTCGCGGAGCGCAATCTCCCGAAAAGAATGACAAAATCCGTGTCGTCCGCACTCACCCGAACCGCCGATCCAACCGAATCCGCCGCAACCCCGGTTTCCGAGGTCCAGAACCGCCATATCGTACGCTGGTACGTGATGGTCTACCCGACCAGCAGCCGGGCCATGACCGAAGAACTGGATCGCGAACTGACCCGCAGGCGGTGCGACAACGAGCCTCTGTTCGAGTACTTTGCACCGGTTCTTGTCGAGGCCAGAAAGATGAACGGGCGGTTGGTGACAGCCCGACGTTCGCTGTTGTACAACTACCTGTTCGTACACGCCTCCGAATGCGAAATCTACCGGATCAAGCAACGCCTGCCCCAATACAACCTGCTACCGCGGGTAAAGGACAGCAAGGAGAGCTACCACTACCCCTATCTGACCGACAAGGCCATGCGTGATCTTCAATGGATTGCGCGTTCGTATGCCGAGCCGGTCCCGGTCTGCACCGCGGATCCCGCTTGGTTGGTCAAGGGTGACCGGATTCGTATCACGGAAGGGCGTTTTGCGGGGATTGAGGCCAAAGTCGTTACAAACGCCACCTCGCGCCACAAGGAGATTCTGGTCTCGATCGACAACTGGATGTGCGTCCCGCTGCTCAAGGTTCAGCCCGGAGAGTATGAGGTGGTCGAACTGAATGCCGAGACCCCGAGTTATTACTCCCGACTGAACAACAGCAAACTCCTCGACCGGCTCCACGACGCCCTGTGCAGGCATTGGGCGGGAACGGGGTCCGCAGAAGACCGGCGCATGGCTACCGAGGTGTTGCAGGAATACGGTAGCCTGACACTCGACTCCGACATCATGCGCAGCAAGCTCTATGTCCTGCTGCTGCAGGCCTACACGATTCTCGACGAGACTTCGAAGCGCGAAAGTCAACTCATGGCGATCCAGAAGATGCTGCCGGCCGTGCGGGCCAAGCAATCCCGGGCCCTCCTGCTTGTGACACTGTACGGGTGCACGGACAGCCGGCTCTACTACGACCAGGCGCACGCCCTGATCGATCCCTGGCTCGCGGAGAAGTCGCCCAAGAAGAGCAAGGCGCAGCTGATCCGCCACCTGGCTGATTTCGACCGAGAGTTTGGCCATGGGGGCGAATAGGCCCTTCCGTGAAATCGAGATCTGCCGAGATTACACTTTGTCTCTGAATTTCAACCCTATAAAATATTCATACATCAGATCATGTATCGTTTAATTGAGAAACTGCGTCTGGACCGCTATGTCAGTTCGCGGTTGATTCTTGCATTAGACCTGCTGGTTTCGGCCGGGGCCTCGATCATCTCTCTGTTAGTAGCAAGTATTCTTTCCGGACCGGAAACACTTACCTGGAAAACAATAAGCTGGTGGCTCGGAGGATCCGTTGTCTTTTCCTGGATCGCGTTCGTGTTGCTCCAAACCCACAAATCAATCATCCGTCACGCCTCCTTGCGGGGTTTGGGCCGTTTGAGTGTCGCCGTTGTTTTCAAGGGAATTGGGATCGCAGTTATATTGGCTTTGGGTGTCGCTGGCCCGACATTTCCAGCGATCTGGATCACTCTGTTGTTTGACATATTGTTGAGCCTTTCAGGACTGGTGATTATGCGCGTTGCCATGGTTGTCGTCTATGACTGGCTCAAAGACAGCCGTCAAAGGCATTGCAAATGCCAGCGGATCCTGATCTACGGAACCGGCGACAAGGGCGCTTCGCTGGTGACCCAGCTCCAGAACTCGCAGGAGTATCAGGTCGTCGGCTTCCTGACCTACGGTAAGACGCTGAAGAACCACATGCTGGCCGACCTCCCGGTCTACTACTTCGAGACCGAGGAGAATATCAAATATCTGCACAACCGCAAGGACATCGACGCCATCCTCTTCGCCCACGTCCGCGAGGCCCGCGAAGAGCAGGAGCGTCTGATCCGCTACTGCACGGAGTGCAACCTCAAGGTGCTGATCGCCCCCTCGATCGACGAGGTGGTCGACGGCAAGGTGCAGAAACAGGCGATCCGCGAGATCAAGATCGAGGATCTGCTGGGCCGTGAGGAGATCAAGATCTCGATGGACGAGATCATCGCCAACTTCCGCGGCAAGACCATCATGGTGACCGGCGCCGCCGGGTCGATCGGTTCCGAGCTGTGCCGCCAGCTGGCGACGTTCGGAATCAAGGAGCTCGTGCTGTTCGACAACTCCGAGACCCCGATGCACAACATCCGCCTCGAGCTGGAGGATCGCTTCCCCAATCTAAAGTTCATCCCCGTAATCGGCGACGTTCGCATGATCCCGCGTCTGGACTTCGCCTTCCGCACCTACCGTCCGCAGGTGGTCTTCCACGCGGCAGCCTACAAGCACGTGCCGCTGATGGAGGAGAACCCCTGCGAAGCCGTACTGGCCAACGTCGCCGGCTCGCGTAACGTGGCGGACAAGTGTATCGAATACGACGTCGAGAAGATGGTCATGATCTCGACGGACAAGGCCGTCAACCCGACCAACATCATGGGCTGTACGAAACGTCTCGCGGAGATCTACGTGCAGTCGCTCGGCCTGGCCATTGAGGCCGGCAAGGTGAAGGGCAAGACGAAGTTCGTCACGACGCGTTTCGGCAACGTGCTGGGTTCGAACGGTTCGGTAATTCCGCGCTTCCGCGAGCAGATCGCCAAGGGCGGTCCGGTTACGGTGACGCACCCCGACATTACGCGCTTCTTCATGACGATTCCGGAGGCCTGCCGGCTGGTGATGGAGGCCGCCACGATGTCGACGGGCACCCAGATCTTTGTCTTCGACATGGGTAAGTCGGTGAAGATCGCCCACCTGGCCAAGCGCATGATCGAGCTGGCCGGTCTGGAGGTTGACAAGGACATCAAGATCGAATACACGGGATTACGCCCGGGCGAGAAACTCTACGAAGAGGTGCTGTCGAATACGGAGAATACGCTTCCGACGTCGCACGACCGGATCCGCATCGCCAAGGTCCGCGAGTACGACTACGCCGATGCCCTCAAGGGAGCGCAGGAGTTGGAGAAGCTCTCCCGAGCTGTCATCATTCCGGACATGGTTCGCCTGATGAAGAAGATCGTCCCCGAGTTCAAATCCAAGAACTCAAGGTTCGAGATTTATGATAAATGATATACGATAAGAAAGACACCCATGAAGATCGTTGAGATTAATACAGTTTGTGGAATCGGCAGTACAGGACGAATTGCGGTCGATCTCGCAAAAGTTTTATCGGAAAGCGGGCACGTCTGCGAAATTGCATATGGGCAATTTCATACCAATTTTCATCCCTCATATAAAATTGGGAATATACTAGATTCTTTTATTCATAAATTAGGATCCAGAATATTTGATCGACAAGGATTCTTTAGCCAAAGAGCTACTATTAAATTATGTAAATACCTCCAAAGATCCAAACCCGATATCATACATCTCCACAATCTCCACGGACATTACCTCAACATCGACATTCTTTTTCAATATCTAGCCGACAGCCAAACGCCTGTTATATGGACGCTACATGACTGTTGGGCTTTCACCGGTCATTGTGCATACTTCGACTATGCGAATTGTAATAAATGGCTTTCAGGGTGCTTCAACTGCCCTAATAAACAGACATATCCACCCTCTTGGATTTTCGACAACTCTCACAAAAACTATCAGCAAAAAAAGGCCATATTCAATAGGTTATCAAATATGGCATTAACAACCCCTTCTCAATGGCTAGCTGATTTAGTTAAAGATTCCTTTCTCTCACAATATAGAGTTTATAACATCCCTAATGGGATAGACACAGATGTATTTAGGCCCATTAAAACGGAGCTAAAATCTCGCCTAAACTTAGAGAATAAAATTATTCTTCTAGGAGTTGCATTAGGAGGATTTACCGGGCGAAAAGGTTTGCATTATTTCATTGAATTATCTAAACTCTTACCTAAAAATTATGTAATAATTCTAGTAGGAACAACCCCAAAAGAGATAAAGAGCCTACCTCATAATATTCAAGGAATAACACAAACCAATGACGTCCATGAACTAATCGAATATTATTCAATAGCTGATATTTTCGTAAACCCGACATTAGAGGATAATTTTCCAACAACCAATCTAGAAGCATTAAGTTGTGGAACTCCTGTTATTACTTTTGATACTGGTGGTAGCCCTGAAGCTATAAATGAGAAAACAGGCATACAAGTAGAGAAAGGAGACCTACACTCTTTACATAAAGCAGTCTTAAATATGAATAAGTCTTTTAAAGAAGAGAATACAGCATATTGCAGACAACGCGCTGTGACAAAATTCGACAAGCATATAGCCCTTGCATCCTATTTAGAATTATATAATAAGATTCTTAAAGAAAAAAGATGATCCCATATATTATTATAATTCTTTGTATATTAATATTTCGATTTGCTTTTGGAAATAAACTAATATACGGGAAACGAAAGGCTGCATACCTCTTTTGGAGTTTATTACCTATATTCATTTTATTAGCATTTCGAGGAGATTCAGTAGGGATGGATACTCCTAATTATATACGATCTTTTGAAAATCAAAAACTATCTGAATATCTCCAATATGAAGATGATCGCATAGAAATAGGTTACGCGTATTTTGAAAAACTAATTGCCCAAACCCTATCTGCGCCTCAATGGCTATTTATAATTACGGCTCTATTCATCTGTTTAAGCATTGGTCATTTTATCTATCAAACAGCCAAAGAGCCAATGTTAGCGTTATTGTTCTTCATAACGCTTGGTTTTTTCCAGTTCACATTAAGTGGCCTTAGACAATCAATTGCGTTATCTATTACATTATGGCTTTATCCATGCATTAAACAAAAACGATTTATCCATTTTATTATTGGAATATTCATATCCTCTTTATTTCACAAATCAGCATGGCTATTCCTCCCTGCATACTTCATTGCACAACAAAAGATTACCCCGAGTAGAATAATAATAGAGTTAGTAGGATTTCTTCTTTTATTTTTATCCGCCGAACGACTATTACTCTTTACGGCTGATATCATGAATTATAACTATGGGGTTGAAGAAACCGGAAATGGATATATTTTTTTCATCATCGTACTCTTAATAACGATCGGCGGAATATGCAATAGAGAGGCTATTCTACAACAAAACATCAATAACAAGTATGCCTTGAACTTAAACTTCATCAGCTTTTCATTATGGGGATTACGTTTAATCAGCCGAACAGCCGAACGCGTAACATTATATTATATGCCATATAGTTATTTACTTCTTGAAGAAGTAGTAATGTCTCAAAAAAATAGGACAAAACAGCTATACCTATTTATTGTAACATTGCTAGCTATTTCGTTATTCTTTTATAGATTATCTAAAGATTCAAGTATATCTCCTTATATTTTCTTTTTTGAATAGCTCAATATGAGAATCGTTTTTGCCTCCAACTACTTTAATCATCATGAAAAATATTTCTGCGATGAACTATCGAAAATACCGGAAGTTGATTTTACATTCATTCAGACTCAAGAAATGACGCCTGATCGAATCAAATTAGGCTGGGGGATCAATATCGACAAGATAAAATATTGTATTTGTTCTTATAAATCCCCCAATGAATATAGCAAAGCAATAGATGTTGCAAATAATGCCGACATCCTCCTTCTAGGAAGTGCTCCTTACCAATTTGTTAAAGAACGAATTCGCCACAATCGATTGACATTTTACATCGCAGAGCGATTATTCCGGAACGGATTATGGCATATGTTATATCCACCCACATTTATTACGGTATTAAAACGATTCATTATTCCTGGACATTTGAGTAATTTTTATATGCTGTGCGCAAGTGGGTATACTGCTGCAGACCTATATAATATCCACACATTCACCAAAAAATGCTTCAAATGGGGTCACTTTGTTTCCACAGAAACTCCTCTAAAGGAATCGTCCCAAAACATAATCAAAATTCTTTGGGCCGGAAGAATGATTCCATTAAAACATCCAGAATATGCAACAATGATTGCAACCCATTTAAAAAATAGAGGAATCAACTTTCATCTAGATATAATAGGAACAGGGCCTCTAAAGGAATCACTAAAATCAAACATCTTAAAACACAAATTAACAGCCAACGTAAATCTATTGGACTCAATGCCATCTAAAGACATTCGCCAATATATGGCAAATGCAGACATATACTTATTCACTAGTGACTTCAACGAAGGTTGGGGAGCGGTTTTAGGAGAAGCAATGAGTGCAGGATGCGCGGTTGTTGCAAGTCATGGAATCGGGGCCGTTCCATTCCTTGTAGAGCATGGCAAAAATGGATTAATTTATCAAACAGGAAACTCCAAGGATTTTGAGAGATGTGTTGATATGCTTATTGATTCTGAAAATCTACGAACTCAGTTAGGGCAATCAGCAAAAAAGACAATGAACGAGCTATGGAACCCACAAGTTGCAGCTCTCCGGTTTGTTCAAATTGCAAGAAGTTTGCTCTCTAAAGGCTATTTTATTCCATATGAAAGTGGGCCATTAAGTATGGCTCCAATAATTAAAAATAATTGGTATCGCCATGATTCAATCTAAAAAGGATTACCTCTACTATCTTGCTTGTGACAAAATAGCTTTACAGCAAAAACGTAATCACCCTAGATTTATGCATGATACTATATGGACCTTCGAACGTCTCATGCGCAAATGTGAATATTTCCAAAACTGCAAACACGGTTTTTTTCACAAAATTGTTCTCAAATGGCTAAAATTCAGATATGTAAGACTTAGCCAACATTTAGGATTCTCCATTGGTTTTAATACTTGCGGACCTGGATTATGCCTTGAACATTACGGGTGTATAATTATTAACCAACATGCAAAAATCGGAGCCAATTGTCATATTATTGGAGATGTCGTTATTGGTGCGACAGAGCCTAATCTAGTACCTCAAATTGGTAATAATGTTTTCATCGGAGCTGGGGCAAAAATAATTGGGAATGTATATATTACTGACCATGTGAGTATAGGCGCAAACGCAGTAGTAGTAAAAAGTGTTTTAACTCCAGGGATCACGATTGGAGGTATTCCGGCTCATAAAATTAGCGACAACGATTCTTCGAAATATATCATTAAAGCAACCGAAATCTTCAAAAATGAAGGCGAAAATTAAATCAATTTTACGGCCATATTATCGACAACTCATTTATTTTCTAAAGGGTTTCCGACGAATCGGCCTCAAGACAAATCAATTTACAATTATATCCAATAATTGTACAGGAGGTTATGTCTATCAGTTTTTTGGAATACCTTACCGTTCACCAACAGCAGGGATCGGAATTCATCCTGATGACTATGTGAAATTAATAATGAACCCTCATTACTATTTTACTCAGCCCATAGATTTTTTATCAGATCCCAAACGAGCTCGCCACTATCCACAACGAAAAAACGCACCAAACTACGGAAATTATCCTGTTGGCACAATAGGTGACATTGAAATATTCTTTACACATTACCATTCAAAAGAAGAAGCCCGATCAAAATGGGAAAGACGATGCTCCAAAATCTGCTATGAAAAACTAATTTTTTTATTTGTCGAAAACGAATGGATGACTGAAAAGGAACGTCAAACCTTTCTCTCAGCTCAAACTAAAGGGAAAAAGATCTATTTGCGTCACACTCATCCTGAAATTCCACCAATATCCCAGGCAGGAGAAATTTATGTTCCCAACGTTCCTATTAGAAACGGGATAGCAGCTTGGACGCCCAAAATCATCATAAACAATATCCATTGGAAAAAAGTTATTAACTCGTTAACATGACAAACCAAGATCTAATATCTATCATTGTCCCTGTATATAACATGGCTAGGTGGCTTGACCGCTGCATACAAAGTTTAACAAACCAGACATACACAACATTAGAAATTATCCTAGTTGATGACGGATCCACAGACAACAGTTTACAACTATGTAAACAATATGCAAAACAAGACCCTCGTATTATCGTCATCAACAAGGAAAATGGGGGTCAAGGTAGCGCCAGAAATTCAGCATTAGACATAGCCCACGGACAATATATAGGGTTCGTAGATCCAGATGATTGGATAGCATTGGATATGTATGCTTACATGCTTAATTTATTGCAACAAGAACATGCAGATATTGTCCAAATAGGATGGATCGAAACTAACACAGGAATAATTTCCCCTACAGATATATCCAAAGAACAAAAGTGCTATAAAAATAGAGAAGCATTATCTCTTCTCATACAAAGTTCTAATAAGTTAAACACTAGCGTGTGCAACAAATTATTCAACGCTCAAATATTAAAAAATCTTCGATTTACAGAAGTTCGGGCATATGAAGATGACGAATTCGTATATAAGGCAGTATGGAGAGCGTCAAAAATCATAACAGATAATACACCTAAGTACTTCTACTTCATTAGAGGGAACAGCACTATGACTGCGAAGTTTAATCTAAATAAACTTGCGTTATTGACAATACAAAAAAACATTTGCGATTTTATTCAAGAAAATATTCCAGAATGGTTTAATAAACAAGAACGCATTCTATGTTCGAAACAATTTTACATATTATCTTGTTTACTAACCAATAAAAATATTGATCCAGATAAAAAATATTATAACACAATAAGAACAGATATCCTAAACTCATACAATGCATATTTACACAATCCTCTCATGGGAAAAAATTGCATCATACTATATCTTCTAAAACATTTCGCCCCTTTAGCCAATGTGATTTTATCCTTAAAATTTCATCATAAATTATGACTCGCATATATATACATAGTAATGGAGATGCTGCTAATCATGGTTGTGAGGCAATTATCAGGACGACATACAACATGTTAAAACCAATAGCAGGTGAAATAGGTTATCCAACATACAACATTACAAATGATAAAAAATATGGAATTGATAAATTAGTCACGCTAATTCCATGTAAGCGCCCTATCATACAATATAGATCAGTCCGCTATTTCTACAATAGATTACTTTCCAAGATTAATTTTGATAAATATGCAGCATCTCTATATCAAGATCTATTAACCAATTCATCGAATTACGACGTTGCGCTATCAGTCGGAGGTGACAACTATTGTTATCAGCAATCATACTTACGGCTAGCATATATCAATCGTACATTAAAAAGAACAGGGCTAAAATCCATATTATGGGGCGCATCGATTGAGCCCACACTTTTAAGAATAAAAAGTGTTAGAGAGGATTTAAAGAAATATGACGCATTATTTGTACGTGAATCTGAAACTTATAATGCATTACAATCTGCAGATATTAATTCAAACGTATATTTATATCCCGATCCTGCGTTTAGTTTACAACGTCAGCCATATAATCTACCTCAGAATTTTATTGAGGGTAAAATGATCGGCATTAATATCAGCCCATTAATCCAAACCTTAAATTTCAATCCTACTCTCATAATCAGAAATTATGAAAACCTCATAAAATACATTCTAACAGAAACCGACTATAATATTGCGTTAATTCCACATGTTGTATGGTCTTATAGCGATGATCGCACTCTTTTAGACTCTATTTTTAATAGTTTCAGAAATACAAACAGAATAATTAACGTTCGCGATGCGAATTGTATGCAATTAAAAGATTGCATAGCTCGATGTAGTTTTTTTATAGGGGCTCGCACCCACGCAACCATTGCAGCGTACTCTTCATGTGTACCAACTCTTGCTGTTGGATATTCTGTAAAAGCGAAAGGTATTGCAACAGACTTGTTTGGAACAGAAAAGAATTATGTACTCCCAGTTCAAGAGATACATTCAGAAACAGATTTAGCCAAAACCTCCAGATACTTATTCGATCATGGACCCATCATATCAGAGCACTTAAAAAAAATTATGCCTGATTATATTAAACAAGCTTATAAAGCAGGATCGACTCTTTGCAATTTAATAAAATACTAAAATGAATGCAGCTCTTATTTCTATTATTGCACCATGCTTTAATGGCGAACATTACATCGGTCGTTTTTTAGACTCGATATTAGCACAAACACACCCCAATATAGAACTCATACTGATAAATGATGGTTCCAAAGATAAAACAGAGGAAATCATAATGTCTTACAAACCCCAACTTGAACAAAAGGGGATTATCCTAAAATATGAATATCGTGAAAATGCCGGCATTGGGGCCGCAATCGACAGAGGCTTGAAACTAATCTCAGGAGAATATTTTACATGGCTTGGAACAGATGATTTCTGCCATCCTGACTTTTTGCAGAAATTAGTAGGTTTTATGAACGCCCATCCACAGTATTCAGTCGTTCGGAATGATGGCTACATTGTCCAAGAGTCAGACCCATCTATCATTATCGGGAAAATGGCAGATCATAATCATGATAAACACAATGAGAAACCATTTATTAATGCAATATTAGAAAGGAATTTCAACTTTGGCTATAGCCTTGTTAGAACAAAAGATTTTTTCAAAGTTTGCCCCAATAAAACAATATATCCCTCCAGACAAGGCCAAAATTGGCAAATATTGTTACCCTTATTTTATTATGGCAAAGCCGCATTTTTTGAAGAACCGCTGTATTATGTTGTTTCGAATCAAAATAGTGTATCAAGAAATCCTGCCAAAAATGGAATGGAGGCTTTCATCGCTCAAAGAGAGGAACATAAAAATATTCTAGTACACACAATCTTGTCGATGAATTTACCCAAAAAAGAAAATGATTATTACCTAAAGTTAATAAATATAAAATATATACGAGTAAAGCTCCAAATTGCCTATCAATACCATAATAAAACTTTATTCAAAAGTCAATATGCATTATTGAAAAAACACAATGCAATTTCACTCAGAGATTTAATTCGTTATGTCCAGTTTCATCTACCTTGGATTGACAAACTAATTAAAATTATACGCCGGAGGAGGAACTAATGAATTCTATCAAATCAAAGGTTATTTCAGGTATATTTTGGCAATATGCACAACGATTAAGCGCACAAATTGTGCAATTCATAGTATCATTAATTTTAGCCAGATTATTATTACCTGAGGATTTCGGCACGATAGCCATTATCGGAGTTTTCATCACTATATCTAACCTTTTTATTGATAGCGGCTTTGGGAATGCCTTAATCCAAAAAAAAAATATTGATGATATTGATTGCTCATCTGTATTTTATCTGAACCTTATCATCAGTATTATATTATATGCAATACTATTTTGTTCAGCTCCATATATTGCCTCGTTCTATGAACTTTCCATCTTAACTCCCCTTCTCCGAGTACAAGCGTTACTGCTAATAGTTATGGCTTTTACTTGTGTTCAAAATGCCATACTAGTTCGCAATATGGAGTTTAAGAAAAATTTTATCATTAATATTTCAGCAGTCGCATTATCTTCAATTGTTGGGGTTGTAATGGCTTATACGAATTGTGGTGTTTGGAGTTTAGTCCTATCACAATTAACCATGCAAATAACATGCGTAATCGGATATTGGAGTTTAATTGGTTGGCGTCCCAAAACTATTTTCTCTTGGAATAGAATTAAAAGCCTATATCAATATAGCTCACGAATTTTTGCAGGATCTCTTCTGAACGTATTATACAATAACATCTATAATATAATAATCGGGAAACAATATTCAGCAGAACTATTAGGCTATTACAATAGAGGTGTACTCATTCCAACCATATTAGTCGAAAATGGGGCAAATACATTAAATAGCGTTATGTTCCCAGCTCTAGCCTCTATGCAGGATGAAAAAGAGCAAATTAAGATCATTATACAGAAAATGGTTAAGGCTGTTGCTTTCATCGTTTTTTTATTAATCGCAATCTTAATGCCTTTAGCGGAACCATTAGTATCTATTCTACTTACTGACAGGTGGTTGCAAGCAGTTCCTTTTTTACGGATAGCTTGTATAACGGTTTGTTTTTCTCCATTTATACTTATCAATACTTCCATCCTAACAAGCCTTGGATACAGTAATCTTTATTTAAAAGCGACTTCATTTGCCAAAATGCTAGCGATTGGACTTATATTCCTAGGAGCTCAATTTAATATTTATATCATGGTGGCAGCTGGCAGCGTAGGAGCTTTATTTTCTATGATTATTACATCTTATTGGAATAAAAAGCTAATAAAATATTCATTATGGAATTTTATTATAGATATCACACCTTCAGCAATTCTTGCAATCATTACCGGAATTGGTTTATATTTATTCACCCTTTGTAAATACAATCAATGGTCAACTATATTAATTGGTGGAACTTGTGCTATCATTTTTTATAGTACAATATCATATTGGTTAAAATTAGAGCCTATGGTTTTATTTATCAAAACACTAAAATCCAAATTTAAATAATTTTTTC
>ERZ791923.1520-NODE-1520-length-25022-cov-3.409260_pt1 | contig 25022 bp, 25 predicted proteins | sample MGYA00510133_ERZ791923 | MGnify/ENA primary metagenome ERZ791923 (study PRJEB30046, sample SAMN00792106) | human gut metagenome | study: EMG produced TPA metagenomics assembly of the A metagenome-wide association study of gut microbiota in type 2... | reverse complement strand
GCAGAGTCTTGGGTGCGCCGTTGGAGTTGTTGGACAGACCGCCGGTGGACTTCAGGCCCTCGTCGGCGAACAGCTTGATGGCGTTCAGAACGTCCATCTGCTTATCCTGCATGCCCTTGACGACGAGGAACAGCGGGTCGAACCAGAGGTCGGTCGCTTCCATGCCAAGAGACAGGCCGCGCTCGAGCATATGATGGCAGTGCATCATGCGCTCTTCGTTGTCCTTTGCGATGCCGTCAGCGGAGCAGAGCGCCACGCAGATCGCGTCGTTGGCAGCGGCGAGGTCGATGTAGGAGATACGCGAGCCAGCGTCAGCGGAGTTGACGATGGGCTTGCCGTTCGTGCGGTTATAGACCTTGATACCGGCTTCGATGGCCTTCTTGTTGGCGGTATCGAGCGCCAGAGGCACGTTATTGAAGTTCTCCTGCAGCAGCTTGACTGCCCAGGTCATGAGCTCCGGACCGTTGGATTCGGCCGGGCCGATGTTGACGTCGAGGTACGTTGCGCCAGCCTTGATCTGCTGCGCAGCACGCTCGAGGATGGGGTCGGGGTTGAACGTCGCCATTGCCTCGCGGATGACCGGGGAGATGCAGTGGATACGCTCGCCGATGGTGACGAACTTCGGGGACTCGGGATCTCTCTGCTTGTAATGTGCGTCGAGGTCGTCGCGGATCTTGATGGCGGGGATGGAGGCAGCGATCTTTTCGAAGTCCAGCGGCGCATCGGCGTCGACAGTCTTCTTGGCCTCGGCCGGCTTCTTGGAAGCGGCAGCAGCCTCTGCGGCAGCCTTGTATTCGCCGTCTTTGAGGTACTTGACGAGCTCAACAGCCTCGCGGGTACCGACGACAACGTTCCACTCCGGCAGCTTGTCCTGAATTTCGCCCTTCATGACGGCAACCTTGCCCGGGATGATGAGGGTGCGGTTGTTGATCTTGTTCGCCAGATCGAACTCGTCGAAGAACTTCTTGACGGAGGTCGAGGAGAACTTACCAGCGGCCCACGCCGTCAGAACGGACATGCCGGACGCGTCGGTGATGAGCAGGTTGATGGGCACCTTGGAGCGCTCGAGCTCGCCGGAGACCAAGAAGTAGGTCAGCGCGAAGTCGACCGTCAGCGCGCAGGGATCGTCGGGCGTTGCGCCGTTGATCGGGTAGATGCCAGGCGCGACCTTCATCGGCTTCTGCGGGTCGGTGAAGATGTTCTGGCGCAGGCCGTAGAGCGGCAGGGCCTCCGCATAGCCGATCTTGTCCATGACAATGATCGAACCGTATTTCAGAACGAACACGGAGGCGAGCGCCGTCTCGAGATGCTCGTTGTGGTCGCACAGAACGCCGAGGTTCACGATCGACGGATAGCCGAACGTGCGGTCGCCGTCCTTGATGGCGGTGCGGCGGACGAGAACGGCGTTTGCAAACGTTTCCTTGATGGTCTCGGCGGTCACGTCGAGAATCAGGTTCTTGTTGCCGGCCTTCTCGAGCTCAGCAACGATATCATGCAGCTCGGAAAGATCCGCGCCGTGTACGCCAAGCACGATGCCTGCCGCAGTGGCGATCTCGTTCATAGCCGCGAAGTTATCCTTGTTGGCGCCGTTGAGGATGGGCTTGTTGTCCTTGATGGCCTCAACCGCTACCTTGGCGGTGTCGACGTCCTTGGTGTCAATGATGACGGTACGGTCGCCGATGGCTGCTGCCTTCTTGCAGAGCTCGACAAACTTCGCGCTGTCGCCTGCGTCATGGATGAAGACGCACTCTACCATCTCACGCTCACCGATGCGCTCATAGTCGACCTTCTTGATGCCCTCGATGCGCTCTTCGACTTTCGCGTCGTCCATGCAGGTGCACAGCGTCGCTGCGAAGAGGTTGCGGTTGACAAGGGTCTTCTCATGACGCATCATGACGGTCTCGCCGCCGAGCTTGTGCTCGCCGACCGTGATGGTCTTCATGGGAGGCGCAGTGGCCTCAGACAGAAGGGCGACGGCCTCTGCGGACATATACGGACATTTGGTAATTTCAACGGCACCCTGCGCGACCTTCATGCAGAACGCCATACACGTGGGGCTGCCGCACTCTTTACAGTTCTTCTTGGGAGATAATTTGAAAATGTCAAGACCTTTAACTGCCATAGTAACTCATTCCTCCTCTGCTTAGATCAGCGCGCGGATCATCGCGGCGATCGTCTTGATGGCTTCCGGATGGCGCAGGATAACTGCGTCGGAGCCGCCGGCCAGAACCGCAGCCGCGGTGGTGATTTCCATTTCGATACCGCGCTCTTCCTGGCTGCCCCACTCGGGCATGTCGGCCTCGGACATAACGGCTTCCTTCACGCCCCAGGTATCGGAGGACACAGGGGTCATGATGGGCATCTGGAGCATGGTGTCCGCCTGCTTCAGAGCCGCGTCCTTGATGCGGTCGAGGGTGGATGCGACGTACTCGTAGCCGTAGCCAGCGGCAGCGGAGCCGATGTTCATGACGATGTTCTGCGCATTGACGCCCAGCTGGGTCATGACGGTGTTGAGCTGCTTTGCGAGGTTGATGTCGACGGCAGATTCCGCGCCGACCTTCTGGTTGTAGGCAAGGCCTGCGGACGCGCCGACAGTCTTGTAGTTTTCGTCGCGGGCGGAGAGAACGAGGATGTTCTTACCGGCCAAAGCTTCGGCGATCTTGTTGAAGAGCTCGGTGTCCTTCTCGATGTTCTTGCAGCCCATGATGACGATCGGCATCGTCACAGCATCGGAAACTGCCTTGGCGAGCGCGACGCACTCTTCGACGGACTTGTTCGCGCCGTTGGGATCGGCGCCCTCAAAGTGCAGACACAGGAAATCTGCGCCCTCCATCGTCTCGGCACGCTTGGCCATGTCAACCACAGTCTCGCAGCCGGCGTAGAACGCCTGCTCGCCGGGCATCGTGTACTCAGACATGCCGAAGTCCGTCAGCTCAACGCCGATCTTCGGAGCGTTCTTGATTTCTGCATCGAACGTGTGGAACGGCAGTACGTTCTGACCGCCGATCGCAGTCGCTTTTTCGCCAACGCCCAGCACAACTTCATTGATGTGGGCATTAAAAGCCTGCTTCTTGGGAACGAAAGGCATAATGTTGAATCCCCCTATATCATAATTTTTTGGCCTTACAGATTTAAATCGCGCATGATCTGGTGCAGCGCCTGCTTTACCGGCGTGTTATCCGGTACCTGGGAGCTGGGCTTGCCATCGCAGTCATACTCGTATACCGTCTCGTCCTGCGGAAGAACGCCCACAAGCTCAAGACCGTATTTTTCTATCTCTTCCTGCACGCCGGCGTTGAGTTTTCCATCCGGCGCGCGGTTGATGATCAGCTTCATGGTTCCGGGCTTGAGCTCGAGCTCGCGGATCATCTCCGCAATGCGCCCGACCGCCTGCACGCCCCGGCGCGAGCAGTCCGAAATAAGCAGCATGGTATCTACGTGCGGAAGCGTGCCTCTCGAGATATGCTCGAGGCCCGCCTCGTTGTCGATGACCATGTATTTATAGTTTCCGGCATACTTGTCGATCTGGGTCTTGAGAACGCCGTTGACAAAGCAGTAGCAGCCCTTGCCCTGCGTTCTTCCCATGACGAGCATGTCGAAATCGTCTTCTTCGATGAGCGCGGAATTGAACTTCATCTCCGCGTAATCGGCCTTTGTCATGTTGGCCGGAACCGTGCCCTTCTGCTCGGCTCTTGCCATTTCCTCGCGGATGTCTCCGAGCGTGGTTTCGACCTCCACGCCGAGCACCTCGTTGAGGTTGGAGTTTGCGTCCGCATCCACAACGAGGATGGGACCCTTTTTCTGCTTGCACAGATAATCGATGATCATGCCGCAGGTGGTCGTCTTGCCGACGCCGCCCTTACCGGCGACCGCGATGGTATGTGTTGCCATTGGTACTGCTCCTTTGAAAGCGCCTTACGGCTCCGGCAGACGAATAGCCCGCCGGAGCACGTGGGTTTTGGTTTTAAACAAGGTCAATCAGGCCCGCCGCTTTCGCGATATAAGCGACATCGTCGTACTTGTTGAGGGCATACAGATGGATGCCGTCGACGCCGCAGGCGCGGTACTGGTCGATCTGGTTGATGGTGTATTCGATGCCGGCCTTTTTGAAGCTTTCCTTCTTGCCGGCTGCGTCCGCGTCAAACGGCTCTTTGTCGAACGGGTTCGGGAATATCCAGTTCTTCGAGATGATCTCGCAGAGCGCGCGGTCCATGACGCAGCCGTTGCGCGAGAGTGCCATGTTGATGGTCGCGGCCTGATCAAGGATCGGCATGATGCCCACATCGACAGGCAGCCACACACCGGCAGCCCGGATCGCATCGAGCCAGCGGCGGAACGCGTCCATATCCCAGCAGAGCTGCGAGATGATGAAGTCCGCACCGTTATCCTGCTTCTGCTTCAAAAATGCGATGTCGGCCTCCAGCGAGCGGCACTGGATGTGTCCCTCGGGAGAGCCAGCAACGGCGATGGTGAACTTGTCTCCAAACTCCTTGCGGACGAACTTCACAAGCTCTGTCGCATAGTGAAGGTCGCCGTTCGTGCCCGTCCAGCCGAAGGGAAGGTCTCCCCGCAGCGCGAGCATATGGTCAATGCCGTGATCGAGATAGGTCTGGAGCTTTTCCTTGATATCAGCCTTGGTATTGCCGATGCAGGTGAAATGCGTGACCGGGGTGCATTTGCCGTCTTTTTTGATCTTGTCAAGCACCTCGAGGTTCTTGCCGACGTTCGTGCCGCCCGCGCCATAGGTACAGGAGATGTAGTCGGGGTTCAGCGTGTAGAGCTTTTCGAGCACACCGCCCTCGCCGCACAGCTTTTCCATGCCCACATCGGTCTTTGGCGGGAAGACTTCAAACGAAAAAGCAGCTCTTTCCTCATAAATTTCCGCAACGCTCATAGCTTGCCTCCAAAATGATAAAATTGCGTCTCGTTCGCGGAGCCCTTCCCTCTGCGGATTCGATACAAAAGTATCGTAACACAAAGTTCCGGCAAAGACAAGCCTATTTTTGCAAAAATTGCATAAAAATATGTAGAAAACAGACTAATGATATATCAAAAATGATCTGGCTTTTTTGTAAAATCCCGGAGGAATTTTTCAGATTTTTGTAAACAGGAATTTCTGCGTTACGCCGCCGCTGGTGACAAAGACGGTCAGATCGCCATTTTCCTTTTTGTCCACGCTCATCTCGACGTCCCGTCCCTTGACAAACCCGCGCAGCCAGCCGACCGGATCGTCCGTCTCGATCTCCTCAAAAAAGATATCGCGCATCTGATTGTTGGCGCACTGGTTCTCGACCTCGCGGACGACCTCGTAGCTCTGCATGCCTGCCTCCTGTAGCCGACGCGGGGAGCCGGACGAAAGTACGCAGCTTCCGGGCAGCTCCCTTTTTGTATTATTTCTGTGTTTTGCGGATAATCGTCGTGTTGCCGACCAGATCGACCGAGACGATCTCGCCCTCGACCACGACCTGCCGGTCAAGAAGATCGGTCAGATAAACAAGACCGTCTTTGCAGTCGATGCGCTGGACGTTGCTCAGCACAAGGTTTTCAGGCTCTGCCTTATCCGCATAGACCATTGCAAGGCACATATGGAAATCCTCCTCAGCCGTTCATGGACGTGAGCACAGTGGAAAGGCGCAGATTGCCCTTTTCAAAATCGCTCACAGCCAGCATGATCTGCTCGTAGGCCGTCGTCTCGCCCAGATCCTGCAGCTGCTTTGCAAGCTGCGCGAGCTCATTTGCATGGGCGGTATTGTGGCCGACCATATACTTCATCAGCGCCATCAGCTCCTGCTTGGGGTCCGCGCATCCGGCGCAAGCGGCGCAGGCGTGCTCGTCGCAGCCGTGGTCATGGGTGTGCGGATGATCGTGGTCGTGCGGATGGGTGTGCTCATGGGTATGCGTGCTCCCGTCGGCATGGGTATGCTCGTGGGTGTGCATGGTTTCATCGTGATGCATAATACTGTCCCTTTCTGCGGCGGCAGTCCGGCCGCCCGTATAGTTTTTCGTCTACATTATACTCGCAGGCAGGCGTTTTGTAAAGAGTATGAAATCGGGAAAATAATCCCCCGGGTGGGGATGGTTTTGTGAAATTCCCGAAATTTTTCTCTGGTTTTGTATGGAATTGTCTTGGCTGATGTGGTATACTTCCAATCAAAGAAAAAAGGAGTGCCGTTCATTATGGAACACGATCACGATTATCTGCACGAGCACCACATCGCCCATCTGCACAATCCGCAGGACACCCACACCGCCGAACAGGCGCATGAGCACGAACACGCCCACAGCCACACGCACCCGCATGACCATGATCACGCCGAACCCGGCGCGCACGGCCATGTTCACGCGAACACGAAGGCTGTTTTAAACCGCCTTGCCCGCGCCATCGGCCATCTGGAATCGGTCAAGAAAATGGTAGAAGACGGGCGCGACTGCTCGGAGGTTCTCATTCAGATCGCCGCCGTGCGCTCGGCCATCAATAATATCGGCAAAGTCATTTTGCAGGACCATATCCAGCACTGCATCGTCGACGCCGTCGAGCAGGACGACGAGCAGGCCTTAGACAGCCTCTGTCAGGCCATCGATAAATTTATCAAATAATATACCGACAATGTCCTTGTCGGGTCCGTAGGGGTCGATGCCCACATCGACCCATTGGGAACCAGCGAATTCGCCGAAGATTTCCGTAAAAACTGGTGCATTTTGCCGGAGCGATGTAGGCATCGCCCCCTACGCATAGCAAGATTAACGTTTCACATGTGGGAACTGCTTCATGCAGCTCCCTTTTTGTGTGCTTTGACAATTGCGCAGCAGGCGCGAATCGTTTATAATGCGCGCAAAGATATTTATTATAGTATAAAGAGGCGAAACGCATGAAAGAGTATCAGTTCGCATACGGGCGCGGCAGCGTTACAGTGCCGTTGGACGAAAGCGCAGTTCTGGCCGTTCTGCACGGAAACGACGCGCCCGCGATGCAGGATATCCGCGCGGGACTGCTTGAGAGTCTGGCGCACCCGATCGGAAGCAAGCCTTTATGCGAGGAGATTCCGGCAGGAGCGAGCGTTGCGCTCGTGGTGAGCGATCTGTCCCGGTTCTGGATGCGGCAGGATCTTGTGATCCCGCATCTGGTCGAGTACCTGCATACCGCGTGCGGCGTAGATTACGGCAAGCTCACCATCGTCGTTGCCAACGGCACGCACACCGGCGGCGATGGACAGGAGTTGCGGACGCTGGTAACAAGCAATGTTTTTGACAAGGTGCGTGTCGAGAACCACGACTGCGAGGCAAAGGACCTTGTCTACCTCGGCACGACCGCGCACGATACGCCCGTCTGGCTCAATAAAACCGTCGCGACGGCCGATTTTGTCGTCTGCCTCGGCGCATGTACGCATCATATCATGGCGGGCTTCGGCGGCGGACGCAAGAGCATCCTCCCCGGGGTCAGCGGTCTTCAGACCATCCGCCACAACCACGCCTATTCTCTTGACCCCAAGGCGCTGCGCTCGAACCCCAAAATCGGAAACGGCGTTCTGACCGGCAACCCCCTGCACGAGGACATGTGCGAGGCCGCCGCGATGCTGCCGCACCTTTTCATGGTGAACCTCGTCATGAACGCGCAGATGCAGCTGCACGCGATTTTCTCCGGGCATTACCTGAAGTCCTGGGAAGCGGGCTGCGCGCTCGTCAATAAAATCTATCAGGTGGACGTACCCGAACAGGCCGACGTGATTGTCGCCAGCTGCGGCGGCTTCCCAAAGGACATTTCGCTTTATCAGGGCACAAAAACCGTCGATAACGTCGAGTCCGGCTTAAAGCCCGGCGGAACGCTCATTTTGATGCTCGAAGCGCCGGAGGGCGGCGGGCCGGAGGAATACTTCGGCTGGTGCCAAAATCTTCTCGACGGCACGATCGAAAAGCGCCTGCGTGAGGCCTTCACTGTTGCGGGCTATATTTTCTTCCAGAACTGCGAGCAGGCGCAGCGGCAGAAAATTCTTCTCTATTCCTCGATTCCGGACGAGCTCGTGCGCCCGATGGGCATGCGGTCGTTCTCTGATATGGGGGCGCTTTTAAAAGAAGCGGACCTCGCCGGAAAATCCATCTATGTCATCCCGAACGGCGCGACCGTCGTTCCCCACGTCTGCAAGGAGGCAGTCTTATGAGCATGAAACGCTACATCGCAAACCGCTTTCAGCACGCGGGCTCCGGGCTCTCGCTCGACACCGAGGCACTGGCCAAATACAACGATATCATCGATCTTTCCATCGGCGACACCGATTTTACCACTGACGAAGCCATCATTGAAAAGGCATACCTCGACGCAAAAGCGGGCCACACCCACTACGGCGACCCCAAGGGCGACCCGGAGCTCATTTCGGCAGTCTGCGGCGCGTGGCAGGCGGATTTCACGCAGGAGCTCCATCCCGATCATGTGCTCGTCACGGCCTCGAGCTGCCTCGGCATGGCGCTCGCGATGCTGACCATCTTGAACCCCGGCGATGAGGTCATCGTGTTCTCGCCGTACTTTGCCATGTACCGCAGCCAGATCGAGCTTGCGGGCGGCGTGTGCGTCGATGTTCCGACGTATGCGTCTGAGAATTACGCAATTTCCGAAGAGCGCCTGCGCGCGGCGATTACGCCCAAAACAAAGGCTATCATCTTCAATAACCCCACGAACCCCACCGGCATGGCCTACGACCGGAGCACGCTCGAGCTGCTTGCGAAAATCGCGCAGGAATACGATCTTCTCGTCGCGGCGGACGAAATTTACACCACCTATATCTATGAGGGCGACTACATCCCGCTGCGCACGCTCCCCGGCATGCTGGACCGGACGATCACCCTCAACAGCTTCTCCAAGAACTTCCTCATGACCGGCTGGCGCGTGGGCGTGATCATCGCGGAGCCGACCTTGATCGCCACCATGAACCAGATCAACGGCTCGCTCATCTACTCTGCCCCCTCCATCTCGCAAAGAGCCGCAATTGCGGCGTTAGACAACCGGGCGCGCATCCGCGAGCGCTACATTGCGGCCTACCGCGAGCGCATTTTCTATTCGGCCGACCGGCTGGAGAAAATCCCGTACCTGAGCCTCGTTCGGCCGAAGGGCACGTTCTATCTTTTCCCGGGCGTGGAAAAGACGGGGCTTTCGGCAGGCGAATTTTGCAAAGAGCTGCTCGAGCGCGCGCACATCCTCGTCTCCCCGGGCGACGTGTTCGGTCTTGCCGGCAAGCAGCACTTCCGCATTGCATGCACTGTGGATATTGAAAAGCTCCGCGAGGCCTACGACCGCATGGAAGCGCTCCGCTTCTGAGAAAATTCCGCCTGCCGCGGACGTTTTTGTGGAATATGCAAAATCTTTCACAATTATTCATCGATATGCAGTCGATTGTTGTATAACTTTGTGGCTTTACAAATTCTGAATTTTCTGTATAATCATACACATAAATTACATCACATTGCATGTATGACATGCACAGGAGGGTATTATGAAAAAGAATTCACTGACCAAACTTCTTGCGCTGACGCTTTGCGCAGTACTGGCGCTCGGCCTGTTTGCAGGCTGCGCCGCCAAGACCGAAGAACCCGCTCCCGCTGCAACCACGGAAACCGCAGCAACCGAAACGACCGAAACCACCGCCGAAGAGACCGCTCCCGCCGAGGAAGCAACCGAAGAAGCCGCTCCCGCGGAAGAAGCAACTGGCCTTCTCGCTGAGATCAAGTCCCGCGGCAAGCTGATCGTCGGCACCGAAGCGCAGTACGCACCGTACGAATTCAAGGATCTCGATGCCAACTTCGCAGGCTGCGACATGTGGCTCGCCCAGCAGATCGCGGACGCCATCGGCGTAGAGCTTGAGGTTGTCGACATGGCGTTCGACGGCATCATCCCCGCTGTCAAGTCCGGCCAGGTCGATATCGGCATCGCCGCGTTCACCAAGACCCCAGAGCGCGCCGAAGAGATCGACTTCTCGAACCTCTATGAGACCAGCGCGCAGCTGCTCATCGTCAAGACCGGCGACGCGGACAAGTATTCCACCAAGGAAGCTCTGGCCGGTCAGAAGGTCGGCGCGCAGAAGGGCACCATCCAGTCCCAGCTGGTCCTCTCAGCTCTGCCCGACAGCGAGCTCTTTGAGCTTGAAAAGTACCCGGCACTGGCGCTCGAGACGCAGAACGGCAACATTGCGGGCTTTGTCGTTGACCAGGCGGTCGGCGAGGCTCTGGTCGCAACCAGCGACGGCAAGCTCGAGGTCTCCAACTTCGAATTCACCGCAGAAGAGGCTTCCTTCGGTAAGGCCGCTGTTCTGGCCAAGGGCACGGAAGACCTGATGGCCGTTGTCAACGAGGTCGTCGACAAGGTCACCGCCGACGGCAGCTACCAGCAGGCTTATGACGAAGCAGTTGCGCTCGCAGCCAGCTTGGGTCTGTAATTTCAGCTCTGTCAATTGTCCTAAAATTTCAATCCTGTTTTGTAGACTTTAACCAAGGCTTCGCCGCGCTGGCGGCGAAGCCTTGAAGCCTGTTTTGCGCAGCCACGCGCGCTGCATATTTTTTAGAAGGAGGCTCCCATGACTTTTTTTGAAACGATAGGAAAAATCATCGAGCGCTATTCCAGCTTTTTCGCGCAGGGCGTTGTCAATACGCTCATCATCGCGGCGTTCTCCGTCCTGCTCGGCACGATCCTTGGCACGCTGATGGCGACCATGCGCATGGGCAAAATTCTGCCGCTCAAGTGGCTGGCGGTCGCGTACATCGAGTTCATCCGCGGCACGCCCCTTATGGTCCAGCTGATGTTCATCTTCTACGGTCTTCCCATGATCGGCGTGAAAATCCCCGATATTTCCTGGATTCCCAACTTCTCGCGCTTTGCCGCCGGCATTGTCGCCATGAGCATGAACAGCTGCGCGTACGTCGCGGAGGTCATCCGTTCGGGCATTCAGGCCGTCGACTACGGCCAGACTGAGGCTGCGCGCAGCGTGGGCTTCTCGTCCGGCGAGGCGATGCGCCTTGTCGTTCTGCCGCAGGCCATCCGCAACATCCTTCCCGCGCTCGGCAACGAATTTGTGACGGTCATCAAGGAATCTTCCATCGTCTCCGTCATCGGCATTGCCGACCTCATGTTCCGCACGAACGACGTCATCGCGCTCAGCTACAAGAGTCTCGAGTGCCTCGCCGTCGCGGCGCTCATCTACTTCGTTCTGACCTTCATCAGCAGCCGCATCGTATCGCTCGCAGAAAGGAAGCTGTCGCATGGAAAATAAACAGACTATGATCGAGGTCCAGGACCTCTGCAAGAACTTCCACAAGCTCGAGGTTTTAAAGCACATCAGCACCACCTTCTATAAAAACGAGGTCGTCTCCATCATCGGCCCCTCCGGCGGCGGCAAGTCGACATTTCTGCGCTGCCTAAATTTGCTTGAAAAGCCGACCTCCGGCAAGATCATCTTCGACGGAACGGACATCTGCGACAAGCGCCAGAACAAGAACATCGACCTGCACCGGCAGAAGATGGGCATGGTGTTCCAGCAGTTCAACCTTTTTAATAACATGGACGTGATGAAAAACCTCACCGTCGCCCCGATGCGTATTAAGAAAATGCCGAAGGACGAGGCCGAGAGCAAAGCCATCGAGCTTCTCAAAAAGGTCGGTCTTGCAGACCGCGTCTCCGCCTACCCCAGCCAGCTCTCCGGCGGCCAGAAGCAGAGAATCGCGATTGTGCGTTCCCTCATGATGGACCCCGAGGTCATGCTCTTTGACGAGCCGACAAGCGCCCTCGACCCCGAGATGATCGGAGAGGTGCTTGACGTGATGAAGGCGTTAGCTGCCGACGGTATGACGATGATCGTCGTGACCCATGAGATGCGCTTTGCCCGCGAGGTCGCGGCCAGAACCATCTTCCTCGCCGACGGCAAAATCGAAGAGGACAAGCCGTCCCACGAGCTCTTCGACAACCCCGAGAGCCCGCGTCTTGTCTCATTCCTGCAGAAAGTGCTGTAGGGCAGTGTCTCATCGCGCCCATAAAACTCCAGTACCTGCCGGTTTTTTCCGGTAGGTACTCTTTTATTTGCCTTTGGTGTTAATTTTATGTAAAAACAACAATTTCTCACTTGACACCACATTTCAATTATGTTATTCTGTCATCGAAAATTGATATAGGCAGTGTGAACCAGTTCGCGCTGCCCGGGTCGGATGACAGTTCCGGGAGAGCCCGCTCGCGCGGCGCCGAAGGGGAAAGCAAAAGCTCTCAGGCAGAAGGACCGGAACTCGACGACACTCTGCAAAGTGCATGTACGCACGCCGACGGTGCAACCGGAGCTTTCCGGGAATCTCTCAGGCAGATAACAGAGGCGCAAGGCTTCCAATCGGAGCTTTGCGCCCTTTTTATGCCCTTTTGTAAACCCGACGGGCGCAATACAGCATACCGCCCGTTTTGAAATATGATGTGGAGGAAACTATCATGGAAAAGAAAACACCCTTATACGATTCGCACGTCGCCCTTGGCGCAAAGATGGTAGAATTCGGCGGCTTCCTGATGCCCGTGCAGTACCCGTCGGGCATTCTGGCCGAGCACATGGCCGTTCGCGAGAAGGCCGGCCTTTTTGACGTGTCGCACATGGGAGAGCTCGTCTTCCACGGTGAGGACGCTCTTGCAAACATCCAGCACCTCGTCACCACCGACATCTCCAAAATGCAGAACGGCGACATGCGCTACGGCATGTTCTGCAACGACGAAGGCGGCGTGGTCGATGATCTGATCGTCTACCGCATGGAAGCCGACGACTACCTCATCGTCGTCAACGCCGGCAACCGCGACAAGGACGCAGCGTGGGTCGAAGCCCATCTGTCCGGCCATCCCGGCTACCACGACGCGGGCAACGAGTTCGGCCAGATCGCCATCCAGGGCCCCGTTTCCAAGGAAATCATGACGAAGCTCTGCGAAGAAAGCGCGCTTCCCGAAAAGTACTACTCCTTCACGAAGGCTACGCTCACCTGGAACGGCCGCAGCGCGGAAACCTATGTCTCCCGCTCGGGCTACACGGGCTCGTTCGGCTACGAAATTCTCTGCAAGACCGAGGACACCGTCTGGCTGTGGGACACGCTGCTGGAAGCAGGCCGCGACTTCGGCCTCATCCCCTGCGGTCTCGGCGCGCGCGATACGCTGCGTCTGGAAGCGGCCATGCCGCTCTACGGCCACGAGCTGACCGACAACATCACCCCCAAAATGGCGGGCCTTCCCTGCAAGCTCGACGGCAAGGACTTCATCGGCCATGACGCGCTCGTGAAGCTCGGTGCGCCCGAGGTCAAGCGCGTGGGCCTCAAGGGCGTTGGACGCGGCATCGTGCGCGAGCACTGCGACCTGTATTCCGCCCCGGATGGTGAGAAGATCGGCTGGACCTCCTCCGGCACGTTCGCACCGTATCTCGGCTGCTGCGTCGCGATGGGCTATGTCCCGGTTGAAGACGCGGAGGTCGGCAAGCATGTCTACGCCGACGTGCGCGGCCGCAAGGTCGAGATGGAGATCGTCCCCACCCCGTTCTACAAGCGCTGAACCGAAATTTTGCAATTTCTTCCTCTTATTTTGTTTGATTATAACAAATACCAATGTTTATTTTTGTTTATTTCGTATATTTTCTGTCTTGCGTTTTTCCCGCGAATGGCGTATACTGCCCGCAGAGTGAAAAAAGAAATCAACCAAAAACATACATGGGAGGTTATGTTATGAAACTGCAGAACATTCAAGAGGTAGAAGAATTCCGCAAGGTCGTGCATCAGTGCAAGGGCAGAGTGTATCTTGAGAGTCTGGAGGGCGACATCTTCAACCTGAAGAGCGCCATGAGCGAGTATGTCGCACTCGGCCGTCTGCTCAGCGAGCAGGGCGACAGCCTCGAGCTCTTTGCCGACAACAAGGAGGATGAAGCGCTGCTCCTGAACTTCCTTGGAAGACTCGACAAGGAAAACCGCCAGCTGGCCAAATAATTTCGTTCGCCTCTCTTTCTCCGGGCTGTGCCGTAGCTGCGGCGCAGCCCGGTTTTTTGCGCAGAATCCTCCGGCAGCGTACAATCTGTGCTCCCGCGGAAGACTTCCGGAAGGTGCGTAGGAGACGACGCCCACATCGTCCCACCCAAGCGCTCCGCATGCGCTGCAAAAAATGCCCGCCGGATGCGCTCCATCCGGCGGGCATTCGCCTTTATTCGAGAATCAGGTAGTTTTCATGGAGCTCGGTCACATAGCCGATCTGCGCCGCGTTGGGGATCTCCGCCTGCAACGCCGCAAGGCAGTCCTTCGCATCCTTTTCCGCAATGGCGATCAAAAGGCCGCCGCTTGTCTGCGGGTCATAGAAAATGTCCTCAAGCGCGCGGGGAATTTCGCACTTTTTGAGAATCCCCTTCTCCACGTACGTCCGGTTGCGGTACGCGCCCGCGGGAATAAATCCCATGTCGGCAAACTCCAAAGCCTCCATGTGGAACGGAACGCTGAGGCTGTCGATATGCAGGCTCATACCGCTGCCCTGCGCCATCTCGAAGCTGTGCCCCATGAGGGAAAAGCCCGTCACGTCGGTGCAGCTGTGGACCGTAAAGCGGAGCATGATATCGCGCGCGGTCTTGTTGAGCGTCGCCATCTGCTTATAAATCGCGTGCATGGTCTCGGGCTTTACCAGATCCGCCTTTGCCGCCGTCGTGAGAATGCCGACGCCAAGGGGCTTTGTGAGAATCAGAACGTCACCCGGCTTCGCGCCGGAATTGGTGAGCACCCTTTTAGGATGCACAAAGCCCGTGACCGCCAGACCGTAAATGGGCTCCGCGCCGTGGATGGTGTGGCCGCCCGTGATGATCGCGCCCGCCTCATAGGCTTTATCATACCCGCCGCGCAGAATTTCACGCACGGTCTTGTCGTCCATCGAGTCCGCCAGACACATGATATTGAGCGCCAGCTTTGGCTCGCCGCCCATCGCGTACACATCGCTCAGCGCGTTCGTTGCGGCGATCTGGCCGTACAGAAACGGGTCATCGACGATCGGTGGGAAAAAGTCCGTCGTCTGGACGATGGCTGTGTCGTCCGATACCACATACACGCTCGCGTCGTCGCTCTTATCGTAGCCGACGATGAGCCTCGGGTCCGTGTGCGTACGGAAGCCGTCTAACATCTTGACGAGCGTTCCCGCGCCGACCTTTGCCCCGCAGCCCGCGCAGGAGGCGAGCTTTGTCAGTTTCACATCAGGTTCCATGTGCATGCTCCTCGCTGTTGTAGATAAATACGTAGCCGCCCTCCCGCACCTCGGCGATCCGGTCGACCTCTTCCGCGCACACGCCGGTGGGCGCGACGTAGCCGCCCTCGCAGCGCACGCAGGTTCCGCAGGAGCTGGAAAGCGTGCGCGGCACCGGCATGGTCTTTGCCGCGTAGCCCGCCTGCTCGCAGAGCTTTTTATAGCGGATAGCGCCGAAATGGGAAAAGAACGTGGCAATGTAGGTCATGATTATTTTTTGAGAGACAGGGTGTACTCGCCGCCGTTTTCGCTGACGGTGACGCTGTAGCCCTCGTGCTCTGCGTAGCGGGTCACATTTTCCTTCGACGCGGCGTTATCAACCAGAACGGTATACGCCGCGTCCTTTTTCATCATCGCCTTGCGGAGCATGATGACGGGCTCCGGGCAGGAATAGCCTCTTGCATCAACTGTTGTCATTTCGCATTCTCCTTTTTGAACGTATTGACACCGGCAATCACCAGCGCAGCAACCAGACCGATGATCACAGCGGCCTTGCCGCCCGACGTCGGGCCCTTCGCAGAGGACGCAAGACCAAAATTGTGGCAGAAAGCCGCGCCCGCGAGAAGGCCAAAGACCGTCACCGCACTGTCACTGCTTCCCTCGCCGGAGAGGATCAGCTGACGCAGCGGGCAGCCGCCCAGCAGCACGCAGGCAAAGCCCGTGAGCATCATGCCGAGGAAGTTCCAGAGACCGTCTGTGTGCGCAATCGGCTGGTCGGCAAAACCGAGATGGAAGTAGCTTGTGCCGGTGGTGCCGCTGAGAATGAGGTTGCAGACCAAAGCGCCAACCAGAATCGCCGCAAAGCCGAGAATGAGCTTCGTCTCCTTGAAGAGAACCAGGTCCCGGATGCCGCCGACCATGCAAAGACGCGTTCTCTGCGCCAGTGCGCCGACGATAAGACCAGCTGCGAGGCTGATAAGAATGGGCGCGTGCATCGCGCCGGGGCCAGCGCCCGCCTCACTGAAATGAATGAATGCCGGAGCCGCAAGCAGCAGCGCCAGAACCGCGAGCGTCAGGACGGGAAACACGCCGCCCTCCGCCTTCGTGAGCGCATAGCTCCGTTTGAGGGAGTAGCCCTTATTGAGGAAGAACACGCCGACTAAGATACCGCAGGCAAAGCCGGCCAAACCCAGAAGCGCGTTGAGGTCGCCGCCCGCGAGTCTGAGGATCATGCGGAACGGGCAGCCGAGGAACATGAGGCTTCCGATCATCACGAATATTCCGAGCACAAAACGGGTGACCGGCGCACTGCCGCCGCGCGGGGAAAATTCCTTCCTGGCAAGCGCCATCAGAAAGCTGCCGAAGACCAGACCGATGATCTCGGGCCGGATGTACTGCACGGCCTCCGCCGAGTGAAGGCCCAGCGCGCCCGCCGTGTCGCGCAGGAAGCAGGCCACGCAGAAGCCCATGTTCTTGGGATTCCCGAACAGCACCAGCAGCGACGCGATCACGCCGATGACGAGACCGGCGAAAATCATGTTGCGTTTTTCGTTTTTGAGCGTCATAGGAAACTCTCCTTCTTTCTTTTCGTTGCTCTTTCATAAGAATATCGGTTGCCGAAAAATCGCCCGAACCACGTTCGGGATTGTCCAACTGTATTTATTGTAAAAGATCGCCGGAAGAAAGTCCAATCACCTTTTCTGATAGCTGTTTTCAATTTATCGGTTTCCTTGATAAAACTTCGCGATTGTCGAATAAACGGTTTTTCCACTTGATTTATTTGCATTCTTGATAAATGGTTGGTACAATCAAGAAAACAAAGGAGGGATTCGTATGCCGTCCGTCTATCTCGACAACGCCAGTACCAGCTTCCCAAAGCCAGCATGCGTGCCGGAGGCCGTCTATCGGTATATGACCGCCTGCGGCAGCAATGTTTCGCGCGGGGGCTATCAGGCTGCCTACAGCGCAGAAGAGCTCGTCTTCGAGACGCGGCAGCAGCTCTGTGCGCTGTTTCATGGCGAGGACGCGCGCTGCGTGGTCTTTACGCCGAACATCACCACGAGTCTCAATATCCTGCTCAAAGGCTTTCTGCATCCGGGCGACCACGTGCTGGTGTCTTCCATGGAGCACAACGCCGTCATGCGCCCGCTGCGGCAATTGGAAGCTATCGGCGTAAGCTTTAGCCGCATTCCCTGCCGCACGGACGGAACGCTGGTCTTGGACGCGATGGAGGGTCTCGTGCGCGAGAATACGAAGCTGGTTCTCTGCCTTCACGCAAGCAACGTCTGTGGGACGCTACTGCCCATCGACGAGATCGGCGCGTTCTGCCACCGCCACGGCCTTCGATTCTTCTTAGACAGCGCGCAGACCGCGGGGGTTTTTCCAATCGACATGCAGCAGAGCCATATCGACGCCGTCGCCTTCACGGGGCACAAGAGCCTGCTTGGCCCGCAGGGCACGGGCGGAATTGTCCTCCGGGAAGGCCTTGCGGAAACGCTCACACCCCTTCTCGCGGGCGGCACGGGCAGCATGAGCCACACCGAGTTCATGCCGGACTTTCTCCCCGACCGCTTGGAGCCCGGCACGATGAACCTCCCCGGTCTTGCGGGACTTCACGCCGCCCTCGCCTTCTTGCAGGAAACGGGGCTGGATATCGTCCGCGCGCACGAGCTGGCGCTTACAAAGCACTTTTTGGACGGTCTCGCGCCGATGCAGGCCGAAAATCGCATCAGGATCATCGGCCTGCCCGGAATCGAAGGCCGCGCGGGCGTTGTTTCCATCCAGCCGGTGCATCAGGACCCGGCGGAGGTCGCAGCCAGCCTGGACGAGCGCTTCGGCATTGCCACCCGCGTGGGGCTCCACTGCGCGCCCGCCGCGCATCAAGCGCTTGGAACCTTCCCCACTGGCACGATCCGCTTCTCGTTCGGCTTTTTCAATACGGAAGCCGACGCAGATTACGCGCTTTCCGCCCTCGATACGCTCACAAAGGAGGCTCCCCATGGATTTTAAGCAGCTTCGCTCGTTTGTGGCCGTGGCCGACTGCGGCAGCTTCACACAGGCCGCCGCAAAGCTCTATGCCTCTCAGCCCACCGTCAGCGCCCACATCCGGCAGCTGGAAGACGAGCTCCACGAGACGCTCTTTCTGCGCACGACGAAGAGCCTTGCCATCACCCCGCGTGGCCGCGAGCTTTATGATTACGCCGTGCACGTGCTTGATTTGCAGGAGCAGCTGATGCGCGCGTGGGCGCAGGACGAGCGCACCATCCGTCTCGGCGCGTCGACGATTCCCTCGAGCTGCATTCTGCCCGAGGTTTTGCCTGCGTTTCGCGCGCAGCACCCGGAAGCCGTGTTTTCGATTTTGCAAAGCGACAGCGACGGCGTTTTGCAGCAGCTTCGCGCGGGCCGCTTTGCACTCGGCTTCACAGGCGCGAAGGAAGAGGCACCAGACGTGGTTTTCTCGTCGTTTTTCAAAGACCACATGGTGCTCATCACGCCCAATACCCAGCGCTTTCGGAAGCTTCTGGCGGATAAAACACCTGTCCGGACGCTTCTGGCACAAGAGCCGCTTCTGCTGCGCGAGACGGGCAGCGGCAGCCAGAAATGCGCGGACGCGTTTTTGGAGGAAGCCGGGTTAGATCTCTCCACGCTTCGCGTCGCCGCCCGACTCAACGACCAGCATAGCATCAAAAATTTGGTCGCCGCTGGGCTCGGCATTTCGATCATCTCCGGAAAGGCCGCGCAGGAGGACTGCGAACGCGGAAAGCTCCTCTCCTTCCCGCTCCCGGGAAAAAGCGCGGGACGGAGCTTATACCTCGTCTGGCGCAAAGCCGGCGCGCTCCATCCCCAGACGCTCGCCTTCATCGAATTTGTCCGGAACTTCTACGAAAACACCTGAATATAGAAACGAAGCCCCGATGCAATCACACGGCTGCATCAGGGCTTTTGTAATCTGTTACATCGAAATCAGGCCAAACGCGTTTGCGATGGAGCTGATGAGGATAATGGCCGCGAAGAACGGGCAGAGGAAGCGGATCATGGCGTTAAAGATCTTTCTTCTGCGGAACGGGCGTCCGTCCAGCGTGACCTCCTGCGCAATGCGGTCAACACCGATGACGCGCGAGACGAGGATGCAGCTGGCGATGGCCGCGATGGGCATCATGACGGAGTTCGTCAAAAAATCAAAGAAGTCCAAAAACTGCATGCCGAGAATCGTGACGTTCGCGAGTGGTCCGTAGCCAAGGCTCGATAAGCTCCCCAGCAGCACCATGGAAACGCCGATCATCGAGGTGGATTTGTTGCGGCTCCAGCCGAGCTCGTCCTGCAAGGTGGACACTGCACTCTCTGTCAACGCAATGGAGCTCGTCAGCGCGGCAAAGAGCACCAGCACAAAAAACGCGATGCCGATCACCGTGCCAAGACCCATGGAGTCAAAGACCTTGGGGATGGTGATGAACATCAGCGCAGGGCCCGCCTTGAGCGCCGAAGGGTCGCCGCTGGAGAACGCAAAGACCGCTGGGATGATCATCAGGCCCGCCATGATGGCGATGGCGGTATCAAAGACTTCGACGTTCCGGGTCGAGTCCTCAATAGACACCTCTTTTTTCATGTAGGAGCCAAACGTGATGAGAATTCCCATGGCGATGGACAGAGAATAGAACATCTGCCCCATTGCGGTGACCACCGTCATCCACGAAAAGTTCTTGACATTCGGCACGAGGAAGTACTTCACGCCCTCCAGCGCGCCGGGCCGGGTGACAGAATAGACGCTGATGACAAGCGAGAGCACCACGAGAATGGGCATCATGATCTTAGACACCCGCTCAATGCCGTTTTCCACACCCGCAAAGATGATGGCCAGCGTCATGGCCGCGAAAATCAGAAAGCAGAGCTCGGAGGAAAGGCCATTGGAGATGAAGCCTGAAAAATAGCCGTCGGCCGCGACCAGATGGCCCTGCCCCAGCACATATTCCGCCAGATACTTGACGACCCAGCCGCCGATGACGGAGTAATAGGGCACGATCAGGATCGGAATGATCGCGTTGATCCAGCCGCCGAAGCGCATAGCCGGTTTGTTTCCAAAGGACTTGTACGCACCGACCGGGCTTTTTCCGGTCATGCGGCCAATGGAGGTCTCGGCCACGATCATCGTATAGCCGAACGTCATCGCCAGAATAATGTAGATCAGCAGGAAAATACCGCCGCCGTATTTCGCGGCCAGATAGGGAAAGCGCCAGATGTTCCCCAGGCCGACAGACGCGCCCGCCGCGGAGAGAACAAAGCCGATTTTCCCGGAAAAGGAACTCCTTTTGTGCTCGCTGTGATTCATGAATATCTCCTCTCTTTTTGCCATGTGCAAACGCAGTGAGTATATCACAGAATGCGTCCAAAAACAATCCCAAATGGAGCCGCCGCTCCTATGGATTTTCGCATTTTCTGGGACGCTCGTAGGGGCGGACGCATTTTGCGGAAAAATCTTCCCAGTTCAGGGGATGATGCGCGAGGGCTTCTGATAGCGCTCCTGCTCGGAGAAGATGCAGCCGCAGTATTTCTGGATGTAGAACCCCAGCTCGCGCGCCCGGGTCTGGCCGTCGCGGAAGAGGGGGCGGAAGTCCTGATAGTAAAACTGCACGCCGTATGCCTCGCCCGCCCGGTAGGCAACGTCCCGCATGAGCTCGTGCTGCTGGTAGGGGCTGATGAAAAGAGAAGACGTGAACGCGTCGAAGCCGCCCTCCTTTGCCATTCTTGCCGCCTCAAAAAGCCGCATCTCATAGCACTTGACGCAGCGCCCGGCGATATCGTCTGCAACGGCGCGGACAAACGGACGCAGGCCATAATCATCGCGCACGAGAAGAGGAAGATCGATCGTCTTCGCGTACTCCTGTAAGCAGTTGCGGCGCGCGCGGTATTCGGTGAAGGGGTGGATGTTCGGATTGTACCAGTAGCCGGTCAGATCGATCCCGTCCGCGCGCAGCACGTCGATCGGCAGATTTGCGCACGGCGCGCAGCAGATGTGCATCAAAAGCTTCATAGTCTCGCCTCAACCTGATTTTTCGAATTTGCTATAGTATAGCACGGCGGCGCGTCCTTGTACAGAACCCGTTCAGCGTCCGCGAAAACAAACAAATTTTTAGCGCGGATACAAAAATAGTATGGACAAATGCACCAAATCGGAGTATAATTTGTGCTAATACCAGAAAGAAGCTGTGCTTAACGCAGCGAAGCAGAAGCAACCGGACATCCGGCGATGATCAGCGCCAGATTATAACGAAGAAAGGATGATTCTCATGGCAGTCACAACCGAAAGCTACGCGGGTAAAATTCAGAGAAAGCTGCTGAAAAAGCAGAAGGTCATCGAGGCCGCCTCCGGCCGCAAGAAGGCTGATCTGGTGCTCAAGAACGCGACGTTTGTCAACGTCTTTTCCAACGAGCTGACGACCTGCGACATCGCCTGCGCCAACGGCCTGATCGTGGGTCTGGGCGAGTATGATGGCGAGGTCGAATACGACATGACGGGCAAGATTGTCTGCCCGGGCTTTATTGACGCGCACATCCATCTGGAGTCGAGTCTGGTCAGCCCCAAGGAATTTGTCAGAGCTACGCTGCCGCACGGCACGACGACCGTCATCACGGACCCCCACGAGATCACAAACGTCATGGGAACCGATGGCATCGACTACATGTTCCAGGCGACGGAAGGTCTTCCCATCGACGTGCGGTTCATGCTTCCCTCGTGCGTTCCTGCCACGCCGATGGACGAATCCGGTGCGAATCTTGACTACCGCGCGATCGACTCGTTCTATGACTATCCGAGAGTGCAGGGCCTGGCCGAGATGATGAACGCGTACGGCGTCATCCACAACGATAAAGAGGTTGTCTCCAAGATCGTCGCTGCGCAGGCGCACCACAAGAAGATCGACGGCCACGCGCCGGGCCTGCTCGGAAAAGACCTCGATACTTATATTGCAGCGGGCGTTTACTCCGACCACGAGTGCTCGACGATCGAAGACGCGCTCGAAAAGCTCAAGCGCGGTCAGTTCATCATGATCCGCGAGGGCACGGCGGCGCGGAACCTCGAGGCGTTGGCTGGCTTACTCACCCCGCAGTACGCCGAGCGCTGCATGTTCTGCACGGACGACAAGCACCCGAACGACCTTCTGGAGAAGGGCCACATCGACTACATCTGCCGCGAGGCCATCAACAAGTACGGCGCGGACCCGATCCTGACCGTCAAGGTCGCCTGCCACCACGCGGCGCGCTACTTCCTGCTCAATAACCGCGGCGCAATTGCTCCTGGCTATCTGGCCGATTTCGCAATCATCGATAATTTCAAGAATTTTAACGTCGAAATGGTTTTCAAAAAGGGCGAGCTGTATTATAATGACGGCAAGCTCAAGGATTTCCCCGCACCCGCAATCGAGGAATATCTGGACGAGCGGGCGCACGACACGTTCCATGTCCGCCATCTCACGGAGGAAGACTTCAAGGATGTGCGGCAGCGCGGCGTGATCGGCATGATCCCGGGTGAGATCGTCACGACCGACAACGGCTATGCAGACCATGTGGACCTGGAAAAGGACATCCTGAAAATCGCCGTCGTTGAGCGGCACAAGAACACCGGCCACATCGGTCTTGGCTACATTCAGGGCTACGGCCTCAAGTCCGGTGCGGTCGCTACTTCGATTTCCCACGACTCACACAACATCATCGTCGTCGGCACAAACGCGGCGGATATGGCGTTTGCAGCAAACTACATTGTCGAAAACCACGGCGGCATTGTCGTCGTCAAGGACGGAAAGGTCCTGTCGAGCGTTGTTCTGGAAATCGCGGGCATTATGTCTGATGAGCCGCTGACCAAAATGAACGAGGAGCTTGAGGCGGCGAAGGACGCGGCGTTCTGCCTCGGTGTGAGCCGCGGCATCGACCCCTTCATGACGCTCAGCTTCATGGCGCTGCCGGTCATCCCGACGCTTCGCATCACCACGCGCGGCGTCATCGACGTGAACACGCAGCAGTACATCTGAGAAAAATTTCAATACATAGATTTTGCGGGCAGGCGGAACACCGTCTGTCCGCTTTTTTCGGAAAGGAAGAGAACCATGACGAACCAGCAGCTTCAGCTTATCCAAGACCTGCGCCATGCGCTGCACCAGTGCCCTGAGGTTTCCGGGCGGGAGACACGAACAGAGGCGCTTTTGCAGCAGTTTTTGCGCGCGCACACGACGCTTGAACTCCAGCCCTGCGGCGAGGGCTTCTATGCGGCGCACCGGGAGAAAAATACTTCGAAACCTGCGATTGCCCTGCGCGCAGATTATGACGCGCTGGCAACGTTGGATGGCGACGCGGCACATCTTTGCGGGCACGACGGTCACGCGGCGAGCCTCTGCGCGGTGGCTTTGCTGCTGGAGGGAAAAGCCATGGGCCGGAATGTGTTCCTGCTGTTCCAGCCCGCCGAAGAGACCGGCGCGGGCGCGGCGCCCTGCTGTGAGCTGTTCAAAAAAGAAAGCGTCGCGGAAATTTACGGCGCGCATAATCTCCCCGGATTTCCAGAAGGCGAGGTCTATACCAGACCTGGCACGTTTGCCTGCGCGTCCCGCGGCGTGACGCTTCGGTTCCAGGGGGCTCCCACGCACGCGGCCTATCCGGAAAACGGGAAAAATCCGGCGCTTGCCGTGGGGAAGCTTCTTTGCGCGCTGCCGGAGCTGGCAAGCCCTGCGCATTTTGCGGGCATGACGCTCTGCACCGTCATTGGCGCGGAGCTGGGCGAAAAAGCGTTCGGCGCGGCGTGCGCAAAGGCGGAGGTCTGGCTGACGCTGCGCGCGGAGCGGAACCGGGATCTGGATGCGCTCCGAACGGCCGTTCTTGGCTGTGCGAAGGCGCTGGCGGAGGAAGCGGCGTTAGATTTTTCGTTTGAAGAGCAGGATGTGTTCCCCGCGACGGAAAACACGCCCGCGTGTGCGCAGAAGGTTCTTTCTCTCTGTCATGGAAAGACGTTGGAGGTCCCCATGCGTTGGAGTGAAGATTTTGGACACTACCTCCTGCATGTCCCCGGCGCGTTCTTCGGCGTCGGTGCGGGAGAAACCCACGCCCCGCTGCACACGAAAGATTACGAATACCCCGACTGCCTGCTGGAGCCGACCGCAAATGCGTTCTGGGCAATTGTTCAGGGCGCATAACGCAGCTTCCGCTGCCCCATTGGGTACCACCGGATTCGCATTGGATTTCCGTAAAATCGGTTCCATTTGCCGGGGCGATGTGGGCATCGCCCCCTACGCAGAACCGAAGAATTTCAGAAATCCTGTAGGGGCGGACGACCCTGTCCGCCCTGAAGAAGTTTCAAATTCGCCGCGCTCCTCCGTAAAAATCGGATTTTTCTGCGGGCGGACAGAGCCGTCCGCCCCTACGAACCTCCCGGAAGGACGCATCCATACATGCAGACAAAAAATCCCTCTGCTTTGCGGCAGAGGGATTTTTGCTTACTTTGCGTATTCGACAGCCTTGGTCTCGCGGATGACGTTGACCTTGATCTGTCCGGGGTATTCGAGCTCGGCCTCGATCTTCTTGGCAAGATCGTGCGCCAGGAGCACCATATTGTCCTCGCTGACCTCTTCGGGCTTGACCATGATGCGGACCTCGCGGCCGGCCTGAATGGCGTAGGACTTTTCGACGCCCGGGAAGGAGCTGGTGAGCTCTTCGAGCTTTTCGAGCCTGCGGATGTAGTTCTCGACGTTTTCACGGCGCGCACCGGGGCGTGCGGCGGAAATCGCGTCGGCCGCCTGCACGAGACAGGCGATGATGGTCTGCGGCTCCACGTCGCCGTGGTGCGCCT
>ERZ791923.1515-NODE-1515-length-25160-cov-7.010396_pt1 | contig 25160 bp, 28 predicted proteins | sample MGYA00510133_ERZ791923 | MGnify/ENA primary metagenome ERZ791923 (study PRJEB30046, sample SAMN00792106) | human gut metagenome | study: EMG produced TPA metagenomics assembly of the A metagenome-wide association study of gut microbiota in type 2... | reverse complement strand
TCAAGCAGGACAACGGTACAAATAATGATTTCTCAAAATTGACAGAAAAAATATGCGGTGAAAAGATTGTAAAAAATGATTATTTCAAAACAACCAAAAATAAAAATGAAATAACATTTTCAAACAACAGCAAAGAAAATATATCAAGTATTCTTATGATGATATTTAACACGTGGAAACAACACATATATTATCTAAATCTTGAAGAAAACAGATATTTAGCGGAACTTCGGGACGCACTGTTGCCGGAACTGATGAGTGGAAAAATAGATATAAGTGATATATAAGCGGTGGAAAGGATAAAACAATGTTTGAAAGAATAAAAGCATATTTACGCAATAGAAGATATGAACGAGAACGTAAGAAGTTCATACGCAAATGGAACGAGGATAATAAAAATTGGTGCGAGTGTCGACATAAACGCAAAGCGTTTAAACGTGCGATGATAAAAAGCGGATACACGATGTAGTTAATCAGAAAATGCGAAAGTGAGGTGATAAGAGTGACTGAAAAGCAAAAGTTGTTTTGTGAGGAATATTTGATTGATTTGAATGCAACGCAAGCGGCGTTAAGAGCGGGATATTCGGAAAAGACGGCGTATTCGATTGGAAATGAAAACTTGAAGAAACCTGAAATTCAAGAATACATACAAAAACGGCTGAAAGAGAAAGAGGACGCTCTTATCGCCAAACAAGATGAGGTGTTAAAGACGTTAACCGCCGTTATGCGTCGTGAGAAGCCTGAAACGGTTGTAGTGACGTGTAAAGCCCGTAAGTCGTATTACGATGACAAGGGTAAAAAGGTCATTGACGAAGCAGAACAGCCGATGTGCGTTGAGATACCGACAAAGGTGTCGGACGTAAACAAAGCGGCGGAAATGTTGGGTAAATACTACGCATTATTCACAGAGAAATTAAACGTTGACGGTGATATGGACTACAGCATTAAAATTGATTACGGCGGTGAGGACGAATGAACAAAATAACAGTACCATTCAATCCGATATTTAAGCCTGTACACCAATGTAAAAAGCGTTATGTTGTAATGAAAGGCAGTGCCGGAAGTGGCAAGAGCGTCGATACTGCACAACTGTACATATTGCGTTTAATGCGTGACAAGGGACGTAATCTTGTGTGTGTGCGAAAGTCCGACATAACAAACCGTGACAGTACATTCGCCGAGTTGGAAAGTGCCATAAACCGTATGGGCGTTGGCAGAGCGTGGCGAGTTACGCAAAGTCCGTTGTCGTTCACCTGTATAAACGGCAACAAGATTATATTTCGTGGTGTCAACGACAACAAGCAACGTGAAAAACTGAAATCAATCACATTTGCGAACGGAAAATTAACAGACGTATGGATTGAAGAGGCTACGGAGCTTGTGCAACAGGATTTTGAAATTATAGATGACCGTTTGAGAGGTGAACTCCCCGACGGTCTTTTTTATCAGATAAAATTGACATTTAACCCTGTATCGTCAAGTCACTGGATAAAGAAAGTGTTTTTCGATATACAGGACGATAACGTCTTAACGCACCAAAGCACATATTTAACAAACCGATTTTGTGACGAGGCATACAGGCAACGTATGCTACGACGTAAAGAAGTTGACCCTGAGGGCTACAGGATTTACGGCTTGGGCGAATGGGGCGAAACAGGCGGATTGATATTCTCAAATTATCGCATTGAGGAATTTGAAACAGATATGAGCCGTTTTGACGCTATGGCGATAGGACAGGACTTCGGCTTTAATCACGCAAACGCCATATTAACGTTAGGTTATAAGGACGGCGATATTTACGTTTGTAATGAACTGTATGTACACGAAATGGATACGACCGAAATTATCACTAAGGCTGACGGGAAGTTCAGTAAAAGTCTTGCAATGTGGTGTGACAGTGCAGAGCCGGACCGTATAAAAATGTGGCGAAAGGCAGGCTATCGCGCAAGGGCAGTTGTTAAAAATCCGAACAGTATACAGTCGCAAATTGACTGGCTGAAAGGCAGAAAGATACACATTCACCCGTCTTGCGTGAATGTAATCAAAGAGATACAGCAATGGCGTTGGCGAGTTGATGAAAAGTCGGGCGAATATACTGACGAACCTGTCAACGTTTTTGATGACGCAATGGCGGCACTGAGATACGGCGTTGAGAGTTGGCGCAAGGATAAGAAAGCTAAAATCTATTCAAGAGAGGAGTACGGAATATGATAATTGATGAAGATATAGTCGCAGGCGGTGTGACACCGTTTATCATAACGAAATTGATTGAACGACACGAGCGAGAGCGACAGAGATACCGATTATTGCACGATTACTATATGGGCGACCACCGCATTTTAAGCCGCAGAAAAAGAGGTAAAAACGTGGCAAACAACCGCATAATGTGTAATCACGCAAAGTACATAACAGATATGACGCAGAGTTATCTTGTCGGCAATCCCGTAACATATGCGGTGTCGGACGAATACGATATTGAGGCAATCAAAAACGAATATTTGGAACAGGATATGCCGAGTGTGGACAGTGAAATCGTAAAAAATATGAGCATTTACGGCAAAGCATATGAACTGATTTATGCAGACGAAAAAAGCAAGCCGAGAAGTGTCCGATTGGATCCGGAGCATACATTTGTATGTTACTCACAGTCGGCATTTGAAAAGCCGTTGTTTGCGGTGTATTACTACAAGAAATACGACCTTGACGGCTACTGCACAGGCAGTATTTGTCGTGTGTATGATGAATCGTTTATATATACATACACAGGTCTTGACAGTTATTCGGCGTTATCGTTGCAGAATGTTGAGGCACACTATTTCTTTGATGTGCCGATTATCGAATATCGGAACAATACGGAAATGCAGGGCGATTTTGAACAGCTTATAACGCAGATTGACGCATACAATGTGTTGATGTCAGATAGAATTAATGACAAAGAGCAATTTGTTAATTCGCTGTTGTTTTTGTGTAATTGCGACCTCGACACCGAACAGGCAAAAAAATTATTGGTAGAACGTATTTTAATGGGTGACGGTGACGCAAAAGCGGAGTATCTGTCAAAGGTACTGAACGAGGCTGATACAAAGGTGTTGCGTGATGACATCAAGGACGATATACACCGTCTGTCACACGTTCCCGATTTGTCGGACGAAAGTTTCGGCAACAATTTGTCGGGCGTGGCAATAAAGTACAAGCTGTTGGGATTTGAACAGCACGTCAAGAACAAAGAACGTAATTTTGCTAAGACGTTGAGAAAACGTTTAGAGATTTACAACAATTTCTTAGTGACATTAAACGCAATGAAAGAAGTGCCGTCGCACAGGGTTGACATCGGATTTACATATAACTTGCCTGCAAACGAACTTGAAATAGCGCAGATGATTAATTACCTCAAAGGTCTTGCGTCTGACGAAACATTATTAGAGCGTCTGCCGTTTATAACAGATGCCAAGGAAGAAGTTGAAATAGCACGCAGAGAGCAAGCGGAAAAGTCCGCCGAAGATATGCGTATCGCTGAAAATTCGGCAAGGAAAGTAAACTACAATGAAGAGTAAGGCATATTGGGTAAAACGTGCCGTTGAAGTTGAAACATATTTACAATCGCAAGCGGACAGCGTTAAGGACGGTGTAATTAAGGCATATGAGCGAGCAATCAAGAATGTAAACAATGACATTGAGAAAACGTTTAAAGCCTATATTTCGACTGATATACCCGAAAAAGAGGCACGTCGGCTGATGAGCATAGCCGACAGCGACAAGCAGTACGAAGAACTGCTTGAACTGTACGACGAAACAGACGACAAGACAGTCAAAAAGGAAATTCTAAACCGCATAAATGCACAGTCATACGGTGCGAGAATTAGCCGATTAGAGGGACTGAAACGTAATGTATATATTTACTTTAGGCACGTTGCAAACGAGGCTATAAAGGAGCAAAAGAAACTGTATGACAGCGCGGTAAAGACGGCGTATTATACGAATATTTTTGATACCGCACAAGGTTTAAACTGCGGTATTGATTTTTCACTCGTTCCGCAAAGAGCGGTTAATAAAGTGTTAAGTGAGCCGTGGCACGGTCACAACTACAGCGCGAGAGTGTGGATACATAACGACAGATTTATACAGGCAGTCGGACAGACGATTGAGGACGGTATAATCAGCGGTCACAGTGTAAGCCGTATGACCGATAAGCTGATTGATTATGTCAAAGATACTGCACCGGGTGGAATACGAACATCAGCTGAAACACTTGTGCGAAGTGAAACGGCGCATTTTATGAACCAAGGGCAGAGAATGGCATATGAGGAAATAGGTATAAAACAGTATCGTTTTGTTGCGGCACTGTCTGAATTGACGTGTGACAGGTGCGGAAGTCTTGACGGTAGCGTGTTTGATACGGATAAAGCTGTTGAGGGCGAAAACTTCCCACCGATACACCCACGCTGTCGGTGTGTTACGATTATGGCAGACGTGAATTTGACAAGCCGTATCGCTCGTGACCCGCTTACAGGTGAAAATTATAAGGTTGACGGTTCTATGACGTTTACAGAGTGGAAAGATAGTCTTTCTGATGAACAGAAAGCGGCAATGAAATATGTTGACAATTTCGGTGGAAGTGGTATAATAAATTATGCAAGGGCAAGTGACATCTTCTTGTATGAAAAGGATAATATACCATCATCGGCACAAATCTTGCCGGAGGATATTATAAAAAATCTCGAAATATCCTCAATCGGAAGAGAAACGATTAAATACATAGAGGATAACAATGTTGCAGTGTATTTGAATTATGAAAGGCAGATACATTTCAACAGAGGATTTCAAGAAGGTAATATTGTAAATGTTTTTATGAGCAATATACTAAATGAAACGGTTGCAGCACAAACTGTTATACATGAGGTTACTCATGCAAGATATAATATAGGGAAGTGCCAATGGGCAGAGGCGGTATGCTTTGCACAAGAGAAGAAACATATAATCGGGAGAAACGAATTAACGTTTTCCGAAAAACGATATATAGTAGAATTAGCAAAAAAGAATTATCCTGAATATGAATGGAAAAAAGGAGGGTATAGTGGTGGAAAATATTTCTAATATTGTAGATAAATTAAGAAGTGGTGAAGTGGTCCGTTGCTTGAAATGCAACGAAGGCAAATATATCACTAACCCTAAATATTTAAAAACAAGTCATTGTTATTGGTGTGATAAATGTGATGATACAATACATATTACACCAGCAGATGTGATTGTTGAGTAGGTAATAATAAAAGCACTATCAAAGCGGTAGTGCTTTTTTAATGCAAGAAAGGCGGTGATAGTGTGAAAATAGCAAGAAAACACGCGTGTTATACATAGAAAGGAAAGGTGATCCGAATATCTCGTCCTTGACAAGACGTTAAACTGTCTTGTTTTTATACAAAACTTTAAGGAGGAAATTTAATTATGGCAGAACCAACACCAACACCAACACCAACACCAACACCAATGCCGGCACCCGAACCGACTCCCGAGCCACAGCCGTCGCTTACGCAGGAAGATATTGAAAAAGCGGTATCGGAAGCAAAAACAAAGTGGGAAAAGGAAGTTGAAGAAAAATTAAAAAAAGCCGAAGAAGAGGGCATGAGAAAAGCCAAGTTGACAAACGAGCAAAGAAAAAAAGAGGACGACGACAAGGAACGAGCAGAATTTGAAAAAGCAAAGGCAGAGTTTGAACGTGAAAAAATCGTTGCATATGCCGAAACGGAACTTGCCAAAGTCGGATTGTCTGCCGAGATTGCAAAGTACATTGCAGCAGAGGACAAGGATAGCACAAAGGCGGTTATTGACAAGATAAAAGAAAGCTATGACAAAGATGTACAAGCAGGTGTTACCGAGCGTTTAAAGGGTAAAACACCGGATTTAAACGGTGGCAGTGGCGGTCACAACACAGGCAGTTTTATGGACATAATCAGAGAAAATCAAAGATAGGAGTGAAATAAATGGGTTATTTAAAAAATGAATTGACAGGTTTTGTGCCTGTCGAGCAAGCAACAGAAATCATCAAAATGGTGACAAGGGGTTCAAGTGTTTTAAGAATGGCGAAAGTCGAGGAAATGAAACACGAGAAAAAGAAGTTTAACGTACTTACAGACGGTCCGGGTGCTTACTGGGTCGGTGAGGGTGAGAGAATTAGGACAAGCGGTGCTACTTGGATTCACCCTGAAATCGAGGCGAAGAAGTTAGCCGTTATTATTCCGGTAACAAAAGAGAAGTTGGAAGATACAACTATCAGCGTATTTGAGGAACTAAAGCCGGAAATCGCAGAGGCATTCTACAGAGCGATTGACGCGGCGTGCATTTTCGGTACAAATTCGCCGTTCAAGACAAACATTATGAACGCTATAGACAGCAAGCATATGGTTGTTATAGACAACACAAATATTGATATTGCTATATCTGACGCAATGTCAATGATTGAAGAAAACGGCTATGACCCGTCGGGATTTATCGGTCGTATCGGTGTTAAGAATATGCTTAGAAAATTGCGTGACGCAAACGGCGCACCCGCATATGTCAACGGTACAACAGGCGGTGAGCTGTACGGTCAGCCTATCGAATTTGTGCGTAACGGGGCGTGGGACAACAAACGTGCCGATATTATCACAGGTAACTTCAAGTATGCCGTTGTCGGTATGCGTGCAGGTATCAATTACGAAATTCTTACCGAGGCTACACTACAAGGCACTCTTGACAGTGACGGTAAACCGCTATCACTTGCGGAGCAGGATATGGTTGCAATCAAAGCTACTATGCGTTTAGGTTTCCTTGTGGTTAAGGACGACGCATTTGCCGCATTTAAGAACGGTGTTCCGACACTTGGCGAATTGACAGTTGAATCGGTTGCAGGAACAACAGGCAACACTGTTATTACAGTATCGCCAAAGCCTATCGGCGGTCACAAGTTGGTTTACAAGACTGTCGCAAGCACCGCTCCAAGTGTTGCGTATGACGACGATTTGTCGAAGTGGACAGAGTTTAACAACGGTGACGAAATCACTGCGACAAACGGTCACAAGATTACAGTTGCGGAAGTTACCGCAGACGGCAAAGCGAGAAAGTCGGGCAGTGCCGACGTTGTAAGCGGTGAATAATATGGAACAGTTGGGGACACTAAAAATGTTGTTGGGAATTAAGGACGACGAGCAAGACAGCTTGTTGTCCTTTTTGATTGAGGACACGGTTAATATGATTATGGCGTATTGTCATATTGATGTACTGCCACGTCAGCTTGAAAGCCTTGTTCCGAAGATTGCGGCGGATATGTACAGGGCGAAAGGTTACGGGGACAGTAAAAGTCCCGAAGTAGTCAAGAGCAGAAGTGAGGGCGAACGTTCCGTCACATATGCCGAAACCGACAATGACAAGATTTTCAGCAACTATTATAAACGCCTTGACCCGTTCCGAAAACGAAAGGGGCGTGTTCCGAGTGACATCAGTATTCAGTGATTTTTACGATAAAACTGTTATAATCGCAGAATATGAAATTGATGACTATACAGGTAAAACCGAAAAGACTGTATTGTCCGAAATCAAAGCCGATGTACAACCGTACAGCGGTGGCAGAGCAAGAGAGCAATACGGTTTGGATATAGAATGTCAAATGCGTATGTTCTGCGATATGTCAGACGACGTAAAGGTCGGTAACAGGGTTGAATATGACGGCGACATATATGATATAACATATGTGCAGAAATGGGACAGCGGTTTGGTAGCAATGCTCGAAAGGAGTAGGCTGAAATGAATTTTTCAATCGAGGGGATAGACAACGTTGTTGACAAGCTGACACAGTATGCGTCGGGCGATAAAATACAGCGAGGTTTGGCAATGGCGGGTGAAGTCGTAAGAGCGCACGCAGTGGCAAATTGCCCTTTTGATACAGGACGACTTAGGGGCAGTATCGTAAGCCAAGTGGACGGTGACAGCGTTGCAATCGGTCCGACTGCCGATTACGGTATTTATGTCGAATTTGGCACAGGCTCAAAGGGCGACAAATCTGTTTCGCATACGTCAAAAAGGCACTGGACGTATTACAGTGGCGGTCGATTTTACACAACGTCGGGGCAAGCACCACAGCCGTTCCTTGTTCCGGCATTAAAGAACAATGTAAGTGAAATAGTAGCTAAGTTTAAGGAGGGTTACGGTGTATGATATTAACCTTGAATTGCGGAATATTTTAAAACAGATAGATGATGTAAGCGTATGTTTTGCATATCCCGATAATTTTAATAAATTGCCTGCAATAGCATATTACACGCTAACGGACAAAGGCTCAATGTCATATGACAATACGGTCGTTACGAATGATACGACTGTTCAGATTGATATTTATGCCGATTATCCGCAAACGTGTTTTGAATTGTCGGAGAGGGTATATAAATTGTTGACTGATAATGAATATTATCACGAAATGACAATGGACGTACCCAATCCCGACGACAAGAGTATAAAACATAGGACAATGAGATTTACGAAAGTAGTAGAAAGGAATGATTGATTTATGGCAAATACAGAGAAAAGAAAACCACTACCTACAATAGGTGTGGACAAGTACACATTTTTCGCAGTTTTAACAGACACATCAGAGGGTGCAACATATGGTGACCCGTATAATTTGAGAGGTACTGTCGAAATTGCACCGACAGACGCAGGCGGCAGTGATGTTTTTGACGCCGATAACGGTGCGTATGAAACATCAAACTACATTGAAAAATTAGGTCACGACATCACAAATGCCGATATTCCGCCGGAAGTTGATTCAATGTGGCGTGGACTGACACAAAAAGACGGTGTAGTAGAGGTCGGCAACGATACAAAAACAGTTTATTTCGGTGTTGCGTGGAGAATTATGAAGTCTGACGGCTCATACCGTTATGTGAGATATTACAAGGGTTCGTACAGCTTTGCGTCAAATGTCGGAGGTAAAACAAAAGCGTCAAGCGGTGCGCCTGAAAAGCAAACTGCAAAGGCTACATACACAGCCGTACAACGTGATTTTGACAACAACTATTACGCATACTTTGATGAAAGCGATTTGCCGGAGGGCGTTACAAAGACAGAACTTGAGGAAAACTGGTTTAAGGATATGAACTACTATCCAGTGAAGAAAGCACTTTAAGACAAGGCACGCCGAAAGGCGTGCTTTTTTCGTATAGAGAGGAGCGAGTAACAATGCAAAGAGTATTAACATTTGTACACAACAAAAAGAAGTATGTATCAAAACCGTGGTGTTTCGGTGCGGCAACGTTGGTTGAAAAAGAATACATGGACGTTGCAGAGGGTGAAAAAGTAACGGCTACGTCGGTATGTGCAGATGCCGTTGACTATCTGTTTGAGGGTACAGAGGCGACACAAGATATTTTGGACACGGCTGTTTCAGCAAAAATGAGAATGTGTCGTGAAGTTATGAAGTGGTTTATGGACGATTTTACGGGAAAAAACGAGGAAAGCCTGCCGAAGCAGGCAACCGAAAAGGAAGATTAAGCGATTTATATGGGACAATGCTGAAATATCACGGTATATTGCCGAATGATTTGGCAAAACAAGACCCAAGATTATTACTTGCAGTTATAATCGAGGACGAGGAAGAAGAATATACGGGAAATGACCCGTATTTAAAAATGTTTTATGGAATGTAGTGAGGTGATTTGTAGTGGCTGACGCGGCGGAATTAGTAGTAAGAATAAGAGGTGATGCGTCCGACTTAGAGGCGACAATAAGCAGTGTTGAAAGCGAATTGTCAAAATTGGAGCAGACGCAAAGCAAAAATAATAATACGAGTACAAAAGGTCTTACGGCATATAAAAAGCAAATGCAGGACGCACAAACTACCTTGCAAACAAGCCGTACGGCATTGACGAATACAAAAAAAGCGTATGAGGATAACGTCAAGTCTGTAAATAAAAATGTTACGGCACTGAAAGCGCAGAAAACGGAATTAGATAAACAAATTTCTTTGCGTTCAAATGAGAAAAGGTTGCTGACAGAGGCGAACAAAAGTCTTGACAAAAACAGTGTTTCGTATAAAGACAATCAAAAGGCATTGAATTGGGTAAATACCGAGATTGAGGCATACACAAAGCAAAGTCAAAGTATATCCGATTCTATTCGTACGCAAGAGGCGGCATTGTCGGGAAGTAAAAAGGCATATACCGACGCACAAGCAACCGTCAAAAAAGCAACAGAGCAATACGAGGAATATGAGAAAGGCTTAAAAGCCGCTGAACGTGCAGATGAGGCGCAGAACCTACAGAATACAGGTAAGCGGTGGAAAGAAGTCGGTGAGGGCATAGATACTGTAACTAAGCCGTTACAGTATGCGGCGACTGCACTTGCCGCGGGAGGTGTCGCAAGTGCCAAGTTTGCGATAGATTTTGAGGACAATTTCGCAAATGTAAAGAAAACCGTTGACGGTACACCCGAACAGCTTGAAAAGATTAGGCAAGAAATTATAGATATGACGACTGTCGGAATAAACGGACATTCTGCCATTCCTGAAACAACGGCAGAATTAACCGAACTTGCGGCGGCAGGCGGTCAGTTGGGTATTACGACTGATAATATCGTCGATTTTACCGAAGTAATGGCGCAAATGGGTTCAGCCACAAACCTTGTCGGCGAAGAGGGTGCCGCAACATTGGCACGTTTTCAGAATGTTATGGGTGTCGGTCAAAACGAAATCCGTAATATCGGCAGTGCAATCGTCGATTTGGGTAACCACAGTGCGACAACAGAATCAGAGATTGCGGCAATGGCATTGCGTATGGGTAAATACGGTTCATCTGTACGAATGTCGGCGGCGGACGTGTTGGGTTATTCTGCCGCACTATCATCATTAGGCATTGAGGCACAAATGGGCGGTAGTGCGATAGGTCGTACGTGGCTATCCATAGAAACAGCCGTTGCAAGCGGCGGAGAGGGCTTGACGAAATTCGCAAAGTATAGCGGTAAAAGTGCGGAAGAGTTTAAAAAGCAGTGGAATACTGACAGCTCCGGTGCATTTAACGGACTGTTAAAAGGCTTGCAGTCTGCCGAGAACTTAACATTGGCATTGGACGATTTGGGTATAAACAATACGCAGGACATTCAAGCAATGATGGCATTAGTCAACGGTTATGATTTAGTAACAGAGAGTGTCAATCGTTCAAACACCGCATACAAAGAAAATACGGCACTACAAGAAGAATTTGACAGAAAAGCCGAAACAACTGCGTCACAGTTGTCAGTTACCAAAAACAATATTGTTGAGGCGGCAAGAAGTATCGGCGAAACAATGTTGCCGTCAATAAAAGACGCAAGCACCACAGTAGCTAATTTCGCAAAAGGTTTGTCGCAAATGGACGACGAACAAAAACGTGCTGTTGTTAATACCGGTGCTACGGTCATTGCTTTAGGTGCATTGTCAAAAGTCGGTGTCGGAGTGATTAAGGGTGCAGGCGATTTTGTTGAGGGATTAGGAGTAATCAGCGATAAATTGCCTATTATAGCAGACGCAACGTCAGCGATAAAAGTATCGACTGCGGGGTTAGGCAGTTCATTTTCTGCATTAGCGCCGATATTCGGTGCAGTATTAGCGCCTGCGGCGGTTGTTGCAGGGTATAAGGTTGTTGCCGACCACGTTACAGAGGCTATTGAAAACAACGCAAAATTGGGTCAAAGCTACAAGGAATTATATTCTCAGTGGCAAGACGCAGACAACCAAGTTTCGCATTTGGAAAATCTGCGAAGTGAATACGAAAAACTAAACGAATCAATCAACAGCGGTACATTAAATCCCGAAGAACTCGAAAGCGCTAAAAACCGCATAAACGACATTATGCAGGAAATCAAGGCGACTACAAATGATGATACCATAAAATTAATGATTGATACGGGCGAATTTGACACCGCACTTGCAATGGCGGTTTCAAACGCCAAAGACAGTGCGAACGAAATTAAAGACGCATTGGATTTAACATCAGGCAAAAAGGCACAAAAGGCAGTATCAGAGGGATACGACGCACTTCAAAAAGGTAGTTCCTACGGTATGGACTACAAAAATCAAAAAGAAGAAATGCGTGGGTGGTTGCAACAAGCAACTGATGTTAAAGAAAAATACCAACAACTGCAAGAAGAAATGACTGCGGCGTATGCAAGCGGTGACAAAGAAAGACGCCAAAAAGCCATACAAGCGAGAGATGCGTTTGTAAATGAAATGACCGACAGTGAATTTTCAAAGGCATATGAAAAAATGCAAGGTCAGAAGTTTTCATTCGGAGAAATGAAAGACGTTCAAAAGCAGGTTGACAATATAAAAGCTGCATATAACGAAATCAGTACAAGCATTGAAAAGATGGACGAACGTGCAAATAACGGTCGTGAATCACTACAAGCTGTAGCGGAAGTGGTTACATCGGAATCTATGAACTTAAACGGTTTCAAGAATATGCAAGAAGTCTTTGAAAGTGGCGGTATTGCAGTTGATAATGTATGTAAACAAATCAAATCAACTATGACCGATTTGGGATTTGAAAATCAAGACATTGCCGCACAAATCGCACTGTTTAAAAACGGTTTTCAAGACCTACAAGGTGCAATTAATAATAACGCATTAGACGCTGTTGTAAATGATTTTGTCAAACAAGGTAAAGAAATCGGACTAACGTCAGAGGAAATAGTCACGAAAGCCGCATTAATGAAAAACGGTTTTTCTGATATTCAACAGGCTGTAGCGTCGGGTGATGTAAGTGGTTTAGTGAAAGACCTATCAAGTTTAGGCGGCGATTTGGGACTAAGCACAGAGCAAGTTGACGCATTGGCACACAGTTTGGGATTATTGCCTGAGGATAAACATATTGAAATTGACGCAAGCGGTGATGTGTCTGCAATCGAGAACGCAAAAAATGCTGTCGAGGAAATAAATAACGCAGGCAATGTACAATTACAAGTCAGTGCCGAGGGTGATATATCTGTATTAGATACGGCTGATTCAAAGCTACAGGAATTAATCAACAACAACCAAGTTACCATAACATTCAATGTAGATACAGGCGGTTTTGATATTAACGATTTAGGCGGCAACAAATTAGGCGAAATAACCGCAGACGGTAAAATCAACTGGGAAAAAGGTGATGTTGAAAAGCCAGAAAATGAAAAGGCAGACGGCACGATTGATTATAAATTAGGTGATGTTGCAAAACCCGAAAACGCCGTTGCAACAGGTACAATAAACTACACATTAGGTACCGTTGCGACACCAAGCGGAGTACCAAAGGCAAAAGGTACACAAAACTTCGAGGGCGGTTTGGCAATGGTTAATGATGAAAAGGGTATATCTGACCCACGAGAATTAATCGTTGACAAAGGACGTGCATTTATACCACAGGGCAAGGACGTAGTATTGCCATTGTCAAAAGGCGCAAAGGTGTACACAGCGTCGCAAACCAAGGCGATAATGAACGGTATGGGTATACCGCATTACGCAACGGGTAAAGACAATTCGGACGCGTTTACATCAGCCAAGGACGATTGGACGCACTACACAAAAACGCACGCAGTAACGACCGCACAAGAATTAGAGAAGTGGTTAGAATTTCAAGAGAAATTCAAGTCGAATGACAAGGATATTGCCGATATTGAGGAACAAATATTCAGTCTGACACAGAAACGCACGCAGGAGTTAAACAACCTGTCAAAGTCGTACATTGAAGAACGCGCGGCACTGAATGACTGGGACGACAACGGTGACAATCCTATCGACGCGTTTACGCGTATTCGTGACCGCAATATGGCGGAAGTCGAGGCAGGACGTATGACGTGGGAGGACTATACGACAGAAATGTCAAGTATAGGTTCAACGTTATACGACAATATGACCGAATACAGTCGTGATTGGTTGGAACACCAAGAAAAATACAACGGTATGAGTGCCGCCGATTATATCGCCGGTATCGGCAGAATACAGACGTACACCGAACAAATGTACGCACAGGGTATAATCAGTCACAAGGAATACGTCGAGGCTAAAAATAAGCTGAACGAGGAGTATTTGGACAAACGTAAAGAACAAATTGAAAAAGAGTACGACATATCCAAAGACTACATCAGTGAACATACATATTTTAACGACTGGCAAGATAACGGCGACAGTCCGCTTGATGCGTACAACCGCGTTATGGACAGGCACCGTGAGGAATTGGCGAACGGTGAGCTGACACAGGACGAGTTCGACAAGTACCAAAGTGAATTAGGTTCGGATATGTATTCGGAGCGTGTGGAGCAGTCAAAGAACTGGTTGGAAGAACAACGCAAGTATTACGGTATGACTGATGAAGAATATATCGCCGGTTTAAAACGTATTCAGCAGTATACACAGGAATACTATGATTTGGGGTTAATCAGCCGCAAAGAATACAACGAAAATATGACTGAACTAAATCACGATATGTTCGACCAAGCGGGCGAATCGTTTGACAATATGCTACAGCAACAACAGGACTACATCAACAAACTGCGTGATGAATTTTCTGCACAGGAACAGGCACTACAGGACAGTTGGACGGTTGAGGACCGCAAGGCTGATATGTCCGAAACACAGGCACAGTTGGATATTTACGCAAATGCAGTAACAGACCGAGGACAACAAAAATACAAGGAACTGCAAGAGCAAATGAAACAACTGCAACGTGACGAAGAACTGTATCAATTACAGGTCAAGAACAATGCCACGATTGAGAAGTTGGAGGCAGAATATGACGCGTTGGAAAACAGCAAGGCTGATTTCATCAAGTCCATTGCGACCAACATTGACAGTATCGACGTGACAGGCATTGTGGCGGATATAACGCAAGAAGTCAGCGGCGGCAATGATAAAATCACTAAGACGTTAGGTGAGATTATAGAGGCTATTAAGGGCATTAAGATTGAACAGCAGAACTATAACAACAACAGTAAAATCACAATCAATACGACTGACAGCGCCGTTTTGGGTAGCTATGTATAATGTGCGGAGGTAGAAAATGCGAAACGGATTTTATTTTAAAAACAAACATTCAAACGATTTCGGCGTGACTGTACAAACGCAGTCACGTCCGATTAAACCTGAAATGAAAATACAGACATATGACAGCCCATATATAGACGGTGAATATGATTTTTCAACGGCAAATGCGTACAACCGTGAATTTTATAAAAACCGTGTATTTAAAATGAATTTGCAAATATCGGCGGCGGATATGTCTGAACTGAACAGCAAAATCACAAAAATCACAACGTGGTTAATGGGACGCGGTGAGTTGATATTTGACGACACACCGAATGTCAAATGGAACGCAACAGTTATTGAAACGATTGACTACAAACCCGAAAACTACGGACGCAAAGCGGTCATTTCGGTGTCGTTCAAGGTGCAGACGTGGGCGGCGTTGGTATTTGATATTTTTGACGGTCCGATATTGGATAGCCAAAACATCAAATTAGATGATGAAATACCAATCGGACCGAATGAATATTACACGATTACAACGGCAGGCGACAGCACAATACATAACACAGGCGACCGTCCTGTCAGACCTGTTTTGCGTGCTACAAACGTCACAAAACCTACAACGATAACCTGTAACGGTATCAGTATTACGGTGTCGGAAAACTGCGTTATTGACTGCGACAAACAGTCGGTAACAGACGTAAACGGCAACAGTATTATGAAAAAAATCAAAGGTAGTTTTTTTGAACTGGAAACAGGGGCGAATACAATAAATTTATCCACGACGGCAACGGTCGAATTTTCATTTTATCCACAGTCTGTGTGGAATACAGAAACGGAGGATATATACAAATGGGACAGATAACATTTATGCGATTGCACGACAGATATACAGACAGTTTTGAAACAGGTGAGGTACTGAACAACGCATATAACGTCAAAGAAACAAGGATATTGAACGATACGGGAAGTATTGAATTTGACTATCCATACGACGAAAAGGCACGTCTAATCAGTCAAAATATGTTGGTTAGCGTAAACGGTCATATATACGAAATCAGCCGAACAACACGAAATATGAACGGTGCGGATTCACTGCACGTTTACGGTACACCACATTTTGTGTATGAGGCGCAGAAAGCGTTTATACCGACAATCGGCGACCATATCGGTAAAAGTTCAAGATATGTTCTAAAACAAGCGATTGATATTATATCAGATTTTAAAAAGACGGTCGGGGAAAGGTGCATTTTTCACATTATGACAGATGCAGAGCTGACCGCCAAAGGAATGAAGTGGGTTGCAGATGATGAACTGCTGATTGATTTTTTCTCTACCGACAAAACGAATTTGTGGGACGTTATAAAAACGATAATAGAAAATTTGGGGCGTGGCGAGATATTCCACGAAACAACTATCGACAGTAATAACAACATTGTATGTAACATTGCCATTGTTGAACGTATCGGCACAGATAACGGCGTCAGACTGCGTTTAGAAAAAAATATGCAAAGCATATCAATAGAACGCAACGTAAGCGATATGATAACGCGTTTATGGGCGTTCGGAAGTGACGATTTAACAGTCAGCAGTGTAAACGGCGGCAAAGCATATATAGACAGTCCAAACATTGAAAAATACGGAGTACAAGAGGGGTACAAGGACTATAGCGATTATACATCAGCGGCCAAACTGTACCGTAATGCAAAGTGGGAATTTGATGAGGATAACGAGGATAGAATTGACGTACCACAGTTGACAATCAGCGGTAAATTGATTGACCTATCAAAATTAGCTGAATACGGCGACGCTGAAAAGTTGGAGATAGGCGACACGGTCCACGTCTTTGACCTTGATGGGACGGAGTATGTGCAACGAGTAACAGAATACCAAGCGTATCCGTTAGAGCCGAAAGAATCTAATATATCAATCGGGCATATCAGACGTGATTTTTTTATCGAACTATGGCAAACGTCAGAAAAAACAAAGAAATTTGCAAAGTGGCAGACCGCAAATAACAGCGTAAACATTCGCAAAGTGCAAGGAACGGTGAACACAGATCGAAACGAAGTGCAGTCGGATAATAACCTGCTTAAAATAGTGGGTGATTTGCTGACGATAAGCGACGGCGCTAATATCCGTATACGGCTCGGAAATTATAAAGGTGAGTTTGTTTTTATTATTTACGACAAAAAGAACAATCAAGCCGTGTACCTCAATGAAAACGGCGAGGCGGTATTCAGCGGAAGCGTTGACACTAAAAAGGACGCAACTATCGGAAGCTGTCTGTATTTACAGACAACGGAGCTTGTGGGAAATATACAACAGCCTGCAATACGTTTTAAAAATAAAGACGGCGAGGTTATATTTGAAATATCAGTGACAGAGGACGGTTGCTTGCGCTTTATTCCGATATTGGGGACAGGTAAGGTTTTGCTTGGAAATACCGAAGCGGCAAGTAAAGATGATATTCAAAAGTTGCAGAGTGACATCAAGGGTTTAGCAGATAGAATTTCAGCGTTGGAAAAAGCATAAAAATAATAGGTGCCGTTTTGGACACCTATTGTCTTAATTTATTTATTGCTGGAACGACGGATTTTATATAGTAATCATAAGGAATGTACGTTCCGTTTATGATAGGTACATCAGTAAGTACATCTGTATAATCTTTCCTATTGTAAAAATCAGTTCCGGCAAATGTATAAGAACCTAATCCAATATCATCAAGCATTTCTTCGATACTTGAGATAAATATATAATTAACTCCGTCAACCTCATGAGGTGCTAATTCCGGCAATGGTTCAGCCGCGCTAATTGTCGGCACGTCTGTCGGTTCGGGGCAAACAGAAATAGTATTAACCGTAATAGTGTTATCACTGAAACCGACATTAAAACCGCCGACAGCGTCGGCAACGTCACGTAATTTGAAATATGTATTATCGTTGATGTTGTAACCCTCTATCGCCGTTTCTGTACCGTTTACGGCAACAGGGAACGGGTTAGCCGTTACGGCATATTCTACGGCGAAACCTGTCGCGGTCGCACAGATTATACCGCCTGTTATAAAACCTAATATAAATTTTTTCATAGCTTGTAGCCTCCTTTTTGTTTTTAATATATAATAATTTGTGCATTTTGTCAATATTTGTTTGACAATACAGCATTAATATGGTAATATAAAAATAAAAAGAAAAAAATTCTAAAAAACTATTGCTTTTTTTAAGCAGATAGAATATAATATAACGCATGAGATAGGCCTCAACACGCCTCTTCGCAATGCGAATGCGTACCATGTTGAGGCTGCTTTTTTATTTTAGGAGTATTGTATGGAAATAAAAAGACCGACTACAATAGAAGAACAAATAAAAATTTTAGGTGGTAGAAAGTTAGTTATTGAAGATGTTGAATTCGCTCAAAATGTACTTTTATCGGTAAATTATTATAATTTTACTGGTTATTTACATACATATAAAAATGCAGATGACAATTACGAAAACATTTCTTTTAATCAAGCGTATAGAATATATCTATGCGATAGACGTATTAGGTCTACTATATTATACGCGATAGAGAGTATTGAACATAATTTAAAGACGAAAATCGCTTATGTAATAGCGATGAATACCTGTGCAACATCTTACTTAAACAAAGATATTTTCGTGGATGAAGAAGAACACCAAAAACTACTACAAAAATTTGGACAAGCAATAAATAGAAATAGTAAAATACCATTCGTAAAACATCACATAAAGAAATATGACAGAAGATTTCCTATTTGGGTAGCTATTGAAATTTTTACCTTAGGAATGGTGTGGAATTGTTATAAAAATTTAAAGACACCTCTAAAAAAGAAGATTGCATCAAAATTTAATATAGGTTCCGTTTATTTGGAGAGCTGGATTGAATGTATATCTTATTTACGAAATGTATGCGCACACTATATGAGGTTATATAGATTTAAGGTACAGAAGACACCTAAAAAGAGTAAAAAACATAGTATGAATAATATATCTCACTGCATATATGACATTATAAATGTAATGCGTTTTTTAATGCCAAGTAAAGATGAATGGAATAATTACATAATTTCTAATATTGCTCAAATCTTTGAAGAATATAAAGATGTTGTAAGTCCTGAAGATTATGGTTTTCCAAAGGACTGGGAAAAAACTTTAACATTATAATATTGAAATTAAGCACGTCTTACGGCGTGCTTTTTTCGTACCCAAAATGAGGTGACACAATGTACAGACGAATACCACCATAGCACGCTTACGGCGTGTTTTTTTAATACCAAAATCCCAATCAATTATGATTTAGAAAGGACGGATAAAATGAAATTAAATTTTAATTTTAGCGGAAAAACGCTGTTAAAGGATTGGTGGCCGATAGTGAAAGAAAATTTCAAGACCATTGAAACAGACCACAACACACTGTCCGACAAATTGGACACAGAAATCACGCAACGCACCAACGCTGATGTAGGGTTGGCAGACAAAATCACCGCCGAAACCAAAGCGAGGGAAAGTGCGGATAGTTCGTTAAGCAGTCGCATAAACAACGAAGTGACAATACGACAGGCGGCGGATAATGAACTGCAACGTAATATTGACAGTGAAATCACCGAAAGACAGACGGCAGACAGCAAAAAGGCTGACAAAACAGAGTTGTACGGCACTGATGAAACAACGAAACATACAATCACGCACACATTGACTACATCTGATTTTGTAATAAACATCACAGCCTACGATACAGGTACAGTTAAAATACCTGCCGAAACGGTACATTCAAAAATCCTATTGAACGGTAGCCCAATGCCTGCGGTAGATGTAATAGGTACGTTTAATTGTAGCAAATCGGAAGAGGACCACGGCGATAAGTATGTCGCTATAGCATATTCGCCTAATACAGGTAAATTGGATATTGATGTTGTAGATATAGATTGTGCGCCGACTGACGCTGACGCTATCGCTGAAATAAACATTCAATATCAAAGAGCGGAAATTACAAAAATGTATCATTTGTCGCACATTTTTTACGGTATCAGTAACCTAAATAACCTAAAAACCGATAATAAAAATTCATTTTTGGCGGCGGTCAATGAAATTGCAACAAAACTGACAACTGAAATTTCGGACAGAATGGACGCAGAACATTCACTGACTGAAAAAATCAGTACTGAAATTTCGGACCGACAGGCGGCGGACAACGAGTTGAAAGCGAAAATATCAGAGATAAATACTGAACTGACAACGGATAACCTGTTTTATGATTTATCTAAATACGTCAACAGTGACAACAAATTAGTCACTGACGACAGCGGTGTACAGTATTTGTCATATTCGGGTTCGTTTGAAAACGGAACGTATTTGTATCACAATTTTGTTGTTGATAATTTCCGCCGTAAACCGAAAACGGAAACCGCATTAGAATTGACATTCAATGTGGCGTCACGTCATATAGCAGGGGACGGTTGCGACATCGGCGGTTTGAATATAGGCGAAACAGACGTATTGATTACATACACTGATACAACAACAGAAAGGTTCGGACAGTCATATTACACAGCAACCGATACAGGTGATAAAACAATCACGATAAACGGCACATCAGAAACGTATAAAACAACAAAATTTAAAATTGAAATCCCTGTAAAAAAAGAAATTAAATCAATTTCATTCCGAATTGTATCGGATAACTTTTATACAAACGGTGACCCGACGGGGAATGCGTGTAAACAGAAAACATTAATACAGTCGGCCGTTTGTTATGATGATGAATGTGTGGCGGTATTGCGTGATGATATTAACGCGAATACATCAAAAATTACTGCCAATACAACAAAAATCACCGAAATTGATAAAACAGTTACAGACATTTCAAAAAATCAAATATTTGTCGTGTGTGACGGCGACCACGACGAATTAAAATTACAGGCGGCGATAGATAGCGCGCCGTATAAAAGTATTATATATCCTGTAGGTGAATTGTGCGTTATCACAAATGCAAATATGAAGTCGGGTTACGGAATGACGGGAACTAATAACGGTGTGGCAATTCCGTTGAAGGACGGTATGTCGTTAGACGGTTCGATGTGCGATACAATTATGTTCAAAAACACAAATCCTGCTGAAAAACAGTATATTTTCCATTTGCCGGATGGCGCTAAAATGCAAAATGTAAAATTTACAGAGGACACGGACACTGTAACGGCGGACACAGTAAATCCGACAGTATTATCAGCGCAAAGTAGTTCACAGATAATATCCTGTACATTCTACGATATATTCAGTACACATCAATTCGGTGTATCAACGTTTGAAATGAGCAACGTTCTGTTTTTGAACAACGTCATAGATACGTTCGCAGGTGCACCGGCAAATAATTTGACATACGAAATAAAAATCGCAGGCAATTCGTTTGTTATGGGTAACAAATTTTTGAATTTCACGCAAAAAGAACAATCGTTAGGATATATGCTACAGGCGTCAACCGTTATATTTGTAAACAATAATATGTCCGGTTTTACAAATTGCAGTATTGATATAGGCAAAAAAATAGTAGGCAATATATTTAAAACGTTTACTGATTGCAGTATCGATATAAATGGCGAAATTTCGGACAATGAATTTGCAGCAATTACACAGAACACAAAAACACCGTTTATATACACCAAGGGGATTACATTAATCAGCGGAAACAGAATGCCTGTTATAAAAATTAATTCCGAATATATCGATTTTATCGAATGCGGAAATTATGCCGTTATATGCGGAAATTATATGCACATTTCCGCAGGCCCTACGTCGGGACAGTGTAATCTAATATCAGCCAGCAGTCAGACGCTGATAGCAGATAATATATTTATGACAACGGCGTCTGTAACGGCAAATGCAGATTTTTCAATTATATACAGCGACGGTAAAACAGTAGTCAAAAATAACGTAACAAATGCCGTATCAATCGGAACGTTCGGCGATACGTGCGTTGTTGACGGAAATGTGACAGGGTGGTGATATTATGTACAAATTTTATATGAAAAACGGAACAGCACAATTTTATGAACGCGGTGTTGAAATTGACGGCACGGTGTACGGAATACAAAAAGATAGCGACATACTGCGAATTAAACGCAGTGTTGTAAACAGCAAATTTGCCGAAACTGACGACAATTTCGATATGGACACAGAAATCGCAAAAATTCAGCATACGAGCATCACATTTAAACAGCCGACATCAGAACAGCTGTCAAAGATACAGGCGAAAACATTTGACAGTATGTCGGATATGAAACAATATGTTCAGTCCATTATGAACGGTGAGCTGACACAGGATGAAATCAACGCAATGCTGTTATTAAAAATTGCGGAAATGGAGGTAGCAATTACAAATGAACAAACGACTAATTAAAATGTATTACAAAAAGGGCATTTACAAAGAAAAGGATTTAAACACATTTGTAAATGCCAGATTTATCACAGAAGACGACAAAAAAGAAATTATGGAGGGTTAAAAAATGAACATATGGGAAACAATTAATGTATTTTGGGTTACATTGGCGTGTAACCTATTTGTCAAGACTGTATTTATTGCAGTAATGTTGGATACAACTCTCGGCTTGCTCCGAGCAATCAAAGAAAAAAAATTCAACAGCTGTTTCGGCATAGACGGAGCCATCAGAAAAATAGCTATGATTATATCCGTTGTTTTTCTGGCAGTATTGGACAAGCTGATAGGTTTTAATATGCTACCGTTTGTGCCGGAAGAAGTGCTTAAATATATAGGTATTACACAAGTGGGCATATGTGAGTTTTTCTGCTTGCTGTACATAATGTACGAAAGTATTTCAATACTGAAAAATATGTGCTTGTGTGGTCTGCCGATACCGAGCAAATTGCGAAATGGTATCGAAAAGTGGCTTGATACAATGACATCAGAACTTGAGGGGAAGAAAGGGGAATAACTATGACACTACAAGATACTGTTGCACTGATGAACAGTGCAGATTACAAGGAACGTTTCAAGGCAGAATATTATCAATTAGCCAATAGATTCAAAGGGTTAAAGAAAATGTTGGAGGAATGGGACAGGGGAAAACTAAAATTTTCCCCGACGTGTCCACGCAGTACATATAACATACAACTAAACGCAATGGCTGACTATTTGGCAGCTTTAGAGGCACGTGCAGTAATGGAAGATATTGAATTGAAAGAGGTGTAATGAAATATGACAGATAAAATTTTTATAAATGCAGTAAAAACATTAATCGCAAACTATTTTAACAACAATGTTGATGTGACAGACGGTAAGAAAATCACCACAGATGATGTGTATATCGTGTGGAGCTGTAAGACATTGCAGAATTTTAAAGCGTTGGCGTCAACAACTGTATCGGACGGAATGTATTACGAAATTACATACAACGGTGATAAAAATGAGATGTATTTTGACGCATACAAGAAGTGGAAGAATATGACCGTAAAGGAGTGGTAATTTATGAGAATAGGAATAAACTGCGGACACACCGTCAGTGGTGAAGTCGGTTGCGGTGTAGTCGACTACATAGATGAGAGCGTAGAGGCACGGAAAGTCGGCTATGCACTTGAAACGTTATTGAAAAATGCAGGACATACAGTGTATGACTGCACCAACGACCACGCCGACAGTGTAGGTAAAAATTTAAGCAATATTGTAAATATGGCAAATGCACAACAGCTTGATTTGTTCGTATCAATCCACTTCAACAGCGGCGGCGGAAAAGGTACGGAAGTGTGGACATACGGCGGGGAAGTGTTCCCTGCGGCGGAAAATACCTGTAAAGCTATTAGTGCGTTAGGCTATAATAACAGGGGTATTAAAAATGGTTCAAAATTGTACGTTGTCCGACACAGCAACGCCAAAGCTATGTTGGTTGAATGTTGTTTTGTTGATACGGACGACGCAGAAAAATATAAAAAGATTGGTGCGGCAGAGTTCGCAAAAGCAATTTTCAAAGGAATAACAGGGCAGGAAACAGAAAGCGAGGATTTAACAATGTCACAATATACAGAATTAAAAGAATTAATCGAAAAACAGGCGGCGGAAATTGCTGATTTAAAGGACGTAAATAAACAGTTGGTAAACGTAGTCCAAAATACTATGATTTACGACTATAACGACAATAATATGCCGCCGTGGGCGAGAAAAGCCGTACAAGCCGCAATGGATTGCGGAGCGGTACAGGGTGATGAGAACGGCAGATTAGGTTTATCCTACAAAGATTTACGTGCCATTGTACGTGAATATCGTTGCGGACTGTACAATAAATAGGACATATAAAAATAGGTGGCTACGTGCCACCTATTTTTTATTTGTTTTCGTTTATGCGGTTTATTGCGTCAATTAGTAACTTTTCCGCCCAAACAGGCGGAGTTCTGTCACCCTTTTCCCAATGGGCGAGAGTACCTAAAGGGATTTCAAACCGTCTTGACAATTCCGCCTGCGTCAGACCTGCCGCAAGTCGAGCTTGTTTTATTTTACAATCCATATTATCACCTTTTATTCTATATCCCCTGTCATTTGAATGGCAGGGGATAAGTTTAATTAATCTTCAATTTCTTTTGCAGTAAAATTATAATAACATTCAACAACGTTATCATCATCATCATATGTCAAAATTTCGTCGTTATCAATTTCGGCATATCCCTCTGAGATGTTGTCCATAATGCTGTCTTTCAAATAATCCATAGCCAAACTGATTGCTTCTTCTTCTGTTTCAGCATCAATGTAATCACCTACCAAATCATACGAAATGTTTTCGTATGGTTCTTCTCCTGCGTATTGTCTTGCATTTTGTACACAATTTTCAACTTGAAATCTCTTCATTTTCGTTTCCTCCTAAAATTTATCGATTTTGTTTATTTTTTGAGGTTTCCCTCATTTCTTGTCTTTATTATACCACCCATTGGATGGTATGTCAATAGTTTTTTCAAAAAAAAAAATTAAAAAAATTTGAAAATAATAAAAAAAGTGCTGATAGTCAAAATATAGTCAAACGTCCAAAATGCAATATAATTTAGAATAATAAAAAACCGCTCAAACGCAGTGTTTAAGCGGTTTTCGATATGGTACGCGATCAGGGGTTCGAACCCTGGACACCCTGATTAAGAGTCAGGTGCTC
>ERZ791923.1490-NODE-1490-length-25542-cov-4.248048_pt1 | contig 25542 bp, 21 predicted proteins | sample MGYA00510133_ERZ791923 | MGnify/ENA primary metagenome ERZ791923 (study PRJEB30046, sample SAMN00792106) | human gut metagenome | study: EMG produced TPA metagenomics assembly of the A metagenome-wide association study of gut microbiota in type 2... | reverse complement strand
GGCAACGACCAGTGGTCGAACATGCTCGGCGGTACGGAGCTCATCCGCCGTAAGCTCGGCAAGGATGCACACGCTATGACGATCACGCTCCTGCTCAATTCCGAGGGCAAAAAGATGGGCAAGACCGCCAAGGGCGCCGTCTGGCTCGACCCGAATAAGACCAGCCCCTTTGAGTTCTACCAGTACTGGCGCAACGTTGACGATGCCGATGTGCTCAAGTGCATCCGTATGCTGACATTCCTGCCGCTCGAGGAGATCGACAAGATGGACAGCTGGCAGGGTGAGCAGCTCAACAAAGCCAAAGAGATCCTTGCCTACGAGCTCACGAAGATGGTACACGGCGAGGCGGAGGCCGATCAGGCGCAGGCGGCTGCCAAGGCAGTGTTCGGCGGCTCCGGCGAGGGCGTGCCGACGGTGGAGATCACGAAAGAAGACGGCAATGATATCCTCAGCCTGCTCGTCAAGAGCGGTCTGTGTGCATCTAAGTCCGATGCGCGCCGCAATGTGCAGCAGGGCGGCGTGACTGCTAACGACAGCAAGGTCACTGATATTGCCAAGACCTTTACCGAGGCAGAGCTGAGGGACGGCGTTGTGCTCAAACGCGGCAAGAAGAATTTCCGTAAGATGCTGCTGAAGTAACCAAATATCCGACAGATTGATCGTGCCCCGCCGTTTCTGGCGGGGCACTTTTGTTAACGTTGCCGAAATGTGTAAATTTTTATCCGAACACTTGAAAAAAGCCGATTAGAGTGGTATAACTTGAAATTGAAAGTTAGCTGCATCTAACAGAAATTCGAGCAAGCTAACCAGACCGCAATTCTGCGGATCTAATAACATGGAGGTAAATCGTTATGAGTATGGAAAAATTGGGAGCATTTGTTGGCGGTGCGCTGTTTGCAACAGTCGGTGCAAAGATTCTCGCAAGTAAAGATGCCCAGAAGGTATACGTTTATACGACGGCTGCGGCCCTGCGTGAAAAGGATGATGTCATGGCGGTCGTAACGAACGTCAAGGAGCTCGCAGGTGACGTTTTGGCCGGTGCAAAGGCATTCAACGAAAAGCGCGCGGCCGAACAGGCCGAGGTCATTGAGGATACGGCGGAGAAGGCTGAGTAAGCATGAAATGCACGATCCTGCATGAAACCCGAGGCCGCATGCGCGTGCGCACGATGCAGGGCGCTATGTCACTGAGGCAGGCGGATATTCTCGAGGCATATTTAAGGCAAATCCAAGGTATAACCAAAGCAACTGTCTATGACCGCACAGGTGACGCTGTGATCTGCTATGACGCGCCGCGCACAGCCATCATTCGGGCACTTGCATCATTTTCCTATGCCAACGAACAAGCACTCGCTCCGGAGCATAGCAGCCGCGCCATGAGCCGCGAATTTGAGGACAAGCTGATTGCATCGCTGTGCTGGCGCGGTATGAAGCAGCTGTTCATCCCGAGCTCTGTGCGCACGCTGATCACGGTCGTGCGCTCCGTGCCGTATATCAAGGCCGGGCTTAACTGTCTGCTGCATAAGAAGATTCAGGTGCCGGTGCTGGATGCGGCGGCGATTTCGGTCTCTATGCTGCGTAAGGACTTCGAGACGGCAAGCTCGATCATGTTCCTGCTGGGCATCGGTGATATTCTTGACGAGTGGACGCACAAAAAGTCTGTTGCTGATCTCGCGCAGACCATGTCCCTGAATGTGGACAAAGTCTGGAAAGAGACGGACGCAGGCTCGGTGCTTGTGCCGGTGGCAGACGTTCAGGTCGGCGACCGCATTGTCGTTCGTACCGGCGGGGTGATCCCGCTTGACGGCAAAGTTGTCTCCGGCGAGGCGATGGTCAACCAGGCATCCATTACGGGCGAGCCGCTGGCTGTCCGCAGGACGGAAGGCAGCTATGTTTATGCAGGCACCGTCGTCGAAGAGGGCGACTGCACCATTTGTGTGGAAAAGAGCGCCGGCAGCGGCCGCTACGACCGCATTATCCGCATGATCGAAGAATCGGAAAAACTCAAGTCCGCAACGGAGGATCATGCGTCGCACCTTGCAGACCAGCTCGTTCCGTACAGTTTGGGCGCAACAGCCTTGGTCTGGCTCCTGACGGGGAATATGACCAAAGCGCTGGCTGTTTTGATGGTCGATTTTTCGTGTGCGCTCAAGCTATCCATGCCGATCGCCGTGCTCTCTGCGATGAAAGAGGCGAGCGATCATCATCTGTCCGTTAAGGGTGGCCGATTCCTTGAGGCTGTGTCTGAAGCCGACACGATCGTCTTTGACAAGACCGGTACGCTGACGCGTGCCGAGCCAAAGGTTGCGCAGGTTGTTACTTTCGGCAACCATGATGAAGCGGACATGCTGCGGCTGGCAGCCTGCCTGGAGGAGCATTACCCGCACTCCATGGCCAAAGCGGTCGTCGCTGAGGCGTTGCGCCGTGGCCTGCGCCACGAGGAGCGCCATTCGCGCGTGGAGTATCTGGTCGCACATGGCATTTCCAGCAGTGTCGACGGGCAGAAGGTCGTCATCGGCAGCCATCACTTTGTCTTTGAGGATGAGCACTGCGTCATCCCAGCAGGGGAGCAGGCCAAGTTTGACGCTCTACCGGATACATATTCCCACCTGTATCTTGCCGTTTCCGGCGTACTGGCTGCGGTCATCTGCGTGGAAGATCCGCTGCGGCCGGAGGCGGCCGATGTCATTCGCGGTCTGCGGGAGCTCGGCGTGTCCAAGCTGGTCATGATGACCGGTGACAATGAAAAGACCGCCCGTGCAGTCGCAGAGGCGGTCGGCGTGGATGCCTATTATGCCGAAGTTCTTCCGGAGGACAAGGCTGCCTTCGTTCGGGCAGAACACGCAGCCGGACGCAAAGTCATCATGCTTGGCGACGGTGTGAACGATTCCCCGGCACTGTCCGAGGCGGATGCCGGTGTTGCCATCAGTGATGGCGCCGCTATAGCACGCGAAGTCGCCGATATCACGGTCAGTGCGGATGATCTGTATGCACTGCTGACGCTCAAGTGTCTGAGCGACGCGCTCATGGAGCGTATCCACAGCAACTACCGCAAGATTATCAGCTTCAACTTCCTGCTGATCTGCCTGGGCGTGGCCGGTGTTCTGCCGCCCGCGACCTCGGCGCTGCTGCACAACGCCTCCACGCTGGCCATCAGCCTTAAGAGCATGACCAAGCTGCTGGCATAATATCCTGGAAAGGAAAAAAGCCTGACGAACGATGGTTCGTCAGGCTTTTTTGCGTCCTGCTCACGCCTCAGCCGGGGCCGGGAGCTTGCAGACGTCGATCCACTCAAGGGCGTTGGAGTATTTGTAGAGCTCGTCCAGGTTCAGCTCGATCGCGCTCGACGGGCTGCCGACAGCGGGGAACACCGTTTCAAACCGCTGCAGCGATACATCCAGATATACCGGAATGCCCTCCTTGCAGCCGAACGGGCACACACCGCCGACAGGGTGACCGACCAGCTCTACGACCTCATCTGCCGAGAGCATCTTGGCCTTCATGTGGAACTTTTCCTTGAATTTATGGTTATCAATACGCGCATCTCCGGCGGCAAGGATCAGCATGCAGCCGTCCGCAGTCTTAAATGACAGGGTCTTTGCGATCCGCGCGCCCTCAACACCGAGTGCCTTTGCCGCCAGATCGACGGTCGCGCTCGAGACTGTAAACTCCTGCACACGGTCTTCCATGCCAAACTGCCGGAAATATGCTCTTCCTGCTTCAATAGACATTTGCCTCGCTCCTGTTCTCGTATTGGAAAGTATCCGAAGCTCATCATAGCGCAGGCGACAGCTTTCGTCAAGCCGATTTTTTCTTTCCGCCACTTGCAGAATGGCCATATCTGGTGTATAATCAATTAGTTATAGCGCGTAGCACTGCATCCGGCTCGGCCGGATCCTTTCAGATCGGAGTGACATCCATGACCAAACTTGCACCATCCATCCTCTCGGCAGACTTTTGCACGCTCGGCGATGACATCGCGCAGATCGGAGCCGGCGGCGCAGACTACATCCATATAGACGTGATGGACGGTATTTTTGTGCCGAATATCTCAATCGGTATTCCGGTTGTCAAATCTGTGCGCAGGCATACGCAGATGTTTCTGGATGTGCATCTCATGATTGACCGGCCGCATCGCTATGTAGGCGCGTTTTGCGATGCCGGTGCGGATCTGGTCGTGTTTCACGTCGAGGCGGACGAACCACAGGATGTGTTTGCCGCGATCGAGGACGTGAAAGCACATGGCAAGAAGGTCGGTCTCGCCATCAAGCCGAAAACGCCGGAAAGCGTGCTCATTCCGTATCTGCCGCTGCTGGATCTGGCTTTGGTCATGACGGTCGAGCCCGGCTTTGGCGGACAGCGCTTCATGGCCGATCAGCTGCCGAAGATCGCAGCGCTGCACGAGCGCATCCTGCAGGTCAATCCCGGCTGCGAGCTGGAAGTGGACGGCGGTATCGACCCGGAGACAGCTCCGCTTGTGAAGCGGGCAGGCGCAAATGTTCTCGTGGCCGGCAGCGCCGTGTTTCGCCGGTGTGACCGCGCGGCCGCCATCGCCGCCATTCGCAACGCTTGATTCAGGACGGTATTGTCATGTCATTTTTCCCGAACGCACTTGAAAATCTCATTGACCGGTTCGCTGCACTGCCCGGGGTCGGGCGCAAAAGCGCGCAGCGGCTGGCATTTCATATTCTGTCCCTCCCGGAGGAGGAGGCGCTGAAGTTTGCAGACGCCATTGTGGATGCGAAAAAGAATATACACTGTTGCACCATCTGTCAGAACCTCACGGATCAGGAGACGTGCAGCATCTGTGCGTCCCCAAAGCGCGACCAGAGTACGATCTGCGTCGTGGCACAGCCGCGCGATGTGCTCTCGTTCGAGCGCAGCCGCGAATATAACGGCGTATATCATGTCCTCCACGGCGTTTTGTCGCCGATGAATCATATTGGCCCGGACGATATCCGGATCCAGGAGCTCATCAAGCGTGTAGCGGATGGCGGGATCACGGAGGTCATCATGGCCACCAACCCCGACACGGAAGGCGAGGCGACCGCGATGTACATCGCGCGCCTGCTCAAGCCGTTTGATGTGAAGATCACACGCCTGGCTTATGGAATTCCGGTCGGCTCTAATCTGGAATATGCGGACGATGCCACGCTCCTGCGGGCGCTGGCCGGCCGAATGGAAATGTAACAGGTTTGACGGCCCGGGTTTCCGGATATACTCTGGTTATCCGCCGCCGCGACGACGCATTTCGTACATATTTTTCGAAGCATCAACCTGCTTTTGGGGGAGGAGTCTGCCCAAAAGCGAACGAAAAGGAGTTTCACATGGCATCCAAATTGAAAATCATCCCGCTTGGCGGGCTTGGTGAGATCGGTAAGAACCTCACCATCTATGAGTACGGCAAGGATATGTTCCTTGTCGACTGCGGCATGGGCTTTCCGGATCAGGACCTCTATGGTGTGGATCTGGTCATCCCGGATATCAGCTACCTGAAGGCGAATAAAAACCGTATCCGCGGTATGGTCATCACGCACGGGCATGAAGACCATATCGGTGCGATCCCTTACGTGCTCAAGCAGCTGGACATGCCGATCTATGCGACCCCGCTGACGGCTGCGATCATTGAGCTCAGGCTGGAAGAGCACGACCTGCTGTACCATACGCAGATCTTCACGAAAAAGCCTGGTGATAAGTTTAAGCTCGGCTGCTTTGAGATCGAATTCATCCACACGAACCACAGCATCGCCGATTCCGTTGCGCTGGCGATCAAAACGCCGATTGGCACTGTCATCCACACGGGTGACTTTAAGATCGACCTCACGCCCATTCAGGGCGGCATGATCGACCTGCCGCGTCTTGGTCAGCTCGGCAATGAGGGCGTGCTCGCGCTGCTGTCGGACTCCACGAATGTGGAGCGCCCCGGCTACTGCGCCTCGGAAGCGCGCGTGATCGACTGCTTCGACGAGCTGTTCAAAGACTGCAGTAAGCGCATCATTGTCACGACCTTTGCATCCAACGTCCACCGCCTGCAGCAAATCATCAACGTTGCGGCAAAGTATAAGCGCAAGGTCGGCATCACCGGCCGCAGTATGGAAAACATCATGCGCGTTGCAACGGAGCTGGGCTATGTGGACATTCCCGACGGCGTCATGATGGACATGTCACAGATCGGCAGCCTGCCGCGCAGTAAGACGGTTATCGTCTGTACCGGCAGCCAGGGCGAGCCGATGTCTGCACTGCACCGCATGGCATTTTCCGAGCACAAGCAGGTCACGATCGACGCGGGCGACCGCGTTATTATCTCCGCCTCGGCCATCCCGGGCAATGAGATCACGATCAGCCGCGTCATAGACGAGCTGTTCCAGAAGGGGGCAGAGGTCATTTATGACCGCAACACGCCGCTGCACGTTTCCGGCCACGCCTGTCAGGAAGAACTGAAGATGATGCTTGCGCTGACAAAACCGCATTACTTCATCCCGGTGCACGGCGAATACCGTATGCTCTGCAAGCACGCCGAGATCGGCAAGCTCATGGGTGTTGAGCCGAAAAATGTGCTCGTGGCCAAAAACGGTGAAGTTATTGAGATTACCAAGCGCAGTATGCGCGCAACGAGCAGCGTCCCTGCGGGCGACGTCTATATCGATGGCACCGGCATCGGTGATGTCGGCAGCGCCGTTCTGCGCGACCGCCGCCACCTCGCTGAGGACGGCATCGTTATGGCCATCATCACGCTCTCGTCCGAAAACGGCAAGCCGGTCGCCGATCCCGAGATCATCACCCGCGGCTTTGTATACGTCAAAGAGGCGGAGGCGCTCATGGGTGAGCTCAAGCGTGTTGTCAACGAGAGCCTTGCCAGCTGTGAACGCCAGAAACAGCGTGACTGGGCGGCTATCAAAGGCCGCGTGAAGTCAAACATCAGCGGCTACCTGTATAAGACCACGCGCCGCAGCCCCATGGTACTGCCCGTGATCATCGAAGTCTGAGCGGAGGCGCAGTATGAAGATCCAGATCTGGGGCAAGTCAAAATGCTTCGACACAAAAAAGGCCGAGCGCTACTTTAAGGAGCGTCGCATCCCGTATCAGGCTATCGACCTGCTGCGCTATGGCATGAGCCGCGGCGAGCTGACGAGCGTGAAAAACGCCGTGGGGCTAGAGGCGCTGCTCGATCCCAAGGCAGCAGACTACGCGCTTGTGCAGCATCTGGCCTATGAGCAGGACAAGATCGAGCGGCTGCTCGATGACCCATCCCTGCTGCGCACGCCCATCGTCCGCAACGGAAGACAGGCCACGATTGGCTATTGCCCGGATGTGTGGAAGACGTGGGAATAAAACATGAAGAAGTCCGATATGGCAGCTGCCATATCGGACTTTTGCTATTACATTTAATTTTAATGTTCTGCCTGTTCTTTGCGGATCGCATCGCGCATCCGCTCCAGCCCGGTCTGAATGATCGCGCGCGGCATGGCAAGATTCAGGCGCACATAGCCTTTTGCGTTGCCGACGAAGAGGGAATCTCCGCCCTCGAGCAGCACACCCGCTTTATTGGCGAAGAAATCCGGCAGGTCTGCCACATCCGGCAGGCAGCGCGACAGATCTACCCACGCCAGATAGGTCGCCTCCGGAATGTACATGACCGCCTCTGGCAATTCCCGAGCCAGAAACGCCTTGACAAACGCGAAATTCTCGTCGAGATATTGCTTGAGTGCCTCATGCCACGCACCACCGTGCGCATAGGCCGCCTGCGCCGCTGTCAGCGACATGGGGTTGACCATGCCGAACAGCTTGTCACGCTCCTGATAGCGTGCGCGCAGCGCGGGGTCGCGGATGATGATGTTGGAAAATGCCAGCCCCGCCATGTTGAAGGTCTTGGTAGGCGCCATGCAGGTGATGAGCTTGGGATAGCGATCCATGACCTTTGCCATCGGGATGTGGCGGCGGCCGCAGCGGATTAGGTCGCAGTGGATCTCGTCGGACACCACCCAGAGGTTATATTTTTCGATGATCGCAGCGACTCTGCGCAGCTCATCCTCCGTCCACATGCGCCCGGTGGGGTTGTGCGGGTTGCACCAGAATACCAGCTTGCACGCCGGATCGGCGCACTTGCGCTCGAAGTCCTCAAAGTCCACCGCAAACGTACCGTCCGCCTTTTTGTGCAGCGGAGAAGTCAGCACATCTACACCTGCATACTCCGCCGCGTGGAGAAAATAGCCGTAGGCCGGCGTGTTGAGCAGCACCTTTTCGCCCGCTGTGCAAAGCATTTCCGTCAGCTGATACAGTGCAGGAATGATGCCCGGTGAGATACAGAGCTGCTCTTTGGGAAAGTGCCAGTCATAGTGATCCTTGCACCAATTTGAGAAAGTGTGGTAGTATTCGTCGTCATACAGGCCGGTGTACCCGAAAATGCGGCGGTCGATCCGTGCGCGCAGCGCATCGAGGATCTCGGGTGCCACGCCGAATTCCATGTCGGCGACCCACATACGGACAAATTCTTCATCTTTAAAGGCAAACACTTTTTCCGGACCGGCATGAAAAATATAACCGCGAAAACCGTCTGTATTGAGCGCGTTGGTATGGCGGCGGTCAATGATTTCATCGAAATTGTAGTTCATAACGTTTTTCCTTTCTTTGCATTTGCAGCAGGCACATCAGTCTGCGCGTTTATTATAGCAAATATATTGGAAAACAAGCAACAGATCTCAAGAGAAAAAGCACTATGTGCGCGGCCATCCGCGCACATAGTGCTGCAAAAAAGCTTCAATTTTATTCTCAGCTGAAGTTCACGCTGCCGCCGCTGGTCGGGATCACGCCGACATAGGTCGTGCCGCGAGAAAGGTTCAGCGCTGTGCCGTCCTCGAGCGTATAGGTAAAGCAGCTGTTGATGTCGCTGCGCGCCCACTTGATCGGCACATATTTGCCGCCGGTCACAAAGTAGCCGGTGCCGCTGCCGATCAGATCGACCGCGAGGCGGCCATAGCTGTCGACCGTTTTCATGTCAGCCGAGAGGATGAGCAAGTTGGAGAAGGGGACAGGCTCGCCGGTCGCACCGTCTTTGTAGTCGCCCTTATACTGCACGGCCGTGTACTTGCCGGTATCGGCGTGGTACGTGAAGGACGTGCTCTTGGAGGTGTTGAACGTCACCTGTGCGGTGGCGGCGTCGGCAGTGCACGGCTGCACCGCGTTGTCCGCGAAGCTCAGGCCGGTCTTGTAGCTGTTATTGTGCTCGGTGCGGAACTGATATTTCTCCACGAGCGGCTGCACGTTCGCGCCGTGGAAAAACAGCGTGTGCTCCGAGCCGTGCTGACCGCGGCTCTTATCGCGGTAGAACATGGAGCTGGTATTGCCGTCGCGCACACCGTCGAGGTGGTCGGCATTATAGGTTTTCACATCGCTGTACGCCTGCTCACTGCCGCCGGCATGGATGACGATGGCGTCATACGACAGGGCAACGCTCAGATAGTACGGGCGCAGGCTGCGGATGCTGCCGACAGACTCGATGTCGTACAGGTGGCTGAAAATCGCCATCATACGGGTGATGCCGCCCTCAGCCGGGATCTCGTAGATGATGTCTGCATTGCTGATGCCGACCTGCGGCTGCGCGTAGACAATGTTATTGATCATGACGGCAAACGGGCGGGTATTTTCCGGCTTTGCGCTCAGCTGCTCGCCGGTGAGCGGAGCGTAATACGTCTCCGCTTTCGAGGGAGCACCGCTGACGGACGGCTTTTCGGATTTCGTGCCGCAGCCGGCGCAGATGAGCAGCGTTGCGGCAAGAAGACAAGCAAATATACGTTTCAAAACAGAGTCCTCCTGTTACGTTTTGGTTCACGTTTATGATACACGCCTCGCAGAGGATTGTCAAATCCGGCGCTGCGTGATACAATGAAAATAAGAAATTTTAATAACTGTCTGGAGATGACCATTTATGTATGAAGAAGTACGCAGCGCAGCCCGCGCGGCTTTGCTCGAACTGCTGGATGCAGCCGCGCTCAAACCCGGGCAGCAGGTCGTGATCGGCTGCTCCTCGAGTGAGATCGTGGGGCAGAAGATCGGCAAGGGCTCTACGCCGGAGGCGGCAAAGGCCGTGGTTGACGAGATCCTGCCGATCCTGAACGAGCGCGGTCTCTATCTTGCGGCGCAGTGCTGCGAGCATCTCAACCGCGCCCTGATCATGGAGCGCGCAGCGGCTGAGAAATTCGGCTATGAGATCGTCTGCGTCCGACCGCGCCCGAAGGCGGGCGGCTCGTTCGCAACGGCCGTCTATGAGGCTATGGATGACCCGGTCGCGGTCGAATTCGTAAAGGCTGACGCCGGGCTCGACATTGGCAACACCATGATCGGCATGCACCTCAAGCACGTGGCAGTCCCGCTGCGCCTGTCGGTCAAGACGATCGGCGAGGCGGCGGTCAACGCGGCGCGCACCAGACCGAAGCTCATCGGCGGCAGCCGCGCAGAGTACCCGGACTGATCACGCTTTGAGCCTTACATGAAAAAGAGCATCCCCCGAATATCCCGGGGGATGCTCTTTTGTGCTGTTTTACCGCGATTATGCGCCCTTGTGCATCAGCACGGTCAGAACCAGCGTCAGGACAACAAAGACGAGACCGAACCACTTGGTCGCCTTGGCGAGCTTGGCGTCGAGTGTTTTGGCTTTGCCCTTGGAAAGGAACGTTTCCGCACCGCCAGCAATGGCGCCGGACAGGCCGGCGCTCTTGCCGGACTGCATCAGCACGATCACGGTCACGGCCAGGCCGGACAGCAGCTGGATAATCGTCAGAATCAGTTCCAAAGTAGTCATGGTATTCATCCTTTCATGATAGGGGAAATCATCTATTATAACGGAGTTACTATATCACAACATCTGGTGCATTGCAAGAGGAGTTTTGCAAAAACAGCTTATTTTTGATCGTGCGCTATGCAGATCACTGCGAGTCATTCGAAAAATAATCGCTGTCGATCCGCTTGATTTGATATGTTTTTTGCGCGGATACGCCCAAATTGTATTCAATCATGAGTTCCGTCAATTTTTCGCCATCGACAAGAATGATATGCTGCGCTTTTGCAAAATCCATTGCACCTTGCGAAAACTTTGCGGTCGTTATGAACAGCCCTTTCTCCACTTTTGGAGGACCCATCATGGCACCGGCAAATTTCTGGATTTCCGGCTTTCCGATCACTGAATCTTTGTCCCAGCGCTTCGCCTGGATGTAGATCAAGTTGAATCCGAGCTTATCCTCGTAAATAATACCGTCAACTCCGCCGTCACCGGTTGCCTTTGTAACGAAGCCGTCACCATATCCCATGGCTTTCATCAAATCCACAACAAGCGTTTCAAAGAATGATGGCGTTTGATCTATAATAGCGGTGAGTAAGTCATCCGCCAGCTGCTCGTTGATGATCGAATAGACGCGCTCAAGAGTCTCCGGCGGAGTTTCCGAGAGATCATCTTCCGGCGGTACAGCAGGATCGATGTCAACCTTTTTCCCTTTCCGAAATGCTGCAAAGTCGGGATAATGCTCCGCAAGATAATGATTCGTAATATCAACACCGCTGTTAAGAAGACGCTTCCCTTCATCGGTTATCTGACAATGCCCGGCTTTCGGCGCGATCACAAGACCGGCTTTCTTCAAGTATGTATTTGCCCAGCCAAATCTTGAAGCCCATACGGACTGACGATTGCTGGAAATCATTTGTGACAGGTCATCGTCCGACAGGTGAAGGCTGGATGCCAGACGATCTCTTACTTCTTTCACAGAGTAACAGCGCCATCTTGAATCGTTGTCAAAAACGGCAGATAGAGTTCACTAAACTTCGGTAAGGACATTTTTTCACCGCCTTATTCAGATAGTCTATTCAGCAGAGCCACCGTCTCCACGTGCGGCGTCTGCGGGAACATGTCCACGGCCAGCGCCTGCGTGAGTGCGTAGCCGCGCTGCGTGAGCAGCTTCACGTCGCGTGCGAGCGTGCCCGGGTCGCAGGAGACATAGACGATGCGCGGCGGCTGCATGGATACCATCGCGTCAATGGCCTCCGGCTGCATACCCTTGCGCGGGGGATCGACCACAATGCAGTCCGGACGGATACCGCGCTGCGCGAGCTCCGCTGCGGCAGCACCGGCATCCGCGCAGAGAAACTCTACGTTTTCCATGCTGTTTCTCTCTGCATTCCGGCGCGCATTCTCAATCGCCTCCGGTACGATCTCCGCGCCGATGACGTGCGCAGCCTTTCGCGCCAGACACAGACTGATCGTCCCTGCACCGCAGTACAGGTCGAGCACACGGTCAGATGGTGCATTGACGGCATACTCCACCGCGCGCTCATACAGCCGCTCTGCCTGTACGGGGTTGACCTGATAAAACGCCTGCGGCGAGAGCGTGAACGTCAGCCCGCAGAGCCGGTCGGTCAGCTCGGGTACACCCCAGAGCGTATAAAAATCCCCGGCAAGCACGACGTTGCCCTTTTGCTTGTTGATATCGAGCACGATACCGGTTAGCTCCGGGCAATGCCCACGCAGGTATGCAATCAGTTCCTCCGTCTGCGCGCCGAAGCCGCGCGCAGAGACGATGCAAAGCACGGCATCGGGCGTGTGCATGGCGCAGCGCGTGAACAGGTGGCGCACTGTGCCGCGCCCGGTCTGTTCATCATAGGGAGCGATGCCGCGCAGATTCATCCAGTCGCAGACCGCCTGCGCCGCCTTGTCTGCGAGCGGGAGCTGGAGCAGACACTGTTCGACCGGCGTGACATCGTGGCTGGATGCGCGGTAAAAGCCCTTGACCACGCGGCCGTCTTTCATACCGACGGCGTAAATCGCCTTATTGCGATAGCAGAGCGGGTATTCCATGCCGATGATATCCTGCACCGGCGTCGAAACGCCGCCGATGCGTGTGAGCGCATCGTTGACACGCGCGCGCTTCATGCGCAGCTGTTCGCCGTAATCCATGTGCTGCAGGCTGCAGCCGCCGCAGGTGCGGCAGACAGGGCAGGGCGGCTCTGTGCGCGCAGCGGCAGGGGACAGGCACTGCTCCGCCTTGCCGTAAACGGCGGCAGATGTGACCTTGAGGATGCGCACCTGCCACGTTTCGCCGACAAGCGCGCCCTTGACAAACACGGCGCGCCCGGCGATGTGACACACACCGGCGCCCTCGGATGTGTACCCGGTGATCTCGGCGGTATGCAGTTGGTTTTTTGCAAGCTGCTCCATGGTTTTATTCCGTTTCCTGACCGGAGATGTGCATATATTCGTCATACGTGCAGCGGCGGTCAATGATGCCGTCGGGTGTGATCTCAATGATGCGGTTGGCGACCGTCTGCGTGAGCTGGTGGTCGTGGCTGGTAAAGATAATGTTATACGGGAAAGCGTCCATACCGTTATTGAGCGCCGCGATGCTCTCAAGGTCAAGGTGGTTCGTCGGCTGGTCAAAGACGAGGAAGTTTGCGCCGGAGAGCATCATCTTCGAGATCATGCAGCGCACCTTCTCGCCGCCGGAGAGGACCTTGACCTGCTTGTACACATCGTCGCCGGAAAAGAGCATCCGGCCGAGGAACGTGCGCAGGTAGCTCTCGCGCTTATCCGCGGAGAACTGGCGCATCCAGTCAATGAGATCATAGTCACAGTCTTCAAAATAGCTGTTGTGATCTTTGGGGAAGTAGGCCTGCGTGGTCGAAACGCCCCACTTGACCGTGCCCTCATCCGGTTCTTCGTCGCCCATGAGGATCTTGAAGAGCATCGTCACGGCAAGCTCGTTCTTACCGAGGATGGCGATCTTGTCCTCCTTGCCGACAATGAAGCTCACGTGGTTGAGCAGCTTTTCACCGTCGACGGTCTTGCTGATATCCGTCACGAACAGGCGATCCTTGCCCGGCTCGCGCTCCGCCTTGAAGCCGACCCACGGATAGCGGCGGCTGGAGGCGGGCATATCCTCAACGGCGATCTTCTCGAGCAGCTTGCGGCGGGACGTCGCCTGACGGGACTTGGACTTGTTGGCGGAGAACCGTGCGATGAACGCCTGCAGCTCCTGGATCTTCTGTTCGGCGCGCTTGTTCTGATCCTTGACGAGCTTTTGCATCAGCTGGCTCGACTCGTACCAGAAGTCATAGTTGCCGACGTACATTTTGATCTTGCCGTAGTCGATATCGACGATGTGCGTGCAGACGTTGTTGAGGAAGTAACGGTCATGTGACACGACGAGCACAGTGCCGTCATAGTCCATCAGAAAATCCTCCAGCCAGACGACGCTCGCAAGGTCGAGGTTATTCGTCGGCTCGTCGAGCAGGATGATGTCCGGGTGGCCGAAGAGCGCCTGCGCAAGCAGAACCTTTACCTTCAGGCGCGGATCCATGTCGGACATCATCGTCTCATGAAACTCCGGAGAGACGCCCAGCCCCTGCAGGATGCGCGAGGCGTCAGATTCCGCCTCCCAGCCGCCGAGATCCGCAAACTCCTCCTCAAGCTCGGAAGCGCGGATGCCGTCTTCGTCCGTCATCTCGTCCTTGGCGTAGATGGCGTCCTTCTCCTTGCCGCAGTCATACAGGCGCTGATTGCCCATGATCACCGTGTCCATGACGGTATAGGCGTCATACATCGTCTGGTCCTGCTTGAGCACGGACATTCTTGCCTTGGGATCGATATGCACGCTGCCGGAGCTTGGCTCGAGCTGACCGGAGAGGATCTTCAGGAATGTGGATTTTCCGGCGCCGTTTGCGCCGATGATGCCGTAGCAGTTGCCTGGGGTGAACTGCAGGTTTACCTTGGAAAACAGCGGTGCGCCGCTGTACTGCAGCGAGAGGTCATCAACAGTGATCATTTGGGAAACTCCTTCGTTACGTTTGAAATGTAGATAATAAAGTAGATAACAAATTAGTATAGCATACTTTGGGCTGTTTGAACAGCGGATTTACACACGAACAGAGCCGGCGATGATCACCGGCTCTGCTGATCTTTATTTTGCAAGCACTTTTTTCAGCCGTGCATAGCGGGGGAGACCGTTTTCCACGGGGATCTCAGGCACACCCTGAATGAGCGGCAGGGCATAGTCAATAAAATCCTGCGTGACATTGTTGCCATCCGGGACGATCCATTCGACCGGCACTTTCTTCTCGTAGTTTGCGACGTCGGCCAGCGGAATAAGCCCCATGCGGCAGGTATATTTCCCGTCGACCACTTCACGCATGAGGGCGACCATCTTGCCGGTTTCACCGGCGATGGCAGCCTCAACCGCCGTTTTACCGGCAGCAAATGCCTCATCAATATCGGTCTGAGACGCCAGATGCGCACCGGCGCGCTGCAGCAGCGAGAGTTCGATGCCGCGGACCTTTGCGTGCTCGCGCTCTTTGAGTGCCTGTGCCAGACGCGCAGCCAAACCACCGAGCTGCGCGTGGCCGAAACCGTCTGTTGCGGAGGCCTTCGCCTCGGACACGAACGAGCCGTCGGCATAGTGGATGCCCTCGGAGACAGCAATCAGCACGCTGTTCTTCTGCTCATAAACACGATGCACATCGGCAAAGAATCGCTCCATATCAAAGTCCACCTCCGGCAGGTAGACCAGATCGGGTCCGGAACCGCAGTATGTCGCCAGTGCAGCGCTGCCGGCCAGCCAACCGGCATGACGCCCCATGATCTCGATGACCGTGATCGTACCGTTATCATACACGCGGCAGTCCTTGGAGACCTCCATGCACGAGGTCGCTATGTACTTGGCGGCACTGGCATAGCCAGGGCAGTGGTCAGTGCCGAAGAGGTCATTGTCGATCGTCTTGGGCACGCCCATCACGCGGCACTCCCAATCGTGCGCCTGCATATAGCGGCTGATTTTATTGCAGGTATCCATGGAGTCATTGCCGCCGTTATAGAAGAAGTAGCGTACATCGTATTTCTGAAAAATCTCCAGAATGCGCCGATAATCCGTATCGTCCGCTTCCGGGTCGGCCATCTTGTAACGGCAGGAGCCCAATTCCGACGACGGTGTGTGCAGCAGCAGACGGAGCTCATCCGGATCCTCCTGACGGATGTCATACAGACGGTCATCCAGAACTCCGCGGATACCGTGCGCCGCGCCGTAAACATTGGTGATGGCATCCGATTCCAATGCGGTCTTGAGCACACCGTAAGCGCTGGCGTTGATGACAGCAGTCGGCCCTCCGGACTGCCCAAAGATACACGCACCCTTCAATATACCGGACATAGCTTACCTCCACAAATTCACAAAATTGATAGATTTTAAGGGAACATTGAATTCTGCTATTGATATTATCTCGAAACATGTGTAAAATGAATTGAACCCCTTATCGGGGACATTCATTTTATCACTGTTCCTTATATTATATGAAAGAGAGTTGACTTGTCAATGTCGATTGTTACTTCTCAGGAAATGTTTGCAAAAGCGTATGCCGGCGGCTACGCCATCGGTGCGTTCAATGTGAACAACATGGAGATCATTCAGGGTATCACTGAGGCCGCAAAGGAGTGCAACGCTCCGGTGATCCTGCAGGTATCCTCCGGTGCACGCAAATACGCCAATCGCACGTATCTGGTCAAGCTTGTGGAGGCTGCCGTGATCGAGACCGGTCTGCCGATCTGTCTGCATCTGGATCATGGCGATTCGTTCGAGCTGTGCAAGTCCTGCGTGGATGACGGATTTTCGTCCGTCATGATCGACGCCTCGTCCAAACCGTTTGAAGAGAATATCGCGCTGACGCGTCAGGTCGTGGAGTATGCACACGCGCATGGCGTCGTTGTCGAAGCGGAGCTTGGCACGCTGGCCGGTATTGAAGATGATGTGAAGGTCAAGGCTGAGGACTCGTCCTACACGCGCCCGGAGGATGTGCAGGAGTTCGTTGAACGCACCGGCTGTGATTCGCTGGCCATCGCCATTGGCACGAGCCACGGCGCTTATAAGTTCAAACCCGGAACGAAGCCGCAGCTGCGCTTTGACATTCTGGAGGAAGTGTCCGAGCGTCTGCCTGGCTTCCCGATCGTGCTGCACGGCTCGTCTTCTGTGCCGCAGGAATATGTGCAGATGATCAATGAATTCGGCGGCAATATGCCCGGTGCGATCGGTGTGCCGGAGGATCAGCTGCGTCAGGCCGCGCGCTTGTCCGTATGCAAGATCAACATTGACTCTGACCTGCGTCTGGCCATGACCGGAACGGTGCGCAAGTATCTGGCTGAGCATCCGTCGGAATTTGACCCCAGAAAGTACCTCGGCCCCGCGCGCGAGAATATCAAGCAGCTTGTCAAGCATAAGATCATCGATGTGCTCGGCTGCGACGGGAAAGCCTGAGTTCGCATACCGCTCCGTCTGGACAAGGGGGGATACCCATGAATTTTCAGGAACTTCTGACGCGCCTGTCCGCGAGCTGCTTTGCTGCGGATCGGCCGGACTATGATTGGAAAACGCTGCGCCTGTTTCCGGAAACGGGGCTGAGCCTTGTGCTGATCGCGCGGCTCTTTGCGGCGCTCGTCCTGTGCGTGATCGGTGCGCTTTTGCACAGCATGGCGCTGCGCTATGTGCTTTTGACTTTGTCCGTGCTCATCTGTGGCTATGACTATCTTGCTGCAGCGCTCTCGTGTATCCTTGCGCGGCAGGTGTTTCGGCCGGCAGTGCTCATCATCGTGTGCGTGATCGGCACACTGGCAGTCGGACAACCGGTGGATGCTGCTGTTTTTCTGCTTGTATACCGGCTTGTGACGATTCTGATTGCGGTCGTGACGCAGCACGCACAGAAGACATTGAAAGATGCAGTCGGCGGAGAGATCCACTCTACGGCAGAGTTTCCCGCGCCGAAATGGATCGACTATCTCGCACCGGCAGGGCTCTGCATTGCGATTTTGGTTGCCGTGCTCGAGAGTGTGCTCAAGGTAGCGACTGTTTCTCAGGCAATTCACGCTGCAATGATCGCGCTGTTCCTGTCTACGCCGTGCGCGCTGCTTGTTTCCGTGCCGCTCGTGTGGTACAGTGCCGTCAATGGTGCGTATCGCTGCAATGTGCTGTTTCGCAGTTGCCGCAGCATGCGTGCGCTCAATGCCGTGCGCGCAGTCGCGGTCGACGAAGGGGAGGGGGACAATCGGCTCCCGAAGGTTGTCAGTGTAAAGTCGGATCAGCTGACGCCGGATGCGCTGCTGCAGTTGGCCGCCAATGCTGAATCCTGCTCCAGCAGCCGCACGGCGCGCGCCATCTGCGCCGCTTATACCGGTCCGATCCGCAGCGAGTACCTCTCCAACGCGGTAGATATTCCCGAGAGCGGAGTGGAAGTGTATATTGAATCGACACGCGTCTGCGTCGGTACGCGCGAACTGATGATTCTCAAGGGAGTGGACATCCCTGATGCAGACCTCTCGGACGGATATGTGGTCTATGTATCCGTTGGAGAACAGTATGCCGGCAAGATCCTGCTGCAGGAAGTCGTGCAGTCGGATGTCAAGCCTGCGCTCAAGGAGCTGCGCGCGCTCGGCGTGCACACCATCACACTCTTCAGCAATGCCAGCAATGACTCCGTATCCAAAAACGCGAAGGAGCTTCAGGCGGATCATCTCTACTGCAAATGCAGCAATGAAGAAAAAGAGCAGCTTCTTACGCAGCAGGTGGAAAAGCTGGATGACGGGGAACTGCTGCTTTACTATGACCGTCGCTGTACGGCGCATCCGGAACATTCGGGCGCCGACCTCGACGTCTGTGTTATTCCGGAGGAAAGCGAGGAGCGGTTTGATGCCGATGTCCTGCTCACGAGCCAAGACCCGTACCTGCTGCCGGAAGCGATCGAGACTGCCGGTTGGGTCGAGGGTATTTGCCGCGAGCATCTGGTGATTGGCGCTGCAGTGAAGGTACTGCTGCTGGTGTTGGCGGAGCTTGGCTACTGTACGCTCTGGTTTGCCGCCGTTTTGGACGGCGCGGCCGTGCTCGGTACACTGCTGATGGCGATCCGTGCATTCGGTTTTGACAAGCAGCACCACCGTGTTCGCGACTATTTGCCGAAGATCAAGTCAGAATAAAACACAAAATCTCCGATCCCACGCTCAGGGATCGGAGATTTTTTCTGCCCAATTCTCGTCCGGCGAGAATTCTCCCAGCGGATTTGCCGCAGCCGCTGTGCGCAGCTGATCGTTATCCACATGGGTATAGATCTGTGTCGTGTTCAGATGTTCATGCCCGAGCACCTCCTGCAGCGTGCGCACGTCAACGCCGTTTTGCAGCATGAGTGTTGCCGCTGTGTGCCGCAGTTTATGCGTGGAATACTGACTGGCGTCCAGGCCCGCGCGCGTCAGGTTTTTCTTGACCATGACCTGTACGGAGTCACAGCTGATGCGTGTGCGCCGGTTGGAGAGGAACATCGCTGTCGTGCGCGGCGGCGCAATCTCTTTACGGACCGCCAGATAGCGGTCGAGCGCCTCGCGGCAGGCATCATTGAGATAGACCACGCGCTCCTTACTGCCTTTGCCGAGGATGCGCAGACTGTCACCGTGATCGTCTTGCAGATTCAGACCGACAAGTTCCGAAATACGCAGCCCGCAGTTGAGAAAAATACATAAGATACAATAATCTCGCTCCTTATTTTTCCCGTCCACCGCGGACAGAAGCCGTTTGCTCTCGTCCAGTGTGAGATAGTGGGGGAGCGTCTTGGGAATCTTGGGGGAGTCGAGATCCTGCACGGGGTTTTCCTCCAGCAGCTTTGCCTTCATCGTCAGGTATTTGAAGAAGCTGCGGATCGCAGCGATCTTGCGTGCACGGGAGTTTGCGCTCAGACCATATTCCGGTTCGTGTGCGTTGGGCTGCTTGATGCGGTCGCGCGACAGATAAGCTAGATAATTATAAACTTCGGTAAGTGTCACAGCGCGCAGAAATGCCACATCAATATCATAGATCGGAATCTCGTCCAGCTTCGCAGCACGCGGCACGAGCCCACGTTCCAGCTTCAGAAACCGCAGGAACATCCGCAGATCGAGATAATACTGATCGACGGTTGCCTTAGAATGACCGCAGATCGTTTCATGATAAGTCAAAAAGTCGCGCAGCACCTGCGGCGCATCCGTATAGTCCATATCTGCCACCTCGATTTCTGATATGAGCATACCAAAAGTGCGGGGCAGTGTCTATTGACAAAATCCACAAATAATTCGGCAAAATAAAAATTTTGCCGAATTTAGAGGAGGGGAAAAACGCCGAAAAGCCCGTTTCAGGCCTTCCGGCGGTTTTTGACAGTCCGATTGCTCCATATATTCATTTAGCGATTTCGCCGCTTCACGCGCCGAATACAGCCCTGAGCGCCTCGCGGATGTTCTTGACCGGGATCGTCTCCAAACCGTTTTGCTTCTGCACATCGTCGCGCACGTGCGCCGGAATGATGCAGCGCCGGAATCCCAGCCGCGCGATCTCCGACAGGCGCTGATTCAAATGACTCACCGAGCGGATCTCTCCGGACAGACCGACTTCGCCAACTGCTGCCAGATCACTGCCAACCGGCAGATCCTTATAACTCGACGCGATCGCAAGGATCACTGCCAGATCCGTTGCCGGCTCGTCCAAACGCAGGCCGCCGACGACGTTGATGTATGCATCGCAGCTCGACAGCGAAAATCCCGCACGCTTTTCCAGCACAGCCAGCAGCAGCATCGCACGGTTGTAGTCGATGCCATTAGCGTTGCGCCGCGCGCCGCTGTAGCCAGACGGCGTGATCAGCGCCTGCACCTCTGCAAGCACCGTGCGCGAGCCCTCCATGACGCCGACAACGCACGTGCCCGGTGTATTGCTCGGCCGCCCGGATAGTAACATTTCAGACGGATTTGTCACCTCGCGAAGTCCGAAATCTTCCATTTCAAAGACACCGATCTCGTTTGTTGACCCGAATCTGTTTTTGGCCGCACGCAGGATGCGATATGCCGTGCTCTGGTCACCCTCAAAATACAGCACGCAGTCGACCATGTGCTCAAGCACCTTCGGTCCTGCGATGCTGCCCTCCTTGTTGATGTGGCCGACCACAAACGCCGTGTAGCCGCTGTCCTTGGCCGAACGCATGATGCGCATCGTACACTCGCGCACCTGGCTGATGCTGCCGGGCGTGGATGCCGTTTCCGCGTCGTACATGGTCTGAATGGAGTCAACGATCAGAACTGTCGGCTGCAGATCGTCGATCGTGGCCAAAACCGTGTTCAAGTCGGTCTCAGCCAGCACATAGATGCTGCCATGGTCGACGCCAAGGCGCTGTGCGCGCATTTTCAGCTGACGCTGGCTCTCCTCACCGGAGACATAGAGGATCGTCTCGCGCTCGCTGATACGGCCGCAGAGCTGCAGCAGCAGCGTGGATTTGCCAATGCCGGGCGCGCCGCCGACCAGAACCAGTGACCCGCGCACAGCACCGCCGCCGAGCACGCGGTCAAATTCACCGATGCCTGTAGAAAACCGCAGTTCCTCCTCGGCATCCAGTTCCGAGATCAACTTGGGCTGCGCGATGCGCTTGGCGCGTGTGCCGAGCGCCGCCTTGGGCTCTTTCGGTGCTTCCACGAGGGTGTTCCACGCGCCGCACGCCGGGCACTGCCCCATCCATTTTGCCGTCTCATTGCCGCATTCCGAGCAATAAAAGACGGTTTTCGCACTTGATTTTGCTTTCATGTGATCATTCCTGTTTGCGGCAGAGACTGCCGGTATTGTAAGTAAGACGCGATAATAACGGTCGCAAGCTTCGCCTGATAATCAGCGTCCTTGAGCTTTGCACATTCCGAAGCGTTGGACAGAAAGCCGCACTCGACCAAGACAGCCGGGCACTGCACTGCGTGCATGAGATAAATTTTCTCCGAGATCGGCGCCGCAACGCGCCGGTTTTGCGGGTCAAGATATGTGACCAGATTGTCATGCATTTGTATCCCGAGCGTATCGCTTCCGGTGCTCGCCGCGTACAGCACCTGCGCACCGGACGGTTTCCTGTCCGGATAGCAGTTCTGATGGATGCTGATAAGCACTGCGTTGTCCATCTCACGCACCAACTCGGCGCGTCGGTGCTGGTCGGCTTTTTTCCGCTGCGCGACCGTGGCTGCGTCATCCGGGTATGCGATCTGCGCGCTCTCACGCGTCATGACGACCCTGACGCCCGTTAGCTCTGCGATGGCGCGTGCACGCAGCGCGATCTCCAGATTGATGTCCGCCTCTACCGTCCCGTCCGGTGCCACTGCCCCACCGTCGTCTCCGCCGTGACCGGCGTCAAGGATCAAAACCTGTGTTTGCTCGTGCCAGTTTGCGGCTGCTTCTGCCTGTCGGAGCTGCCAGTCAGCTGCAAACCAGCCGCCAAACACCACAATTGCGGCCAGCAGTATGACCAGTAGCCGATGATACAGCAATCTCGTCACGGCGCTCCCCCCTCCTGACAGAATATGCAGCGAGGACGGGCGCTTATGACACGCTCTCAGAATACCATTTTGCGACCTTTGCGTCAACCGCGCATAAGGAAAGAGACGCGCGGTGACCCGTGCGTCTCAAAAATCGGTTTTACTGAAGCCGGTTCAAAAATGCCTCCAGACGGTCCATACCGGTCACGATGTTCTCGGTCGAGATCGCATAGCTCAGGCGCATGAAGTTCGGCGCGCCGAAGCCGATGCCGGGCACGACCGCGACCAGCGACTTCTCCAGCAGAAGCTTTGCAAAATCGTCGCCGTTGCGGATGGTCTGGCCGTCGATCTGCTTACCGATGGCCTTCTCGAGATTCACCATGACATAGAACGCGCCGCTCGGCTTCAGGCAGCTCACGTAGGGCATCGCATTGATGCGGCTGACGATCAGATCGCGGCGCTGCTCGAACACCTGCCGCATCTGCTCCACCTCATCCTGCGGGCCGGAGAGCGCCTCAATGGCCGCGCACTGACACATTGTGCCCGGTGCGCCGGTCGAGTGGCTGAGATAATTGGCCATAGCCTTTGCGATCGGCGCTGCACACAACGCATAGCCGATGCGCCAGCCGGTCATGGCATAGGTCTTGGAAACGCCGTTGATGAGGATGGTGTGCTCCTTGATCTCCTTGCCAAGCGCCGGAACGCTTGTGAATGCAGCACCGTCATAGATGAGCTTATCGTAAATCTCGTCCGAGATGATGTACAGATCGTGCTTGACGCAGACGTCCGCGACTGCCTTGAGCGCTTCTTTCGAATAGACAGCACCGGTCGGATTCGAGGGGTTATTGAGGATGATGGCCTTGGTCTTGTCCGTGATGGCCGCCTCGAGCTGCTCCGGCGCGAGCTGGAAACCCTGCTCCTCGCTGACGTCAACAACGACCGGTACGCCGCCAAACAGACGTACCATTTCATAGTAGCTGACCCAGTACGGGGACGGCACGATCACCTCATCGCCCGGGTCAACCAGCGCAGCCAGCGCGATATAGACCATGTGCTTTGCACCGCTGGCGACGACCGCCTGCGTCGGCTCATACTCCAGACCGTAATCCGCCTTCACGCGGTCGCAAATCGCCTGACGCAACTCGATCATACCGGCTGCGGGCGTATATCTCGTTTTTCCGTCGCAGATCGCGCGCACACCCGCATAGCTGATGCGGTCGGGTGTGGCAAAATCGGGCTCACCGGCGCCAAAGCCGATAACGTCCTTCCCTTCTGCTTTCATCTTCTTCGCCAGTGCGCTGACAGCCAGCGTTGCGGACGGGCTCACTCCTGCGGCAATTTTGGACAGTGGCTTCATAGACATCCCTCGTTTTCATAAATTCATGTCCGTAGTTTACCACAACATTGTGAAGAAAACAACGCGAATCTTACACAAAACACCAGCACGAATCTACGTCATTTTTGCCGGTTTGAGAAAAAATCTACCGTACCGTCTGCCGATATACATAAAGATACTGCGGATGTTCCCCGCCGTGTCGTAGGCGCTGCGGTGCAGCGTGATACAGCTGGCAACGATGATGATCAGTGGTTGTGTGCTGGCGGTTGTACGCATCATAGTGACCACTTGTCCATTTTCCTGCGGGCGGTGCTGATGCACCGCCAGCTTGCTGAATCACCTATTTTCAGGGTTACAGGGTGGAACTTTTCGCTTTTTTGTCGCTCTATAAGGAACCTTGACACCCCTTCGACCATGGTAAAAACGTTCTGCAGTATAGTCAGTCAGATATCCGTCTTCTACTGAAAACACATAACGATAATGTTCATGAAACCATTCCCCTTCATACTCCATCTCCCTGTACCAATTATCTATAACCTGATCCGGCAGGTAGCGGAACGTCTCTCGAGTCATATAGAAAACCTGATCTGCCTTCGGCGTGAGAAAATAGCATTCGTATATCTGAATTCTTCCATTTACGTCATACCGGCAAATGTTTACTGCACTTGCATTGTTAGCATTATCTATCTCCACACCCAACGTCACTCCTGTATCGTACAAGATATACTCCTTTGAGCAGTGCATGTGCTCAACAACAATAAGGCGATCTGCCGCATCAAAGCCGTATATGTGTGATAGTCTTTCCTCCGGCGGCCGCTTCTTGCAAAGGCGGCCACGTTTCGTGTTGCCGAGCCAGAGATCTTCCGTCAAGCTTGGACAATAGTAGCCACGATGCATCGTACCGCCTGCACAATACTGCTGATAAACGACCTGAGATTTCTGTTTTTGCAATTCAGCTGCCACGTCGATCTCTTTTGCCAGCAGCGCCTGCATATAATCGCGAATGAAGTCCATTCATTTCCTCCTTTCTTAAAATTTAGGGGTAATGCCATCCAATACAATGAGGTCGAGCCGTCGTTATAGATCATGGCGAACGGCTGGTTGCCATCGTCATACACAAACTTGAGGGACTTCCATGACCACAGTTTACCATTGCATCAGCACAGATTCAAGAATAATCATGATTCTTGATTTCAAGACACAAATCCTGAAATCAAGAACAGGAACAACATAAACAGGCATCCGGCCCTTGGCCGGATGCCTGTTATAACGATTTGCTTTTCTCAAAAGAAGCGTCTGCAAGCCGGTTCCCGGACACCAGACAGAGCTCCTGTCACAAAATGATGCAGATCAGCGTTCCGCTGCCCTCATTGACCACACGCTGCAAAGTTTCCTGGAGCTTTCCGACTGCTTTTGTCGGCAGGCAGCTGAGCTTTTCCTGCACGCCCTCCTGCGCGATCGTGTAGATCGGCTTGCCGAAAATATTGGACTGCCAAAGCTGCTCGACATCGCCGTCAAACCCTTGCAGCAGGAAGCCGAGGATCTCGCTCGAGGCGTTTTCTCCGCCGATCTCCGGCGAGATCTCCGTCTCGATGTTCGTCTGGAACATATGGATGGCCTTTGCGCTGGCTTTGAGCCGGACGCCGTATCGGCCGCCCTTGCGCACGATCTCCGGCTCTGCGAGCTGCAGGTCACCGGGTGCGGGCGCAACGACACCGTAGCCCTTAGTGCGCACGTCGTTGAGTGCGCTGCGGATATGCTGATAGTCGGCCTGAATGCGCCCCATGTCCGCGAGGAAGGAGATAAGCTCTCCGTCGCTGTGCAGCGCAACGCCCGCCTGCTCACTGATCACATCATAGTAGAGCGCGCGCGGAAACGCGAGCACGTAGCAGACC
>ERZ791923.1489-NODE-1489-length-25545-cov-16.815379_pt1 | contig 25545 bp, 9 predicted proteins | sample MGYA00510133_ERZ791923 | MGnify/ENA primary metagenome ERZ791923 (study PRJEB30046, sample SAMN00792106) | human gut metagenome | study: EMG produced TPA metagenomics assembly of the A metagenome-wide association study of gut microbiota in type 2... | reverse complement strand
TCGGGGGGACCGTTCAAAAATTCTCAAAAGTTGTTAAACTTTTGTTAGAATTTTTTGAATGGGGCAACAAAAAAATAAATAAATCATTAATTTCATATTAAATAACTTATAAACAATGAATAACAAAAATTTATTAAAAACTTATTTACATTCTTTTAAAAACAATATTTTCAAAATCAGTATTTTCTTTACTTTGAATACCATCATCAACAACATTACCAATTGGTAATTCCAAATTAACATTTGCTTTATAACTCTTATTAGAATCCAAATTAATATTAATATCAAATGAAACATTAAACTTCAAATCATCATTATTAATAGCCAATTTTTTAAGCAATTCATTATGATTTATCTCTCCATCTTCATTTGAAGTATAATTGCCCAAATCCTCGATTACATATCTAAAAACCACAAGTCCTCCTTGGTTTGCAATTTTCATATCTTTTATACTTGAGTCCATATCGCCTTTATATTCTATGCTCTCTACTTCATTTTCTGCACTATTTTTAAATATTACAGTATCTAAATTTGAATCCGGTTTTAGTAATTTTAATTTTCCTACTTTTGGTAATTGTGTAATATTAAAATTATTTAATATTACACTTGAGATTGTTTCTGTGTATTTATATTCTTCGTTTTTCTTGATGTATACGTATATGTCATTGTTTTGATTTACTTTTAAATTCCATTTGTTTTCTGTGTCTTCTACGTCTGTTCCGTCTACATTACTTATTACTGACATTTTTGATATGTTGAATGGTGGTTTGCTTTCTCCTTCTACATTGTATTTTAGGGCTGTTACACCTGCTACAAATATTATTGCTACTACTATTAGTGCTACCATACTTATATGGAATTGTTTTGTGTTTGTTATTTGTTTTATTTTTTCTTTCAAAATTTCCTCCTAAAAATTCGTAAAAACATTTAAACATTTTCATCTAACCATTGTCTAGATATCGTTCTTTTTTTAATAAAAAAGTGGTGTGCCTAGAGGGACTCGAACCCCCATCGGTCGCTTAGGAGGCGACTGCTCTATCCTGCTGAGCTATAAGCACGTTTATAAAACCATATATACTATAACAGATTTTTTCAAAAATATCAAGTGAACATAAATAGAAAATCGGGATTCAGAGTCCTGTCCCCGAAATCCCGATTTTTATTTTATTATAGAACTAATTTTTTTATTAAAACTATTCCGCATACAATTATTCCTAAACATGTAATTCCTAAAATATAATAAATTATAGTATTATCACCTGTTGAAGGAACAACTACGACTTCAACACCATCGTCGTCTAACTCATGAGACCCATTAATTGCAGTATCACTTGAAACTTGTAAATTACCTGGTGTCATATTAACCCATTTACTGTTTACAATTCCACCATAGAATCTACCAACTGAATTTGATACTTTAACAACCTCTGCATAGTTTTTAATGTCTACATCTTCTGATGATGCCATAACCTTGCTAGCCTCAACTGGTTCTGTTGCCATTGTTTCTCCTATAGAAATTGTCTTGTTGCAATCACTTAATAGAATATTTTTTCTAGATTTAACATCATTATAAGCCTTTTTTGTTGTTAAATCCTTGATTTGTTGGTCTGTTGATACATACCAACCACCACTTGATTTTGCAACATTTGTATATGTTGTTGGAACTTTTTGGTCTATATAATCAACTATTGTATTAATTGATAATTTAACCGGATTGTCTTTTTTAGTTCCATATCTATAGTATGCAACATTGTTGTAGTCTTTTTCAGAGTTATTTGTTACATAAATAGTATAGTTTATTTCCAAAGTTGCACCTTGAATAATCTCATCGTCTGCCTCTATCTTTAACTTTCCACCTTTTGGATATGTTACATAGTTCATTGTTTTTAACTCGTTCTCATTTGATGGGTTACCTTCTGCAACTGTATCTCCTCCAGATAATGTTAATTTAATATATGTTACTTTTTTGTCTAATTTCAAACTTTGTCTTGGTCTTATTGCAATACCAAAATCTAAGTTTTTGTATAATGATGTTCGATTTTCATTCATATTTGTAACTTCATTATTATAGTTCTCTATTGCCATATTCATATTTAATGTTCTTGCAGTCATTTCTTGTTGTCCTACACCATTATCATAATCAACTTTCTTACTTGCTATTATTGTTGAATATGTATTATTGATGCTCTTTCTTGTTGCATAATCATCTACTGCTGTTGAATATGTTTCAATATTAGTGTCTTGATACCATCTATCATTATTTTTTACACTGCCTAAATTGTCCTCTTCTGTATCTCCATATGCATCTCTAAGTGTTTTAGAACTTATAATTGTTGATTTATAATCTTGTGTTGAAACTTTCACTTCATTAGTTCCTTTATAAACTACACTTCCATTTGAGTATGTATATTTAATATAATACATGCCTGGTACAACACCTACAAATTCGTAATATCCTTTATTATCTGTTTCATTTGTTTCAGTTGTTGCAAGTACAGCATTAAAGTTCAATTCTGAAGCTGCATTTGGATAAATATATGCCACTTCCTCTTTTCCATTTTTTTGTTCTATTAATTCAACTTTAACCTTTCCAACAGTATTTTCACCATTATCAAATTTTCCGTTACCTTTTCTTTCTTGATTAGTTAATAAATCATCTGATGTTTTGTCCTCAAATACATAACCTGAAATTGTTTTTGGTTCTTTTAATGTAATTTTCAATTCTGGTGCAGAATCTGTATCGTCTTCATATGTATTAATGTCTCCAAGTTTAATATTGTCTGGTGCAGAGTTTTTGTCAATTGCTGCGTAATATTTACCATCACTTGTGTAATTTGAGTATGATGTTATTTCTGTTACACCTTGACCTATCGCATCAATTCTTGAACCAAGTCCAAATTCCTTGATAATATCATCTTTAATTTGTAGTGTTAAGTATACTGTTAATGAGCTTCCTGGTTCTATTTTAACATTACTTAATCCTGTTGTTCTAATTTGTTTGTATTTATTTGCGTCTGCTTTTTCATTCCATGTAATATCATGTTTATTTCCATTTTTGTCAATGTAATATGATGAACTATATGTTAATGTATCATTATAATAACGTGCAATCTCATTTGCTGACATATATACAGATGAACTGTTTTTGATTTCTATTTTATAATTTAAATACATTTTTAATTTATCTTTATCATCAATTTTTCCATCTCCATTTCCGTCACCTTCTGATGCTGATGCATATACATAGTTTTTGTAAATACTTGTTTCGTAGTTTCTTGGATATTGTTCACTTTCATTTGCTTTTTGCTCATCTGTTTTATTCCATTTTTGTAATTCTGAGAATATATCTATTCCTTGCTTTGCTGTTCTCTTGTTGTATGTATATGTGTGATTATATCCATTAAATGTTAGACCAATATCTTTTAAGTCTGTTGCAATTTTCATGTCAGATTGTTGTCTTTTGTAAATACCTAAATTGATTTTTCCAATTTCAGTTACTCCTGCAGACCATGTTGCTAATGAGTGATTTGCTGCACTTGTTGTTGCTTTTATTGATGCTCCTGTTGAGCCGTTTTGTGCTTCTACTGAGTTTTCTGCACTTTCTACTGTGTATCCTGTGTTGCCCACTAATTCTGATGCGTATTTTTCGTTTGTGTATGTTAGGTTATTCATTACTGTTCCTGTTGCATTTCTTGAATATCCTGTTGTTGTTGTTGTTCCTTTTGTGTTTTCTCCTGTTATGCTTGCATATTGGTTGTTGAAGTTGTCTCTTGTTGTGTCTCCTTCTATTGCTTTTGATCCATTGTCTTGGTTATGATATGCTACACTTTGATATTTTAGTCCGTTGTATTCGAATTCGATGTAGTAACTTGATAATTGGTCAATTTTTACTTTTTTAAATTCGTATTTTCCATCATTACCAGTTTTTGTAGTTTGAAGCGTTCCCTCTTCTCGTACCGTTATAACACCAGGTGCAACACCTTTTACCAATAACATTAAATCTCTTGTATCTACTACTCCATCACCATTTATATCTGCAGCATGTTTAACATTTTCTCCAGTTATTATTTGACTTCCTGAGACATGATTTAATTCTATATTTATATCACTCAAATCAACTACTCCATCAGAATTCAAATCACCTTTTCCATATCCTAATGATGTAACATCTCCGTCTTCCAATATTCTTAGTAATAAAATTAAATCTTGTATATTGGCTCTTCCATCGTTATTTATATCTCCTCTATTAATTGCATCTACACTTAATGATTCGTCTCTTCCCGAAACATAATATAATAATTGCATTAAATCTATAGAATCAACTTTTCCATCATTGTTTATGTCACCTTTTCCATTAGGATGAACCATCTCTCTTATTGTACTCTTTAACCTTACTGTAATTCCTGGTATTAATGGTTCACCATTATCATATAAATCATTTCTCGAATCTTCTTTACCTTCTGTTGATGGTTTATCTTCCCAAACATAACCTGATATCTGAATATATTTTTGTTTGTTATATACATCCAAATATACATTTTTTCCATTTTGAAGTTTTTCTACAATATCTGCACTTGGTTTTAATTCATAATATTCTTTTAGATTATCTGGTAATTCATATTCTTCTACATTGTATATTATTTCACTTTGTCCCTCGTAAACTGGCAAATTACTAATTGAAAATTGTGCATTGTCATCTGTTGTAAATGTTTTTGCATTTGATATTCCACTCTCTTCAACACTGAAGTCACTATAACTATATTTCGTTGGTGAAGTATCTTTTAAATAATATTTTTTGCCATTTTTATTTACAAACAATTTAAATTTGATGCCTTTTAATTTTTCTCCTCCTATTGATGTATTTTCTGTATCTTTGTCTTTTTTTGTTACCGTTAGGTCTCCATATTGTTTATTTTTAAATGCTGCTGTTGCTGTACCACCACTTGTTACATTTACTGTTGTTGATTTATTTTCTTGTAGATTTAGTCTGTAATCTGTAGGAGCACCTGTTTCTGTTACAGTATAATTTCCTAATGGTAAGTTTGAAATTGTTATTGTACCCTTTGCGTTTGTTGTTTTTGTTTCACTATAGTTATTTGGTCCTGTTATTTCAAATGTTGCTCCTGATAGTTTTGTACCTTTATCAGTATCTGTTTTGGTTATTTGAATATTACCAACTAAACTTTTATTCACAATTATATTAAATAAATCTGTATAATGAGTCGGATATTCATAACTAGTAGAAGATGATATAGTTTGTCTTCCCATCGTTTGTTGCCTTGACGAATATGTCTTAATAGCCGTCCAAGTCTCATTTGTATCTGTTTTAACCGTAGTAGTAACTGTTGCCTGTTTTTCTACCACAAACTCCAATTTACTCAAAGTTTGTATTCCTTCACTGATTGGTATTTTTACATAAAATTCCGTATTAGTGCTAACTGATGTTTCTGTATGATTTTTATCACAAAATTTAGCATTACTTATTACATCGCTATTATTTTGTCCAATCTTTTTTCCATAAATTTTTGCACTATACAAACTAGAATCATATATAATTTTAAATGGCCCAACATATATATTTTGTCCATCAGAAGTAACGCTACCCGCCTCATTATTTACCGTACCTTTGCTTATTGAAGGATTATTATCTGTTACAGTTGATGAAGTTGATGAAGTTGATGAAGTTGATGAACTATATTGCCATGTATTAGGGTGTTCTTTCATAGTATAACCAGACTCCGAACCAACCACTCCCATTGCTCCTCCTGTAGCACAATAAAATACTCCATTTTTTGTATCATTTCCAAAATGTGTATAATGATATGTATAATTCCAGTTGTTAACTTTAAAAGAATCAGTATAACCCTCATTCCATAATTTCGTTTTTGTTGAATAATAAAACCATTCATTTGCATTTGAAATATTCACAAATATTATATTTACAACAAATATTGCAAAGAATAATGATAAAATTTTAATTTTATTAAATTTTATTTTATTCAATTTTACCAAAATAATCATTTCTACAATTAATAGCATAATTACCAATATAATACCTGCATATATAACAATACCCGTTTTTACAGAAATAACAACTTGTGCCTCTGAATAGTCATCTTCTGTTTTATTTTTATTTCCTTCAACTGAATCTATATCTTTTAAATTCATTAGATTTGATGTTTTCAATATTTCAGCACCATTTGTAAATGTCCCCATAGAATCTTTTGAAAGTATTTTTGTTAAATAAAGAGTTACACTTCTAGATTTTCCTGGTTCTAACTTACTTCCTAACATAGAAACATTTGTTAAATTATTTTGATTATCAATGTTCCATCCAGAGTTCAAACTTTTATCAAAGTCTAGTCCATCTGGTTTATAATCTGCTATTGACTCAATAATAGCATCTACATTCCCTTCATTTTTTACTTCAATTTTATATTCAATAGTTACTTTTGCATTATCAACTTTTTTTGCAGGAACTTCAACTTTAGCCAATTTTGAATTATCATATGAATAATTTTCTTCTTGGGTTCCATAAGTTAATTTTACATTAGTAATATACTTATTTAAACTTAAATCATAAGTTCCGTTTTCAACAAGTCCCATATCAATATGAGTTTTGCTTTGATTTGATATATTTATCGTATCTGTAACTCCAACTTCTTTTTCATTTCCATCAATACTAACACTTTTATTTATTACATCAGAGTTTATATCATCAGAGGCTGTATTACTTTTATATGTTGTCAACTTATATTTACTCGTATCATATTCAAATAATACAATATAATTTCCTTTGCCAACACCAGAAAATGTATATTCTCCACTTTGATTTGTTGTTGTAATTTGTTTATTATTATCTATTACAACAATTTCATTAGTATCTATATTGAATAATTTTACAGTGATTCCTGATAATAACATTTCAGAACTTTCTCTAATTCCATTTTTATTTTCATCTTTCCATACAAGTCCAGATATATTATACTTATTTTCACTTGGATTATCTGGATTTGGGTTATCCGGATTTGGATTATCTGGGTCTGGATTATCCGGATCTGGATTATCTGGGTCAGGATTATCTGGATCTGGATTATCTGGATCCGGTTCAACATAGTCATATGGTAAAATATAATTTTTTATAACATTTGTTTTAAACGAACAACTTTCACCATTATATTGATAACTTATTACTCCATAATTAGAAGTTTCTTGTTTTTCATCTATTGCTCTAGGTTTTGCCTTCATTTTAATAGTTACACTTTGTCCATTTGGAATATACATTGGAATTTTCATGTCTTCAACATCATCATATTCTTTTCCATCCGGAATTTCTCTACTTGATAAATCCAAAGTGAATTTTTCTTTTTTTGAAGTTACATATTCAGACTGATCGTCAAACATATAAGTTTCGTATTCTGCAGAAATAGGAGACATATTATTATCCAACCAGTCAACAAATTGAAATGTGAAAGCTGTTTCAATTGGTAATTTTGATTCATTTTTTATAGTAAAATCATATTCTATAATATCCCCATATTTTAAAGTTTCTCCCTCTTTTTCTGAAGTTTGAGTAACTTTTAAAATAGGATTTTTTATATTCTGTATATTCGGATTTGAATAATATGTATTTTCGTTAACTTTTGCACTCGCATATAGTGTAAGTTCATCCTCACCTTTTTGACAAATTGTTTTTGCTCTTAGATAAATTGTTTTTTCTATCCTTTGTCCAGCTCCTAAATTATTTATAGGCACTATAACATTATCTTCTGTTTGTTCAGCTTTATCTAAAGTATCTTCTTTTGATAATGTAAATCTTCCTTTAGTATCTATATTTACATTAACATCAGAAAATGTATTGCTAGTATTATTCTTTACATTTATAGTAAGCATCCATAATCCACCAGTTCCTATCCAAGTTTCCCAACTTGCTAAAGAAATTGTTAATTCTGCTTTATTTAATATATTTTCAACTTTCACAAATTCTTTTTCATTACTTCCTGATTTCGCTTTAATTGTAGAAGAAATACTTGTAGTAGTATTATCACCTGATAATTCATTTACTTTAACATAAAAACAAATTTCTTTTTCTTCGTCTTTATTTAAAACAACATTTGAAGAAAACTCCTTTTGTTCAGGAAATTCAGTAATTTTACATTCATCATAATCTGCACTATTTCTATCTTCTTCAGTTAATGTTCTGTTTTGTACTGTAACATAAGTAGTCCCCTCTGGCACACTAGCAACAACATTCAAGCCATTAACATCCTCACCAGTATTATTTCTAACCTTAGCAACATACTTAATATACTCATTCTCATGAACAGAATCACCATCAGCAAGTTCCTTATCTCCAAGGAAAGCCTTATACTCAACAGAAATCTTATCCAAATCAATAGGCTTAGCCTCAACTACAGTATTATTCGCTGTAGCCAACGTAGTCTGTGCAGAAACCGCTGCAAAATTTGTAGCCACACCATTTGCACTTGCACCATTATTAGAATTTTGTTCATTAGCACTAGCATTATTATTAATAATTGAAGTTACATTTACAGGAATATCTAAATTACCTATTTCAGGAGACTTTGCATTTCTATAATTTGCAAAAGAAACAGCGATATTTTCCTGAGATGAAACAATATCCTTTTTCAAAATAATACTTGCTGGAATCACAATATTTGCTCCATTTACAACTTCATTTTGAACATATGAAGTTTGAGTTCCATTAACTTTAACTCTAATAACTTTAGAACCATTATCATCAACAACCTGAACACTTCCAAGTTGTAAACCATTATCATATAAAATTGATGACTCTCCAAGCACAACTTTTTCAACTTCACCAGGTAATTTAATATCAATTACCGGATTTTTAAACAAATTACATTCAGGACCACTTGTTACCAAAGTTGCTGTAAAAGTAACATCATTTTGAACATTATTAGTCCAATTTGTATTATTTGCAGTAACCTTAACATCAGTCTTTGCTTCCTTTATTTCTGCTACGCTTGTACCAACATAATTATAAATTTCTACTTGTTTTATATTCTCAACTTCTTTTTCTTCCTTAGTTTCCTCATCAATAACTTTTGTTTTTTCTGTTACATTGTTAACACAAGAAACAGTATTTCTTGTTTCAACTTTTGTAACATTTGCATCTTTCATTGTGTCTTTAATTTCTTTAGTATTTAAAATATTGATATCACCTAATTTTAAAGGTTTGCTAAATTTAAAATTAAGTTCAGTTTTTTCTCCATCATATCCAATTTGAACGTTTCCATTTTCATCTGCTTCTGTATCTTTGTTGATTGTTGCTAAAATATTTTCATCTTTATCAATAATTTGGAAATATCCATCTTGTCCTAATTTATCAAGTATTTCGTTTTTATTTACTTTTGTGTTTTTATAAATTATCTCTTGTGTTTCATTTTCTTTATCTTTGTTATTTACAAGTAAATTTTTTGAATTTACTGTAATTTCATCTGCAATTTCTTTAAAACTTGTTTGAATTTTTACATTCTCTGTATATTCTGTTCTATATGCAGAATTATTTTGAATATTTGCATTAATATACCCATTGTAAATGTCACTTGTTGTTACGTCTGCAGAAACTAAACCAGATACATTTTCTGCTACTTCGAAGTTTTGTGAAATTTCTTGATTTTTTCTAATGTCTCTGTCATCTTTTAGTTTTAATTCAACATTTCCTTTAAACTCTAATGACCTTTTTTCGTTTTTGTCATTGTAGCAATTTGCGTCATAGTAAAAGTCTAATTGATATTCGTCTCTTGCACCAGCAACATTTTCGGTATAGATGTTTCCTTTGTCATCTGCTTTGTTTTCTGTGTTTATTTGTAACTGCCCATTTTCTTTGTTATAAGCATAATTTACATCTTTTCCACTTCCGTCTCCATTTGTTGCTTTTGTTGATTTTGTCACAACTTCTACACTTTCTGGATATTTGTCATTTATTTTAGGAGTGTTTATAATTACATTTGATGTGTCTATAGGCACATATTCTTGCCCTTCTTGATATTCAATTCCTGTTTTTAAGTATGTTTGTACAAGGGTTCCTTGCTTGTCTCCCGTTTTATAATTTACATACTTTTCTATACTCAATTCGTATACCGCATTTATTTTTGTTTCGTCTATTATTTTTTGTACTGCGTCTACTGCTACTGATATTACTAGCATTAGTGAACTGTTTACCATCATTAACATTATGACTAGAATTGAAATTATTTTTGTAATTAGATTTGTTATTTGATTTTTCATAAATCTCATTCCCTCCTAAGGTTTTTTAGTTTTTCGACATTTTGCCTTATTATAATTGTAAATAATTTTTTTTGCTTATTCAATAGGTGTTTTTTTGAAATAATTTTATATTACAAAAAAGTGCTTCTTCCTTACTAGGGAAGGTTATTTTCAAGGTTTTCGTTTTCTTATTTTAAGTTTATATTACATTTTTGTTACATTGCTTCCAAAAAATCTATCTTAAAATAAAAGCACGTTCGCAAAAAAATGTACATATATATATGATTAAAAAAGTTTTATCATGAGCATTTTTAGTTACAATTCACAGCCTATAAAATTATTGGTTGTGAATTGTAACCATTTTTATACTTTTTTATTAAATTTTACTAAAAACCAGTTGCTTTTTAATATAAAAGATGTTACAATATTTTTTGTCAAAGAAAGGAAGAAAAATGAATAAACAGATAGGACTAGTAAATAAAAAAATTATTAAATTATTAGGATTAGACTATGCAAAAGAAGAACCTATTTTTATTGGAGATGCAAATATAAAACACATGAAAGAAGAACACCCATTAGACTTCGAAAAATATGGTAAAGATATAGAAAATATAATAAGTAACCCAACATACTTAGCAAGAAATGAAAAGAAAAAATCAATAGAATTTATAAAGAAATACAAAATAAATAATGAATATGTATTAGTTGCAGTAAGAGTAAGTAGTAAAAATGTTCATTTTGCAAGAACAATGTATGTAATGGCTGATGAAAAAGTAGAAAAATATTTCAAGCATAAATATTTTTATCTATATTAACACACATTTATTTATTTTAACTTGAAAAAAAAAAAAATGTATGTTAAAATAAATTTAGCATATAATAATAAAGAAAGTTTCTGAGGACGGAACTGGTAGCCGTAGCCCATCAAAAGATGTAGGAGATGTGGGAGTACCACCCCACCTAAACTTTCTTTGACAAAAAAAGAAAGGTTATTAAAACCTTTCTTTTTTTTAATTTTATTTATCTAAAACCTTCTTTTTAATAAGAAACACACCCGCTGCCAAGACTACCAAGCAACCAATACCAGTAATAATATAAACTACAATCTCGTTTTTATTTTCACCAGTAGGCGGTGTAAGAACAACCTCTGCTCTTCTAGGATTATGTCCTTGGTTATCATCAGTCTCTGTAGTACCTTCTGGATTTTTAGGATTAAAGTTACCTGGTGTAATATTTCTCCATCCAGTCTTATTTCCTGTATCAACCTGTCCATAGAATCTACCAACACTATTAGAAACCTTTAGAACCTCTGCATAGTTTTGATAAGTCATATCTTTAGAACCTGAAAGCAATTTGCTTGCATTCATTGTAATCTCTGCAGTATTATGACCTTTTGTTGGATCAAGTTCAATATCGCAAGTTCTTACAAATATATTTTTCAATGATTTTATACCATTATTATATGCATCACTTGAAAGCATACCTTGATTAAACAATTTTTGTGCTTCAACTTGTTCCCAATGCTCGCCTGCCTCGCCAGTTTTTGCATCAGTTTCAACATATCTCAAGTTTTCATCCAAATAATCTACAACTTGATTAATCTTGATTTTTACCGGAGTTGCTCCAGTTTTATCACCATATTTGTAATATGCTTGTGTATCATAATCTAATTCAGAGTTATTTAATAATTTAATTGCATATTGAATTTCTATTGTAGCACCCTCAATCATTTCAGAGTCTAATTCGATTTTTAGCAATCCACCTTCTGGATATGTTAAATATCTAATTTCATTATTATTTCGTGGGTCACCTTCAATTAAAGTTTGACCGTTTGCAAGTTTTAGTCTTACATATTTTATTTCTTTTGTAAGTTCAATATTTTTTCTAGGTCTTTCAACTATACCAAAATCAATATTGTCGTATACTCTTGTTCTGTTTTGATTTTCTTGTGTTTCTTCCTTATTAGTATTTTCAATTGCCATATCCATATCTGGAGTTCTAGCAGTCATTATTTGTAATTGATCATAATCACCTTGTTTTGTTTCATATCCATTTTTTACTGAATATGTTATTGTTGATAATTTATTATCTATGTTCTTTCTTATTGTGTAATCATCAACTGCAGATGAACATTTTTTTACTTTTTCTTGTTGATACCATACTGTGTTTCCATTTGTAATAAATTGATTATTTCCGAATGCACCTTTAATAATATTATTTGTAACAATTGTTGACTTATAATTTTGTGTTGTTACTTTTGCATATTCTTGTAATTGTCCATTTTCTGGCCTATAAATTACACTTCTATCTTCATACGTATATTTAATATAGTATTTTCCTGGAATAATTCCAACAAATTGATATTTACCATCTTTACCTGTTGTCATTTCTGCTTTTTTAGCATTCAAATTATCCTCCTTTACTGCATTTGGATAAATATATGCTGTACTATTTGTACTCATATTAATCAACTCTACTTTAACATTTTGAACAGTTCCGTCTTTGCTTGAATCATATTGTCCTGTTCCTTTTCTTTCTGCATTTGCATTTGTTTTTTGGTCTGTATAGTCTTCAAAAACATTTCCAGTTATTGTTCTTGGCTGATCAAATACAATTTTTATTATTGGAGCTGAATCTGTGTCATCTTCGTATGTATTTATATCACCAAGTTTAATATTATCTGGTGCAGAATCTTTATCAATTCCGGCATAATGTGCATAATTGTTTCCATTCTTTGTGTATGATGAATATGCTGTTATTTCAGAAACTGATTTTGCATATTCTTCTATTGTATCTTCAGATGCCCAATTTGCTGTAGTATTTTTTTGCATTCTTACATAAACTGTTACACTTTGTCCTGGGTTAATTCTTAAGTTTTTTAATCCTGTAGTTCTTATTTGTCTATATCCGTCTTTATCTTCTTTTGTATCCCACTGAACATTAACTTTGTTGTTATTTCCATCTGTATAATATGATGAAACATAGTTTAATGTTGAATCATAATAATTTGCTATTTCATTTGGTGCCATATATACTGAACTTGATTCATTTTTTATTACAATTTTATAAATTAAATATACTTGTAATTTATTATTTTCTTCAAGTTCTCCATTTCCTTTTACTCCTGAAGCATATGCATAGTTGTTATAAATACTTCTTGTATATGTTCTAGGATAATTTTCTGTATCTGCATTTTCTTTCCATTTTTGCATCTCAGAGAATATATCAATTCCTGTAGCTGCTATTCTTTTGTTATATTTATATGAATGAGTATATCCATTTAAATCTAGTTCAATATTATTTAAGTCCGTTGCTATTGCCATATCTGGTTGGTCTCTTAAATACATTCCTAAATTTACATTTGAAATTGTATATACACCTGGTGACCATTTTAATGTATATCCTGCAGTATTTGTATCAGCTTTTATAACAACTCCTGTTGAACCATTTTGTGATTTTACATATCCATTTGCACTTGATGTTGCATATGTTGTATTGTCAACAAGTGATGAACTATATGTTCCATTTTTATATGTTAGGTTATTTGTTGTTGTTCCATTTTCAGATTTTGAATATCCTGTTGTTGAACTTCCTTTTGCATTTCCACCTGTTATACTTGAATATGAATTGTTAAAGTTTGTTCTATCTGCTTCTTTTTCTATTGCCTTTGAACCATTTGCTAAGTTCAAGTTTTTAGTTACACATTGATATTTTAAACCATTGTATTCAAATTCAATATAATAATTTCCAAGTTGAACAATTTCTACTCTTATAAATTTATATGCTCCATCTTTTCCTGTTACTTTTGTATCTATTACTTTTCCATCTTTGTTTTTTAATCTTACTATTACACCATCTGCTAATTTGTCATTATCTTTGTCAAATACATCATTTCGTTTTGTTTGTTTATTTGAATTTGCAATATCTTCCCATACATATCCTTGCACATCTACCCAGATTTGTTTATTAGACAAGTCTTTTGATGTTGTTCCAGATGTTGCATTGTTATTTACTACATATGCATCAACTGTTGATTTTACTTTGTAATAGTTTTTCATGCTATCTGCTACTTCTATTTCTTTTACATAATATGTATTTGGATTTATTGGTATATTGTCTAATTCAAATTGTCCGTTTCCATCTGTGGTAAATATTTGTGCATTATTTTCTGCACCAAATTGCACTGTTGATGGACTTCCCTTTACATATTTTGTTATATATCCTTTTGATGTATATATTTTAAATTTAAATCCCGCTGCTTTTAGTGGTTTGCCTGTATCTTGGTCTGTTTTTTGTACTTTTAAGTTTCCATATTGTCTATTAGATACAGATGTTGAAGTAGTATTGTTTGCTGTTACCGTTATGTTTTTTGTTTTGTCTGTTTGTAAGTCTAATTTGTATCCACTTGGCGCTCCTGTTTCTGTTAATGTGTAATTTCCTGGCAATAAGTTTTCAAATGTGTATGATGATGATGTCATTGTTACTGATCGATTGTAGTAGTTTGCTGGTCCTCCTGTTAGTTGCATTGTTGCTCCTGTTAGTCCTGCTCCAGAGTCAGCATCTTTTTTGCTAACTGTAATTTTTCCTTTGTCTACTTTCCAGTTCCAACTATATGTTAAACTATCATTTTTTGTAGATGTTTTATTATGTTTTGTAAGCTTTATTAAGTTTTGCGGATTATCAGGTAATTTAGTAAATGCTGCATCCCCACCATGTTTATGACCAATTTCTTCTCCATTTGTATTTTTACAAATTCCATCTCCACTAAGCCCTGTTAATTTATATTCTTCTACAGTAACACTTTTATAAACTTCAGTTTTCTTAATATTTTCAGTTATTTTTACATTTAAATCTGACACATCTGTTGATACAAGCAAATAGAATGTTGTTCCTGATGTTATATTATTTAAATTAATTACACCATCTTTGCTTGAATTATATATTGTATATGATATATCTGTCCCACCATCTTTTACACTCATTGATTTTCCTGTTACTTCAGCATTAGTTAATGAATGTGTATATCTAAATGGTCCTACTAATAATTGACCATCTTTTATTTCATAATTATTGTTTGTAGGACTTGCTGCCTTACTTCCAGATGCACTTGCAGGGCCAGTTGACCCAAACCAATTTTTAAATACTTTTGCTTGTGCTGCAGTACTTTTAAGATAACTTATAAATGAATCAAATGTAGTATATGTTCCTACAGTTTCAGTTTTTGTATATGTATGTTTAACACTACATTGTCCATGTACAGTCATTCCATCTGCTGTCCATTTTCCAGTAACATGACTTCCTAAATGTCCTCCTGGTGTTATACACCAAAATGATTTGCTAGAGTTAAGCACACTCCAAACACCTGTAGTTGCATCTTCATGTCCTCCAAGATCATTGTATGTAAGATCATCTGCAATTGAATTTGTATTACTTAATATCATTCCACCTAATATCATTATAGTACATAACATCATTAAAGCATTTTTACTAATTTTTTTATTTTTAATTAACATTGCAACTGCAACTAAAACTAAAATTATTCCTAAAACAATTCCTATTTTAATTGCTAAACCTGTTTTTACAGATATAATCAATTGTGCCTGTGAACTGTCATTGTCTGTGTTGCTATCTTTTTCATTTGCAGTATTATATGTTTTTGAAACTTGTGCAATATTTGTTTCAGTTCCTATTGAGCCATCACTTAAATCTTTGGTTAATACAATTGTAAGTTCTTTGCTTTCACCTGGTTTTAATTTTATTGATGCCAAACTTTTGTTAACAGCTTTTTTACTTTCCAATGTCCAGTCATCATTTGCATTTCCGTCAAATTCAAAACCTTGTGGCATTGTATCTGCAATCTCTGTTCCATATGCTTCAACATTTCCATTATTTTTTACAATAATTTTATATTCAACTTTTATGTTTGATGTTGACATTTTTTTAGATGCAATTTCAACTTTTGCCAATTTAGAATTATTATAATTATATTCTTTTGTGCCTCCATTTGTTTCTACTGTTACTTTTGTTATATATTTTTCAACACTTAGGTCAAAGTTCCCTTTTTCTAATAATCCAATATCTATATTAGAAATATTTGCATTGTTTATTTCTACAATATCTGTTACACCAACGTTTTTAACTTGTCCATCTATATTAACTTCTTTTAATATAGCATCTGAATTTAAGTTGTTGCTAATTCCGTCTTTTTGATATGATGTTAATTCATATTTGTCTGTATCATATTCAAATAATACTAAATATTTTCCATTTGCTACATTACTAAATGTATATTCTCCATTACTATTTGTTGTTGTTTTAAATGTATTATTATTTGAATCTGTTACTATTGAGTTTGTTTCTGCATTAAATAATTTTACTGTAATTCCTTCTAATAATGTTTCACCATCATCTCTTTGACCGTTCTTATCTGAATCAATCCATGCAACACCTTTTATAGAATATGTGCTTTTATTATCACTTGGATTGTCTGGTGTTGGATTATCTGGATCCGGTTTTTCTGGATCTGGTTTATCCGGATTTGGATTGTCTGGATCTGGTTTTTCTGGATCTGGTTTTTCTGGATCTGGTTTTACATATCCATATGGAACTATTCTATTTTTTATTCCGTTTGATATTTTGCTTTGCATATATTGACCTGTTACAGTTACTATGTTTTCAATGTTTTTAAATTTATCTGTACGGTCAACCTTTGCTTTTATTGTTGCTTTTAATGTATCATCTGGATATATATATGTTTGAACATAAAAATTATAATCACCCATTTTTTGTTCCATATTGTATGTTTTTTGTATTTTTTCATATTGGTCTGTTTCATCATTTAAAACATATGATTCATATGTTACTTCTTCTGGTATTAGTTCTTCTGGTAAATTATCAATAATATTTATTAACGCTTCTTTTTTTCCTGTGTTTTTAACCTCGATATTATATTCTATTTCTTGGTCATTTTGTAAATCTTCTCCTTCTGTTTTACTTGATTGATTTACTGTAATATTTGCATATTTGGCTTTATATTGTTCTACATTTCCTCTATATTCTTCATCACTGTTTTCAATTTTCGCAGTTGCAGTAAATGGTATATCTTTTTCATATACTCCTTCTTTTATATTATCTGCTGCAACTTCTATATAATATGATTGTTCTCCTGTTTGCTTTGTTTCACCTTGGTCTTGTTTTGGTACAATTTCTCCTGTGTCAAATTCAATAGTTTTTGTTTTTTCGTCATATGTATATGGTGGCATTTCTTTTATATCATAAAATACCCATTCGTCTGCTAATTGAATTTTAACTTTTGCATTAGAAATTGTTTTTGTTGCAGAATTATTTACAACGCTTACACAAAAAGCAACTTTATTATTTGTATCTGATGATATTACATCTTCTGCAGAGAAAACTTCAACAGATATTGGTGCGCTTTTTGCAGTTGCAGTTTTGTTCAACACAATATTTTCTTTGTTTTCACTTGATATTGTTAATTGTGTTGAAAATGTTCCTTCATTTTTAACTCTTACTTGGAAAGAAAATTCTTGAGTTTTACCATTTTCTAATTTCCCTATATCTTTTGTAAGATTTTTTATATCTTGATTTTCAACAAATAGTGGATTTCTTCCTCCTGATTCGTTGTCTCCTTCTTTTATTATGTATGATCCATCTTTTGTTACATATACTGTATTATCTGGAACTGTTGCTACTGCTTTTATTCCATTTACAGTTTTTCCTGTATTGTTTGTTATTTTGTAAGTATAAGTTATAACTTCACCTTGGTGAACCATTCCTTTATCTTCTATAACATCATTTCCAACCTTTGCTGTTATTTCTGCATCTAAATTTGCAGAAACAACTTCTTGCTCTTCTTGTTGTGTCTCTTGTGGTTCATTATTTTCTTCTTGTTGTGGTACTGTTATATTAACACCAATATTTTTGCAGTTTTTACCTTCTTGCTCATAATCAATTCCTGTTGCAGTTTCGTTTAAATATGCATAATAAGCATTTGTTTGAGTAGATTCAATGTCTTTTTTTACAATTATTGTTGCTGGTATAACAACATTTACACCATTTACAATTGAATTTGTTGTATATGCATTTTGAGTTCCGTTTAATTCTATTCTTATAACCTTTTGGTTATTTCTATCTATTACCTCTGCTTTTTTAATACTTAAATTGTCATTATATAATAATTGTGTTTCACCTAATACTACTTTTTTTACTTCTTGTGGTAATTGAATTTCAATTACCGGATTTTTAAATAAGTTATATTCTGGACTATTTGTTACAAGTGTTGCAGTTATTGTTGTGTCATTTTGCACACTATTTGTCCATTCTGTTTTATTAAAATTAACATCTACTCTTGTTTTAGCATCTTTTATTAGTTCTTCATTTGTATTTTCATATACATATTGTTCTTTTGCAATTTCTTTTGTTTCTTGTGTTTGTTCGTCTTTTGTTTCAATTTTATTTATACATTTTACTGTACTTTTTGAAATTATTTTATTGTTATTTAAATCTGTCATTGAAGCCTTTAAAGATTTTTTGTTTTCAATTTTTAAATCTCCAATTTTTACAGGTTTTGTTGTTTTTACTATTATTGAATTTTGCTCATTTTCATAGTTTATTTCAATTGTTCCATTATCATTTGCATTTGTATCTTTATTTACTTCTGCTAATTTGTTTCCTTTAATGTCAAATACTTGTATATTTCCGTCTTCACCTAAAATGTCTAAAATATTTTGTTTATTTAATTTTAAGCCTTTATAAACCACATCTGTAGTTTCTGTTTCTTTGTCATTTTTATTTTTCAATGTATTTGTTAAAGCAACATGCATTTCGTTTGCTATTTCTTTGTATCCTACTTGAATATTCATGTATTCTGTGTATTCAGTATCATTTGCAGTTCTATTTTTTACATTTGCATTGATAAATCCATTATAAATGTCACTTGTTGTAACATTTGTTGAAATTAATCCAGATATATTTTCTGCTACTTCAAAGTCTGATTTAATATCTTTGCTTATTTGTGCCTCATTTTCATTGTTTTTAACTTTTAAATTTTCTTTTCCTGTAAAACTTAGTATTCTTTTTTGATTTTCACCATTATAGCAATCTGCATCATAATAAAAATCTATTTGATATTCGTCTCTTGCACCAGCAACATTTTCGCTATAGATGTTTCCTTTGTCATCTGCCTTGTTTTCTGTGATTATTTGTAACTGGCCATTTTCTTTGTTGTAAGTATAATTAACATCTTTTCCGTTTCCATCACCGTTTGTTGCTTTTGTAGATTTTGTAATAATTTCTACGTTTTCTGGATATTTATCGTTTATCTTAGGAGTGTTTATAGTTACATTTGTTTCTTGTATTGGGGCGTATTCTTGCCCTTCTTGATATTCAATTCCTGTTTTTAGGTTAGTTTGCACAAGGGTTCCTTGCTTGTCCCCTATCTTGTAGTTTACGTATTTTTCTATATTTAGTTCATAAATTGCATTCGTTTTTGTTTCGTCTATTATTTTTTGTACTGCGTCTGCTGCTACTGATATTACTAGCATTAGTGAACTGTTTACTATCATTAGCATTATGACTAGAATTGAAATTATTTTTGTAATTAGATTTGTTACTTGATTTTTCATAAATCTCATTCCCCTCCTAAGGCTTTTTTAGTTTTTCGACATTTTACCTTATTATAATTGTAATTAATTTTTTTTTGTTATTCAATAGGTGTTTTTTGGGAATGTGTTTATATTACAAAAATGTGCTTCTACCTTACTAGGGAAGCACATTTTTAATTTTTTTATTTAGTTTTTTTAAATTTATATTACATTTTTGTTACAAAAATTATTTTTATTAATTTTGCACAAAATTTATTTCCAATCTGGTAAATTTCTCCTTATCGCTCCAAATAAATTTGCTCTAATCATAGGAATATCTTTTTGAAGAGAAAAAATCATTTGTTTCATATCCTCTCTTTTAGAAGTTCCATCCATTGGGCATACTTTAGACATAACATTCAAATTATTTTTTTTCACAAATCTTCTTGTTTCTTTTTCAGGCGTATATATTAATGGTCTTATTAAAGTTATTCCTGTTCTATCCATATAACTAACTGGCGAAAATGTTCCTATACTTCCTGTGTAAAATAAATTTAGTAAAAATGTTTCTAATACATCATCTTCGTTATGCCCTAATGCAATCTTATTGCATCCTTCACGTACCGCTATTGAATTTATTACTCCTCTACGTAAATTTGCACATAATGAGCACGGATTTTTTTCTTTTCTGATGTCAAATACTATTTCTTGTGCGTGACTGTTTTCTATAAATAATGGTATTTCTAATTTGTCACACATTTTTTGTAATAAGTTTGTGTCAAAATGTTCAAATCCGGGATTTATACTTATTGCTATTATGTCAAATTTTTTTGGATAAAATCTTTGTAATGCCTTGAAGGCGTGTAACATGGTTATTGAGTCTTTCCCTCCTGATAAGCATATTGCTATTTTGTCGTTTTCTTCTATCATTTTGTAGTCTTCTATTGCTTTTCTCATATGGCTTAATATTCTTTGCATTATTTTCCTCCTAAAAATGTACATTTTTAAAATCGGGATTTTTTGTGGGTGCCACTAAATCCCGATTTTTTATTTCTTTACTTTTTAATTTCCTCTAACTAATTTTACCATTGCATCTTTTAATATTTCCAAACTATTTGTTGCATCTTCTTCATCTTTTCCTTTAACACCAAAATACAATTTAATTTTTGGTTCTGTTCCAGATGGACGAACACAACACCATGCATTATTTTCTAATTGATAATACAAAACATTTGATTTTGGTAATCCAGTTTTACTTTCTGCACCTGTAGTCATATCTTTAACATAATCATTGTCAACATCTTTAAATTTTAAAACTCTGTAGTTCCCGATATTTTCAACATCTTTATTTCTCATTTCTGTCATCATTTCTTTTATTTTTTCAGCACCTTCAGCACCTTCTAAAACAATTGAAACTTGATCTTCTTTGTAGAAGCCGTATTTTTTATAAATGTTGTTCATTTGATCCCATAATGTTTCGTTGTTTGCTCTGTAGTAACATGCGGCTTCACATAGAGCCATTACTGCAGCAATACCATCTTTGTCTCTTGCATAGTCCCCTATTAAGCATCCATAACTTTCTTCGAATCCAAATACGTATTTATCTCCATCTGTTTTTTCTTCTTCTCTTTTCATGATAGCTCCAATATTTTTAAATCCTGTTAAAACCTCAAAACATTCTAATCCGTAGTTTGAAGCAATCGCTTTTGCTAAGTCTGAAGAAACTATTGTTGTAATAAACATTCCTTTTTCAGGTAAAATTCCTTTTTCTTTCATTTGAGAGATTCTATATTCGGCAATTAATAATGCAGACATATTTCCTGTATATGTCATGTATTCCCCTGTTTTTGTATCTTTGGCATAAATTCCTAGTCTATCTGCATCAGGGTCTGTTGCTAAAACTACGTCTGCATCTACTTTTTTAGCCAATTCAAGTGCTAATTTGAATGCTTTTTTATCTTCTGGGTTTGGGTAATCAACTGTTGGGAAATTTCCATCTGGTTCTTTTTGTTCTGGAACAACATATAAATTTTGGATTCCTATTTTTTTTAAAAGTCTTTCTGCAACTGTGTTTCCTGTTCCATGTAATGGTGTATAAACAACTTTTAAGCTTTTTCCTTGTTCTTTTACAATTTCAGGATTTAATATTAAAGATTTTAAAGTATTAATATATTTGTCATCCATTTCTGTTCCAACAATATTAAATAATCCTTTTTCAATTGCTTCTTCTTTTGAGATTTCTTTAATTTCACTATATTCTGCAACTGCTCTTACTTTTGCTATTATGTCTTTGTCTCTTGGCGCTACTATTTGTGCTCCGTCGTCCCAGTAAACTTTGTATCCATTGTATTTTGGTGGATTATGACTTGCTGTAATCATAACACCTGCTGTGCATTTTAATTCTCTAACTGCAAATGATAGTTCTGGTACTGGTCTTAAGTTTTCGAATAAGTATGTTTTTATTCCATTTGCATTTAATATTAAAGCAGTTTGTAAACTGAATTCTTTTGACATTCTTCTTGAGTCATAACTTATTGCTACACCTTTATCTTGTGTTCCTTGTTCTTTTATGTAATTTGCTAACCCTTGTGTTGCTTTTCCTACTGTATATTTGTTCATTCTGTTTGTTCCGGCCCCTATTACTCCTCTTAATCCGGCTGTTCCAAATTCTAGTTCTTTGTAAAATCTATCTTCTATTTCTTTTTCATTGTCTTTTATTTCTGACAATTCTTTTTTTGTTTCTTCGTCAAAGTCTGGACTTTCACACCATTTTTTGTATTCTTCTAAATAATTTTTCATTTTATCAATCCTTTCTTTTCTGTCATTAGGTACACTCTTTTTTGACAATTTTTATTATGTCATTAGACTAGCGTTTTTGACAATAATTTTTGATATGATTATAATATCATTATTTGAAAAATAAATAAAGAGTTTTTGGAAAATTATTTGACAAGTTTGAGATATTGTGATATTATTTAGATACAGAATTAAAACTTTGAGTTAGTATTCAATAATCATAACAGTATGTGTACCACGAATGCACATACTTTTTTATATTATAATCTATAATAAATTTTAATATAATACAAATAGGGCAGACCACGAATCCACCCTACAACTAAATACTGCTAATTAGTCTTAACTTTGTTGTTTTCTTGCATTTGTAATTGTTCTAATTGTTGATTTAACATAATGTTTTTCTCTTTTTCCTCTATGTACTTATCTACAAAATGCATAATTAAATCGCTAGTATTCAAAACCATAACCCCCTTTCCGCCTTTTAGAAAAGACTCACCTTTCTTAGCGTCAGGTTGATAGTATTCTATAATATTTCAACAATAAAATCAAGCAAAATCTAAAACTTTTTAATTAATATTTACAAAACATTGACAAATTTGAAATATTGTATTATTATTTAAATATAAAATAAATGAACAGTGAGGTCTCTGTTGTTCAAAATTAATCGTATGTGTACCTGTGAATGCACATACTTTTTTATGCAAAAAATAGAGCAGGACATTTTACTAACCTACTCTTTTATTTTATTTTAAATGATGGAAATCCTCATATAATTTTCTAGCAGTACTTGGACAATCAACTCCAGCACTATCAGCATTCTTAACAGGTGCAAATTCTTCTTCTCTCTTAACTCTAAGAATTGCCATATCATCAACCTCACCAAAAGCATCAAACAAGAAAGCCTCAAATTTATATGCATTTGGAGAATCTGGAACTACTAAGTTTCCATCTTTATCAATATATTTAGCTTTTTTAAAAGCACTATGGTATGGTAATGGTGTTTGACCCATTCTTTCTACTGCATCAATGCTAAACAAATTGCAAAGTATATGTGATTCACCATATAAAAGTTCACCATTTTCATCTGTTGCCTCTGCCATTTCATCAGTAATTTCTGAGTATTCTATAACACCTGGTTTTCCATTTCTTTTACAGAAAACTCCTACTTTTTCGTGTGGATTTGCTTTTACAATTGATTTACATGCAACTGTGACACCTTTATCTATTGCTACTCCCATAAGTACTGGGTCTACCATTTTTACAAGGCAGTTGTCAACTCCACCTATAAATACCCATTCTACTCCAAGTTGTCTCATTTTTTCAGTCATACCACTTTTTACCAATGATTCATAAATTCCTCCATGTCCATCAGCGGCTTGTTTTATTAAACCATCTTCACCTATTAATATTTTTCCTTCTGTGTCTACCATTGGTAATTCACCTTGGATAAAGAAGAAGATGTTTTTGTCTTTTTGATATCCAAAGTATCTATTTTTTTCAAAGAAGTTTACTGTTTCTTCATTGTTTTCTCTACTTGTCATTATAAACCATGGTATAGTAACATCATATTTTTTTCCTGCTTCTTTTAACCCATCACTTAATAATTCAAATAATGATTTGTGTGAGTCTAAGCCTATATCATAGGTTCCTTTTGGTCCACTATGTCCAAGTCTTGTTCCTTGTCCTCCTGCCATTGTAACTGCTGCAAGTTTTCCTTCTTGTATAGCATGTTTTCCTATATTTTCATAGTATTTATAATTATCATATAATTTGTTTTTGTCTAGATATTCCATTGGTTCAATTACATCTTCGTTTTCTGATTCTTCTTTTGTTGTATTGGCATAAAGACTTTTTATTAATTCGAAGTCTATGTTCATTATTTGGTCTAATAATTGCTTTTGCTTTTTTTCATCTAAATTTTCATACCCATTTAATAAGTGTTCTTGGTTGTATTTTTTTAATATTACTTTTGCTTCTTCTAATGTATTGTCCATATTTATTCTTCCTTTCGTTTGCACTTTGACTGCTTCATTTTTTTATGTACTTTATACTTTATACTATTTATTGAAATTTATCAAGTATTTTTTAAAATTTTATAATATTTTTTCTACACCTGGTTACAATTCACAGTCCGTAAAATTATTGTTTGCGTGTTTTTCTTCCTACCATTGGGTAATTATATAGGCTGTGAACTGTAACCACACCTGATGTTGATAAAATTTTGGTATAATTTTTTTCTATATTGCTTGCATATTCTTTGATTTCGTTTATATCATAACAATCTACAACTTTTACATCACTATTGTTTATCCAATTTTCTATATTTCTATTCATATTTTCTATATAATTTTCTTTTCCTTTTATAAAGATTAATGTTTCTTTTCCTTCTTTATTGGCATTTTTTACTTCTTTAAATTTATCCAAATCATTATTTTTCCAGTTTATTTTTGTTATTCTTTCTTTGTCTTCTTTTGCCAAATTTACATTTTCTAAAACTTTATTTACTGTATTATCTAAATTATTTTCTGTCATTATTATTACATTTTTATTCTTTTTTAAATTTTCATTAATATAAGGTAAACTTATCATTTCAAAATGATAATCACTTGCAAAAAACAAGCATATTTTTTCTTTTCTTTTGTTTTTTTTCATCATAAGAATATCAACCCTTTCACTTTACAAAGTTTTTTTCTTTAGTGTAACCTTATTTTTGATTACTGGTAAATTTTACCATTTATTTTTTTATGTGTCAAGAAAAAATTGGAAAATATTTCAAATTTGTTTCAGAAATATTTCAATTATATTTCAAAAATTGCCCTATAATTAAAAATCACCTTTATTTCTTTTATTTGTATAATTTTATCTAAAATGTAAATAATTAAATTAAAGA
>ERZ791923.1485-NODE-1485-length-25599-cov-7.701065_pt1 | contig 25599 bp, 19 predicted proteins | sample MGYA00510133_ERZ791923 | MGnify/ENA primary metagenome ERZ791923 (study PRJEB30046, sample SAMN00792106) | human gut metagenome | study: EMG produced TPA metagenomics assembly of the A metagenome-wide association study of gut microbiota in type 2... | reverse complement strand
CGATCGGCATCAGCAGCGCGATGCGCCCCATGTTGGAGGGCATCACGAACGCCAGGGCGTAGCTCAGGAGTACCACGCTGGCGACCATCCGCGGCCAGGAGTCGGTGAGCCTGGCCGACAGCGCCTGCGCCGCCCGGTCCGCCAGTCCGGTTTTACGGATGGCGATGCCGAGCACAAAGCCGCTGAACACCAGCCAGAACGCCGAAGAGGCAAAGCCGCCGAAGATCACCTCCGGCGGAGCGATTTTCGCCATCATCGCCGCTGCGAAGAACAGCAGCGCGGTGATAAATTCCGGCAGCAGCGACGTCGCCCACAGCACGATGGTGACGCCGACAATCAATGAAGGAAGGAACAGCGGGTGGGTAAGCCAGAGCGACATGCCTGTCTCCTGTCGTTTTTTTCAGCAAGAATACGACGACAGGTAAGACAGGTAAACGCCAGAACTAGTGGTTTGCGTTAAGGATGGCGCAGCGATGATCCTGAATTTCTTCCGCTGAAGCCCGGTTCAGGGTCAGCAGGTTACGCTCCGTCGCCAGCAGCACCAGCGAGCCGTCGCTCTGTTGCGCCATTGCCAGCGCGAAGCGTCCCATATGCTGGCGCGCCTCCGGCACCTCTTCCGCCAGCATCAGGAACGGGCTACGCTGGGCCAGCTCCGCCTCCGTCACCCGGCGCGCCAGGTATTCGTGGCCCTGAAGCCCGCCCGGTAACGGCAGCCAGCGGCTGCTGATCGCTGCGGCATCCTTATCTAACTGCGCGCGCACATCGGGGCGCAGGCAGGAGATATGAATATGGAAATGGTTTTGCGTACGTCCACTGCGCGAGTTGATCGCCAGCGATACCGCGTTATCAGGAACCGGCGCGCCGTGGCGCTGGCTCATGATTTCACGCCCCTGCCAGGCCTGCCAGAAAAAGTTCGGCGTCAACGGATCCAGCAGCAGCGGGCTTTCGGTGCCGTTGATGCGGTAGGTCGGCATCAGCAAATATTGCAGCGGGCCGTTACGGTCTTTAAACAGCACATAGCCGCCCTTGAGGTTCACTTCCGCGCACGGCGACGGGTTTTGCTGCTGTTGCTGATGGGGTACGCACTGCTGCAGGACAATCTTGCGTAATGCGTCCGGGTTGCCAGAGTGCAGCCAGTAGTAGCCGCCCGCCAGCGCCGCGAGGATCGCCACCAGCAGCGCCAGCAAAAAGTATCTTACTCTTCTCATTTTCATTCCCTGTTAAGCCTGAAGCGGAAGAGTAGCGTAATTTGATGACTAAATGAAAACAGATGGTGGACGGGGCGTTATCCCGGGTAGCGGCTGACGCCTTACCCGGGCTACGCACCGCGCAAAACTGTAGCCCTGCTAAGCGTAGCGCAAGCAGGGACAAGAGAATTAACGCTGGCTAATCTGGTCGAAGGTGCCGCCGTTGGAGAAGTGCTCTTTCTGCGCTTTCGTCCAGCCGCCGAACTCCTGATCGATGGTAAACAGCTTCAGTTTCGGGAATTCGTTAGCATATTTCTTCGCCACATTCGGATCGCGCGGGCGGTAGAAGTTCTTCGCCGCAATCTCCTGGCCTTCCGGCGAGTAGAGATACTTCAGGTACGCTTCCGCCACCTGACGCGTGCCTTTCTTATCCACCACTTTGTCGACCACCGAGACGGTCGGCTCAGCCAGAATCGACTCACTTGGGGTCACGATTTCAAACTTGTCTTTGCCCAGTTCGTTGGTCGCCAGCAGCGCTTCGTTTTCCCAGGCGATCAGTACGTCGCCGATGCCGCGTTCTACGAAGGTATTGGTCGAACCGCGCGCGCCGGAGTCCAGCACTTCCACGTTTTTATACAGCGCCTTGACGAATTCCTGGGCTTTCGCCTGGTCGCCGTGATTCTGATGCAGGGCATAGCCCCAGGCCGCCAGGTAGTTCCAGCGGGCGCCGCCGGAGCTTTTCGGGTTCGGGGTAATGACCGACACACCCGGTTTGATCAGATCGTTCCAGTCATGGATCTGTTTCGGATTGCCCTTGCGGACGAGGAACACGATGGTGGAGGTATACGGCGCAGAGTTATCCGGCAGGCGTTTCAGCCAGTTTTTATCGATGCGGCCGCGTTCGGCAATAGCGTCGACATCGTAGGCCAGCGCCAGCGTGACCACATCCGCTTCAATACCGTTAATCACCGAGGTCGCCTGTTTGCCAGAGCCACCATGCGACTGGCGGATCACCACGTTGTCGCCGGTCTCCTGCTTCCAGTGTGCGCTAAACGCTTTGTTGTACTGTTCGTACAGCTCGCGCGTTGGATCATAAGATACGTTTAATAGCTGAATGTCTTTTGCCAGAACGCTGGCGGATGCCAGCAACAGAGTTAACCCTACGCCCCACTTATTCATCGCACCGCTCTCTTTATGTATGTTGTGATGGGTTAAGCGTGCCAGAAAGCGATTCAATGATTAAAGAATAAAAAAAGATTGGCTATAACTTGCGGATATAAAGACGCGAGTAAGGATGACCCCCTCCCGGGCGGGAGAGGGCGCGAAGCGATTAGACTTCTTCCATGCGACCCAGCAGCGCCTGCAGACGTTCCTGCCAGCCCTGCTGCTGCTCTTTCAGCTGGCTGTTTTCGCGCTCCAGCTCTTCACGACCATGCTGCGCGCTCTGAACTTCCTGCACCAGGGTGTTGTTCTTTTCTTTCAGCTCTTCGATTTCCATCTGCAACAGAGTGATGGTATCAATCGCCTGCTGAACCTTAGATTCTAATTTCTCAAACACTTCTAATGACATCGTCATACCTCTCCTGAACTTGCAAGGCGTTGATAGAAACTCGTGTTTCGTATACGCGGTCCCGCCTTAACGAAAATTAGCGCACATAGCGGTGTTATCGTCGATTGTATGAATCCCCGCCGCCCCTGTCCAGCGGCAAGCCGCGTAGATTGCGGTTTGCAACACTTTTCAGTCTTTACCTGGTGCTTTCAGCGCAGTTCGCTCGTAGTTCATGGGTCAATGTTAATTTTATGGTTAACAAAATGCGTGGTGAAACGCTCCGGCAGCGCTCTCGATGCGCGCAAATGGCGCGAAAACGCTCATTTTCTTGACGAGGCACACACATTTGAAGTTCGATATTTCTCGTTTTTGCTCGTTAACGATAAATTAACACTATGCCTACATGGCAATATGGTCGTCTGTGACCACCCTACATACAATAATCATCACCACGCTTCAGGATTCGATTATGAGCCAAACATCAACCTTAAAAGGCCAGTGCATCGCAGAGTTCCTCGGTACCGGGTTGTTGATCTTTTTCGGCGTTGGGTGCGTGGCTGCGCTCAAGGTCGCGGGAGCCAGCTTCGGACAATGGGAAATCAGCATCATCTGGGGTCTGGGCGTCGCCATGGCGATCTACCTGACCGCCGGGGTCTCCGGTGCGCACCTTAACCCAGCGGTGACTATCGCGCTGTGGCTGTTCGCCTGCTTCGAAGGCCGCAAAGTGGTTCCTTTTATTATTTCGCAATTCGCTGGCGCCTTTTGCGCTGCGGCATTAGTTTACGGGCTTTACTACAATCTTTTCCTCGATTATGAAACCACCCACCATATGATTCGCGGCAGCGTGGAAAGCCTCGATCTGGCCGGCATTTTCTCCACTTACCCGAACCCGCACATCAATTTTGTGCAGGCCTTCGCGGTAGAGATGGTGATTACCGCTATCCTGATGGGCGTCATCCTGGCGCTGACCGACGATGGCAACGGCATACCACGCGGCCCGCTGGCCCCTCTGCTGATTGGCCTGCTGATTGCGGTGATTGGCGCCTCCATGGGACCGCTGACCGGCTTCGCCATGAACCCGGCGCGTGACATCGGCCCGAAAGCCTTCGCCTGGCTGGCGGGGTGGGGTGACGTCGCCTTCACCGGCGGCAAAGATATTCCTTATTTCCTGGTGCCGCTGTGCGCACCGGTGGTCGGCGCGGCGCTGGGCGCATTCAGCTATCGTAAGCTGATTGGCCGTCACCTGCCTTGCGACACCTGCGTGGAGGAAGAGCAACAGAGCCCCTCCTCTTCCACCGCTCAACATAAAGCTTCGCTGTAATCTGACTACGGGACACCGACTATGACCGACAAAAAATATATCGTTGCGCTTGACCAGGGCACTACCAGCTCCCGGGCCGTTGTGATGGATCATGATGCCAATATCGTCAGCGTCTCCCAGCGAGAATTTGAACAGATTTATCCTAAGCCAGGCTGGGTCGAACACGACCCGATGGAAATCTGGGCTTCCCAAAGCTCGACGCTGGTCGAAGCGCTGGCCAAAGCGGATATCAACTCCGATCAGATCGCGGCCATCGGCATCACCAATCAGCGTGAGACCGTGGTGGTGTGGGAGCGAGAGACCGGTAAACCCATCTACAACGCTATCGTCTGGCAGTGCCGCCGTACCGCGGAGATCTGCGAGCAGCTCAAGCGTGACGGGATGGAAGAGTATATCCGCAAGGCCACAGGCCTGGTGGTGGACCCGTACTTCTCCGGCACCAAGGTGAAATGGATCCTCGACCATGTCGAAGGTTCCCGTGAGCGTGCGAAGCGCGGCGAGCTGCTGTTCGGCACCGTTGACACCTGGCTTATCTGGAAGATGACCCAGGGCCGCGTGCACGTCACCGACTACACCAACGCCTCGCGTACCATGCTGTTCAACATTCACGACCTCGACTGGGACGACAAGATGCTCGACGCGCTGGACATTCCGCGCGCCATGCTGCCGGAAGTGCGCAAGTCTTCCGAAGTGTACGGCCAGACCAACATCGGTGGTAAAGGCGGGACCCGTATTCCTATCGCCGGGATCGCCGGTGACCAGCAGGCGGCCCTGTTCGGCCAGCTGTGCGTCAAAGAAGGGATGGCGAAAAACACCTACGGCACCGGCTGCTTTATGCTGATGAATACCGGCGAAAAAGCGGTCACCTCCACCCACGGTCTGCTGACCACCATCGCCTGCGGCCCGCGCGGCGAGGTGAACTACGCTCTGGAAGGGGCGGTGTTTATGGCCGGCGCGTCTATTCAGTGGCTGCGCGACGAGATGAAGCTCATCAGCGATGCCTTCGACTCCGAGTACTTCGCCACCAAAGTGAAGGATACCAACGGCGTATACGTGGTACCCGCGTTCACCGGTCTTGGCGCACCGTACTGGGACCCGTATGCCCGCGGCGCGATTTTCGGCCTCACCCGCGGCGTGAACTCCAACCACATTATCCGTGCGACGCTGGAGTCCATCGCCTTTCAGACCCGCGACGTGCTGGAAGCGATGCAGGCTGACTCCGGCATTCGTCTGCACGCCCTGCGCGTAGACGGCGGCGCGGTGGCTAACAACTTCCTGATGCAGTTCCAGTCCGATATCCTCGGCACCCGTGTCGAGCGTCCGGAAGTACGCGAAGTGACGGCGCTGGGCGCGGCCTATCTGGCCGGTCTGGCGGTCGGTTTCTGGCAGAATCTGGATGAACTGCAGGAGAAAGCGGTGATTGAGCGCGAATTCCGCCCGGGGATTGAAACTACTGAGCGTAACTATCGTTACAGCGGCTGGAAGAAAGCGGTGAAACGCGCGTTAGCGTGGGAAGAGCACGACGAAGCGTAAGATTGTGAAGTTATTCCCGGCTTGCGGCGTAAACGCCTGAGCCGGGCTACAAAACCCCAAACAGCACGATCTTGTAGCCCGGACAGGTGCGCAGCACCGCTTCCGGGTTTTTTATCAGCCAAATATCGGCAGCAGCAGGTACAGCTTAATCACCAGCGCGTTGACGATATCGATAAAGAACGCCCCCACCATCGGCACTACCAGGAAGGCCATATGCGATGGCCCGAAACGGTCGGTAATCGCCTGCATATTGGCGATCGCCGTCGGCGTTGCCCCCAGGCCAAACCCGCAATGCCCGGCTGCCAGCACCGCGGCATCGTAGTTTTTGCCCATCATCCGATAGGTGACGAACACCGCATACAGCGCCATCGCCAGCGCCTGCACCGCCAGGATAATAATCATCGGCAGCGCCAGCGAGGCCAACTCCCACAGCTTGAGGCTCATCAGCGCCATGGCGAGGAACAGCGACAGGCTGACGTTGCCCAACACCGATACCGCGCGATCGAACACCCGATACAACCCCGCCAGCGCCAGGCTGTTGCTGAGGATCACGCCGATAAACAGCACGCAGACGAAGGTCGGCAGCTCGAAGACGCTCCCCGCCAGCAGTTGCGCAACCACCTTGCCCAGCGTCAGACAGATGGCGATCAGGGCGATACTTTCGATCAGCACCAGCGAGGTGATCACCCGCCCCACGTCCGGCTTTTCAAAGGCGGTTGGCGCCACCTGATCGTCCGGTGTCCCGTCCGGTGAGGAAGAGTGCTTCACCAGATAACGCGCCACCGGGCCGCCGATCAGGCCGCCCAGCACCAGGCCGAAAGTCGCGCAGGCCATCGCCACCTCGGTGGCGTTGGCAAAACCGTAGCGCTCAACGAACAGCTTACTCCACGCCGCCCCGGTGCCGTGGCCGCCGGATAAGGTAATCGACCCGGCCAGCAGACCCATTAGCGGATCCAGCCCCAGCAGCGTCGCCATGCCGATACCGAGGGCGTTCTGCAGCAGCAGCAGGCCAACCACCACGATCAGGAAAGTGCCCAGCACCTTGCCGCCGGCCCGCAGGCTGGCGAGGTTGGCGTTAAGACCGATGGTGGCGAAGAACGCCAGCATCAGCGGGTCTTTCAGACTCATATCGAAATCAATTTCGATATCCATGCTTTTTTTCAGCGCCAGCAGCGCCAGCGCCACCAGCAGACCGCCGGCAACGGGTTCAGGAATAGTGTATTTCTTAAGGAAGGGAACGGTTTGTACGAGTTTTCTGCCGAGTAACAGCACGAGCGTTGCGGCAACGAGCGTCGATAAGGTATCGAGATGAAACATAAAAAGCTCCTTATGGGCGCATGATCCATTCACACGCGACGATATTCCTGGTGTCTTTAGCTTCTCATCATGAGGAGTCAGAGGGGGATTTTACGCAGAACGGCGGAAAAATTGACAGAAAAAGATATTTTGTATCCTGAATGATGCGATTTAGCATACAAAATGTTAATTATCTCGTTGCGCATATTCACGGTATAAATTTTTATGAGCAAACGCTGGCAAACGTTTGCTTTTGGTCTACAGTCCGATAAAATTCCCGCTTTGCCACCTTGGGATTGCTTGTGATGTCCGTTAACACCGCAGAGTCAGAAAATGCGCAACCGGTTGCGCATAAACCAGCCAGCGAATTAATCTACCGCCTCGAAGATCGCCCGCCGCTACCGCAAACCCTGTTCGCCGCCTTCCAGCACCTGCTGGCGATGTTTGTCGCGGTGATCACCCCGGCGCTGTTAATCTGCCAGGCTCTCGGTCTCCCGGCGCAAGATACCCAACATATCATCAGCATGTCGCTGTTCGCCTCCGGCGTCGCCTCTATTATTCAGATCAAAGCCTGGGGCCCGGTCGGCTCCGGACTGCTCTCCATCCAGGGCACCAGCTTCAACTTTGTCGCCCCGCTGATCATGGGCGGTACCGCCTTGAAAACCGGCGGCGCCGACGTCCCCACCATGATGGCCGCCCTCTTCGGCACCCTGATGCTGGCCAGCTGCACCGAAATGGTCCTCTCCCGGATCCTGCACCTGGCGCGCCGTATCATTACCCCGCTGGTTTCCGGCGTGGTGGTGATGATTATCGGCCTGTCGCTGATTCAGGTCGGACTGACCTCCATCGGCGGCGGCTACGCGGCGATGGCTGACCACACCTTTGGTGCGCCGAAAAATCTGCTGCTGGCGGGTATCGTGCTGGCGCTGATTATTATCCTCAACCGCCAGCGCAACCCGTACCTGCGCATCGCCTCGCTAGTGATTGCCATGGCTGCCGGTTATCTGGCGGCGTGGTTCCTCGACATGCTGCCAGCCAACACCGCCCCGACCAACAGCAGCCTCATCACCGTCCCGACGCCGCTCTATTATGGCCTCGGCATCGACTGGAGTCTGCTGCTGCCCCTGATGCTGGTGTTTATGATCACCTCCCTGGAAACCATCGGCGATATCACCGCCACCTCCGACGTCTCCGAACAGCCGGTCTCGGGTCCGCTGTATATGAAGCGCCTGAAAGGCGGCGTGCTGGCTAACGGCCTGAACTCCTTCGTTTCCGCGGTCTTCAACACCTTCCCGAACTCCTGCTTCGGCCAGAACAACGGCGTGATCCAGCTGACCGGGGTCGCCAGCCGCTACGTCGGCTTTGTGGTTGCCCTGATGCTGATCGTCCTCGGCCTGTTCCCGGCGGTGAGCGGCTTTGTCCAGCATATCCCTGAGCCAGTGCTCGGCGGCGCCACGCTGGTGATGTTCGGCACCATCGCCGCGTCCGGCGTGCGCATCGTCTCCCGTGAACCGCTGAACCGTCGGGCGATCCTGATTATCGCTCTGTCGCTGGCGGTAGGCCTCGGCGTGTCGCAGCAGCCGCTGATCCTGCAGTTCGCCCCGGACTGGCTGAAAAACCTGCTTTCCTCCGGGATTGCCGCCGGCGGTATCACGGCGATTGTTCTGAATTTAATTTTCCCGCCAGAAAAGGCGTGATCTCATGCGTTCCCGGTCGCGCATCGGCCGGGACGTCCTCCAACCACCTGCCCCATCACGGAAATAAACCACGCCTGCCTTGAGAAGTGCGCCTAAATCGGGCATAACACGGTGATGTGCATCTCACAGAATGGAAGACCATGAAATTTCTTGGAAAGCTGATTCTCTGGCTGCTAGTCGCTCTGCTGCTCGTCATTATTGGCGCGTGGTTCCTGCTGCAAACCCACTGGGGCGCCCGCCAGGCCAGCGCCTGGCTCAGCAATGGCACCGGCTGGCAGGTCTCCTTCGATGAGATGGAGCACGATTTCTCCTCCCCCCTTCATGTGCAGTTGCGAAACGTCACCTTTGGTCGGGAAGGCAAGCCTGCCACTTTGGTGGCAAAAACGGTCGATATTGGCTTCAGCACCCGCCAGTTTAGCGATCCGCTGCATGCGGATGAGATAGTCCTTAACGACGGCACTCTGAATCTGTCACCCCACTCTGCAGACCTGCCGTTCGCTGCCGACCGGCTGATGTTGCGCAATATGGCTTTCAACAGCCCGGAAACCGGCTGGGCGCTCAGCGCGCAGCGCGTCACCGGCGGCGTCAGCCCATGGACGCCGGAGGCGGGCAATGTGCTGGGGAAAACGGCGCAGATCCAGATGAGCGCGGGCTCGATGACGCTCAATGGCGTCGAAGCCAGCAACGTTCTGATTCAGGGTAAGATTGATCAGGGCGAGGTCACCCTCTCCACCCTCGGCGCCGATGTCGCCCGCGGCACCTTAACCGGCAATGCCAAACGCAGCGCCGATGGCAGCTGGCGGGTGGATAACCTCCAGCTCAACGAGATTCGACTGCAAAGCCCCGCCTCGCTGACCGAGTTTTTCGCGCCGTTAACCACGGTCCCCTCTCTGCAGATTGGCCGCCTGGACATCACCGACGCCCGCCTGCAGGGACCGGACTGGGCGGTAACCGACCTCGACCTGAGCCTGCGCAACCTGACCCTTAGCCACGGCGGCTGGCAGAGTGAGGACGGCACGCTGTCGATGAACGCCAGCGAATTTATCTACGGCTCGCTGCATCTTTTCGACCCGATCCTCAATGCCGAATTCTCTCCCCAGGGCATTGCGCTGCGCCAGTTCTCCTCGCGCTGGGAGGGCGGCATGGTGCGCACCTCCGGCAACTGGCTGCGCGCCGGGAACGCCCTGGTGCTCGACGATACCGCTTTCGCCGGACTGGAGTACACGCTGCCGGCGAACTGGAAACAGCTGTGGATGACGCCACTGCCAGCCTGGCTGCAAAGCCTGACGCTGAAAAAATTCAGCGCCAGCCGCAATCTGATCATCGATGTGGACCCTGCTTTCCCGTGGCAAATTACCGCCCTCGATGGCTATGGCGGCGAGCTACAGCTGGTGAAAAACGGCAGCTGGGGAGTATGGAACGGCAGCGCGACGCTGAACGCCGCGGCGGCGACTTTCAACCGGATCGACGTGCGCCGCCCATCACTCAAACTGAACGCCACAGCCTCGACGGTCAATATCACTGAGCTTAGCGCCTTCACCGAGCGCGGCATTTTGCAGGCCACCGCCGCGGTATCCCAGCTGCCGCAGCGCCAGGTCAATCTGAGCTTCAGCGGCCGCGGCGTGCCGCTGAATATTCTGCAGGCCTGGGGCTGGCCGTCGCTACCTATAAGCGGGGATGGCAATCTCCAGCTGACCGCCAGCGGCAGCGTGCAGGCCGATGCCCCGCTCAAACCGACGGTCAACGGGCAGCTCAGCGCCGTGAATATGGAGAAACAGCAGGTGGCGCAAATCATGCGCAACGGCGAGGTCAGCCCCGCCCCCGCCGCGCCAGCGCCCACTCCCGTCACCCCATAGCGATGCCCATTCCCTCTCCTCTATGGGGAGAGGGATTGCTTCCCGGCAAAACTCCACTCTGACAACTCTCTCCCTTTCAGGGAGAGAGTTGGGGTGCGAGTCCTGAAACCTGTGTGCAATACGCGGCTATCTGTACCTATTTAGCGCAACAGGTTCCTTTCAAATATCAGAGTTGCTATAACCAAATCACTGGAAGTCGATAAAAAACCGCTCCCTGTACCTACAAAAATATAAAAGGATCAATCATGCCTGAAATACGTCAGCGTATTCTGGAGAATATGCAAAAATTCTCCCGGGCCATGATCGGCGCCGTATTGTTCTTGCCGGTCATTGGCTTAATTCTGGCCCTCAGTTCAGTATTAACTAATCCGACATTAATTGCTGAAACCAGTTTCTTACATCAGCTTGGGCAAATGCTCGGCGACACCTTTTGGCCTTTATTTGGCAACCTCGGCTTATTATTTTGCGTCGGCATCAGCTATGGCCTGGCAAAAGATAAAAAAACCGAAGTCGCACTGGTTTCAGTGATGTGCTTTATTATGTTTCTTGGCGCCAACCACTCCTGGCTGGAACACACCCATGGACTCGCCGAAAAAATTAACGGTGAATATTATGGCACCGGGCAAACCCAGCTGCTGGGCTTTGTGGTGGTGGATATGGGCGTTTTCCTGGGCATTATTCTCGGCTGCACGATTGCGTGGGTGCACAATAAAGTCTCTGCCATTGAGCTGCCTGGCGCGCTGTCGATGTACGGCGGCGCCAAGCTGACGCTGGTGGCGATGACGCCGGTGGTTATCTTCTACGCCATCGCCTTTACCTGGATTTGGCCCTTTATGACCCACGGCATCTCCGCCCTCACCGGTTTTATGAAAAATGCCGGGGTCGCCGGGGTCTTCGTCTATGGTTTCTTTGAAAAATTCCTTATCCCCACCGGCCTGCACCATTTCGTCTGGTCCCCCTTCCAGCTCACCCAGATTGGCGGCACGCTGAACGTGGATGGTCAGGTGGTCTCCGGCACCCAGGCCATTTTCCTCGCCTATATGCGCCATCCCGACCTGACGCCGGTCATGAACGACGCATTACGTTTTTCGCAGCAAGGGATGACCACTATCTTTGGCCTGGCGGGCGCCTCGCTGGCGTTCTACCACACCGCGAAACCGGAGAAGAAAGCGATGGCGAAGGCGATTCTGCTGCCGGCGATTATCACCTCGATGCTGACCGGCATCACCGAGCCGATTGAGTTCACCTTCTTATTTGTCTCACCGCTGCTGTGGGTGATCCACGCGACGTTAACCGCCGCCTCGCAGGCCATTTGCGACATATTCACCGTACGTCCCTGGGGAGCATCGGGCCTGATCGAGTTTCTGATCTATAACCTGCCGCTGCCGGTCTCCTTAACGCGCTGGCCGGGCTATGTCCTTATCGGTATCGGCCAGTTCGCCGTCTACTACGTGATTTTCCGCACCCTGGTGGTGAAGCTGAACCTGAAAACGCCGGGCCGGGAAGATGACGAGAACGTGAAGCTCTACAGCAAAGCAGAGTACCGCCAGAAAGTCGCGCAACCGCAGTCGGTCACCGATGACATTATCCGCGGCCTCGGGGGCAAGGAGAATATTCTCTCCGTCGATAATTGTTTTACTCGCCTGCGCGTGGCCGTGCGCGATATGGCGCGGGTTGATGACACGCAATTAAAAAATACCGGCGCCAACGGCGTCGTACGCAATCGAAATGAAGTTCAGGTTATTTATGGCGTCAAAGTGGGACAGGTACGTTCCCGGGTTGATAACTGGTTAGCAGAAAATTAATGAGGAGTATTTATGAAATTAACCGTATTAGGCGGGGGCGGCGTTCGCTCTGCATTTTTAGCGAAATCTCTGGCCTATAACGCTCACCGCATTGGTTTAACAGAAGTCGTTTTTCTCGATAACTCTGCTGATAATCTGGCGATATTTGGCGAAATTGCCCGCTATGTATTTAATACCATTCGCCCGGATATTCAGTTTAGTACCACCACCGACCCGGTCGCAGCCCTGCAGGACGCCAACTATATCATTACCACCCTGCGGGTTGGCGGCGATGAAAGCCGCATTCGCGACGAACGTATTGCGCTTGAGCATAACACTCTCGGCCAGGAGACCACCGGCGCCGGCGGTTTCGCGATGGCCATGCGCTCGATCCCGGCGATCCTTCGCTATTGCCGGCTGATCGAAGAACATGCCGCCGAAGACGCTATTCTGTTTAACTTTACCAACCCGTCAGGTCTGGTGACGGAAGCGATTATTAAGTCCGGCTTTAAGCGCCGGGTCTATGGGATCTGCGATGCCCCCTCCGAGCTAATTCGTGAACTGCCGGCGATCCTTGGCTGTGAGGAGCGCGACCTCAGCGTGGAATGCTATGGGCTGAACCATTTCTCCTGGTTTACCCACTTCACCGTCCGTGGGGAAGAGGTGACCGAACGGCTGATCGCCAGCCCGGAACTGTACCAGAAGACGGCGATGCAGTACTTCTCCCCGGAGCTAGTACGGCTTTGTGATAATCAGCTCCTCAATGAATATCTCTATTATTACTACTATCGCGACGAGGCGCTGAAGGCGATTCAAGGGGCCGGCGAGACGCGCGGAGAGCAGATCGCCCGCATCAATCAGGAGATGCGCGAGGCGCTGCGCACCGTGGATGCCAGAACGCAACCGGAGGCCGCCTTCACCATCTGGATGCAGCATTACCTACGCCGGGAAAACAGCTATATGCAGAACGAATCCCGGCAGGAGAAATTCCACACCCGCGAACCGCTGACGCTGCGCCAGTTTATCGAAGAGCCGGACACCGGCGGCTATGCCGGAGTGGCGCTGGATATCCTGGAAGCGGTGAACAGCACCACCACCAAGCGGATCGTGGTGTCGATCCAGAATCACGACACGCTCGACTTTTTGCGCCCGGACGACGTGATCGAGATCAGCTGCGACCTGAGCCGGGATGGCCTCAAGCCGGTGACGCCGGTGAAGGTACCGACGGCGCAGAAGAATATGATTGCCTGCGTGAAAGAGTATGAGCGGCTGGCGGTGGCGGCGATCCTGCAGCAGGATAAATCGCTGGCGGTGCGGGCGCTGATGGCGCACCCGCTGATCGGTTCCTATTCGCTGGCGAAAACCCTGGTCGAAGCCTATCTCGACGATGAGCAGTTCGCCGCCTGGCGGTAATCCGCTGCCGATGGGATTCCCCCGCTCGCACCGCGCTTAGCGGGGGCTAACTATTGCTACGTAGACTGGTAAACCACATCTTCAATAGTCGCTCAAAGCCTAAGATGCAGTAGCCGAAAAACGGGTTGCTCCAGTAAATATCATCATCGAACTTCTGCGGGTCGTGAATAATAAACGCCGTATCCGCGGCCTGCGCCAGCGGGCTTTGGTAGTCGCCGGTAAAGCAGACCAGATTAATCTCCTTCCCCTCCAGGGCCTTAACCCAGTTGAGCGCCGAGCTGCTGCGCCCGGATTTAGAAATGATCCAGATGGAGTCGAAGCAGGCGGCGTTTTTCTGTTCGAGGATTTCGTAATCGGGCCACAGCGCCAGGCTGGCATTCACGCCGGTGACGAGAAACTTGTTGTAAATATACTGGGCGATCAGCTGTGAAAAGCCGCTGCCGTGGATCAGGATGCGCTGCTGTTTAAGGCTTGCCAGCAGCGGCGTCAGCGCTTCTTCCGGCTGAACGCTCATGTAGTCGATATCGTTGGTGACATCGAGCTTCGGCATGGTGATATTGAACTTGATGAAATAGACCAGCTCCAGCCAGCCGCTGAACTTCAGTTTCTTTGCCAGCCGGACCAGGGAAGAGGGGTTGCTGTAGCACTGTTCGGCCACAGCGCGAACTCCCTGGCGGATACACTGCTCCGGGTCGTTCTGAATAAAGCGCAGCACGGTCATTTCCGTTTTGCTTAGCTTCACGTCACGAAAGATATTTTCTACGTCCATGGCGGGCTCCTCTCAGCGGCAGAATACGCTAACACCGTTCGACAACCGCGTCTGCGGCCTGAGTCACCACTATGAAATGAACGTTACTTTTTGTACAAAAATGGAATAAAAAAACCCTCTCCGCCTGGCGAAGAGGGCTGCTGCTGTTAACCTATTTACAACGTAATCGTCAGCGTATTGCCCTCGGCGCTCACCACCACCCCCCATTCGCTACCGGTCTGCGTACCGCCCTGCACGCCCGCGACCTGCGGGATATTGCGCAGGCACAGCGTCCAGCCGCGGGCCTCGCCTTCGCCGCTCACAGCGATGGCGTTGCCCTGGCGCCTGGCCTTCAGGGTGAAGATCGTCGAGCCGTCTGCCGCCGGAACGTCACAGCGTGCCTCGCGTCCATCCTCAAGGTGGAACAGCTGGAAGGCGGTGCCTTCATGCCAGGCGTAATCGGGTTTCTGGTCGTTGTTGCCCAGCGCCAGCAGGCTGTTGTCGCGAACGTAGACCGGCAGGCTCAGCGCATCGTGACGCTGCTTATGCCAGCGGCTACCCGGCAATTCATCGTTATGCCACAGGTGCGTCCAGTGCCCTTCCGGCAGATAAAACTGCACGTCGCCAGCCTCGGAGAACACCGGCGCCACCAGGACCGCATCACCGAGCATATACTGGCGGTCGAGATAGTCGCAGGCCGGATCGTCCGGGAACTCGAGCAGCATCGCGCGCAGCATCGGCGTGCCGAACTCGTTGGCCAGCGCCGCCTGGCGATAGAGATACGGCATCATGCGGCATTTCAGCTGCGTGAAGTGGCGCACCACGTCGCAGGACTCGTCATCGTAGGCCCATGGCACCCGATAGGATTTGCTGCCGTGCAGCCGGCTGTGGCTGGAGAGCAGGCCGAAGGCGCACCAGCGCTTGTAGACGTGGGCCGGCGCGGTGTTTTCGAAACCGCCGATATCGTGACTCCAGAAACCGAAGCCGGACATGCCGATCGACAGCCCGCCGCGCAGGCTTTCCGCCATCGATTCGTAGTTGGCGTAGCAGTCGCCGCCCCAGTGCACCGGGAACTGCTGCGCGCCCACCGAGGCGGAGCGGGCGAACAGCACCGCCTCCTGCTCGCCGACGGTCTCTTTCAGCACCTTCCACACCAGCTCGTTATAGATGAAGGCGTAGTGGTTGTGCATTTTCTGCGGATCGGAACCGTCAAACCACTGGACGTCGGTCGGGATACGCTCGCCAAAGTCGGTCTTGAAGCAATCGACCCCCATCGCCACCAGGCCTTTTAGTTTGTCAGCGTACCACTGGCGGGCTTCCGGATTGGTGAAGTCATAAATCGCCAGCCCCGGCTGCCACTTATCCCACTGCCACAGCGAACCGTCCGGACGCTTCAGCAGATAACCCTTCTCTTTCAGCTCTTTGAACACCGGCGAGCGCTGACCGATGTACGGGTTGATCCACACGCAGACCTTCAGCCCTTTCGCCTTCAGGCGCTTGATCATCCCTTCCGGGTCCGGGAAAGTTAGCGGATCCCATTCAAAATCGCACCACTGGAAGGCCTTCATCCAGAAGCAGTCGAAGTGGAAGACGTGCAGCGGCAGATGGCGCTCAGCCATGCCGTCGATAAAGCTATTCACCGTCGCTTCGTCATAGTTAGTGGTGAACGAGGTCGTCAGCCACAGACCAAACGACCATGCCGGCGGCAGCGCCGGGCGGCCGGTGAACTGCGTATAGCGGTTAAGCACCGCTTTCGGCGTCGGGCCGTCGATCACGAAGTACTCGAGGTATTCGCCTTCAACGCTGAACTGGACTTTAGAGACTTTCTCCGAGCCCACCTCGAAGGAGACGCGCTGCGGATGGTTGACCAGCACGCCGTAGCCGCGGTTGGTCAGATAGAACGGGATATTTTTGTAGGATTGCTCGGTGCTGGTGCCGCCGTCCTCGTTCCAGGTTTCTACCGTCTGGCCGTTGCGCACCAGGGCGGTAAAGCGCTCGCCGAGGCCGTAGACGGTTTCGCCGACGCCGAGGTCGAGGCGCTCAAACATGTAGTTGCGCTGGGTCTTACTATCCTGCACGTAGCCGTTGTTTTTTAGCTGGCTACCGGTGATACGCAGGCCGTCGCGCAGAAAATCCAGCGCCCAGAATTCGCCTTTAGTCACCCGCACGCTGAGGCTGCCGCTTTTCAGCTCGGCGAACCCGGCCGTATTTTCTATTTCGACATGGACGTCTTTCTGCACGTTCAGCGGATAGTGCGGGCCGTTATCCAGCGCGCCCTGGAAGTGCTCCATACGCACGCCGATTATCCCTTCCTGCGGCGAGAAAAAGCGCAGGGTGAACAATGGCGTATCCAGCTGCCAGGCGCGTTCGCGGACATCGCGCGGCGCGGCATAGACCACCATTTCATTCCCCTGCTGCTCCACCTCGTAAACCTGTACGGGTTGGATCAGGTTGAGCCCTGGTTGAATGAGCCAGTTTCCATCACTGATTTTCATTAAAACGTCCTCTTAGTTTTGCCATTCTTTGTCGATCGGGGCGGCGGTGAAATCTTGTTCGTTGCGACGCGCGCCCTCGGCCAGCTCGGCCATCATTTTTTTCAGGAACGGCGTTTTCAGCGTGTAGTAGCGTTTGGCGATCACCGCGCTCAGCAGGTAGCACACCGCCGGAACGAGGGTGAACAAGGCGATAATGATGGTGAGGGTGGCGCTGTTCTGGGTTTTAGCGGCGGCGTCATAGCCGCCGCCGGCCAGCATCCAGCCGATCAGCGCGCCGCCCAGCGCCAGCCCTAACTTGAGCACAAACAGGGTACCGGCGAAGCTGATGCCGGTCAGGCGTTTGCCGTTACACCATTCGCCGTAGTCGACGGTGTCGGACATCATTACCCACTGGATTGGCGTCACCAGCTGGTGCAGTACGCCAATGACGAAGATAAAGACAAACATGGTGATTTCGGCGTCCATCGGTACGAAGAACATCGCCACGCTGAGCACCGCCAGGAGGGCGTTGGTCCACCAGAAGACGCTGACTTTGCATTTCCAGTCGGTCAGCGGTTTCGCCAGCGCCGAGCCAATCAGGTTGCCGACGCAGTAGGTCGTGAGGAAGGCGGTGAACAGCGCCGCCGAGCCCATGATCCAGGTGGTGTAGTACATCATCGCGCCGCCGCGAACGCAGACCGCGAGGATATTGAGGATGGTGAGCACGCCAACCACCCGCCACTGGTCATTGCGCCAGATATCGCGCAGGTCTTCACGCATCGAAGTGCTGCTCGGCGGCGCTTCGACACGCTCTTTGGTGGTGAAAAAACAGAAGGCCAGCATCAGGAAGGCAATCACCGACAGCACCGCGATGCCCCCCTGGAAGCCGAGCGCTTTGTCTTCGCCGCCGATAAAGTTGACCAGCGGCATCATCAGCACGGTGGAGAGCATGCCCCCCGCCGTCGCCAGCACGAAGCGCCAGGACTGCAGCGAGATGCGCTGCGTCGGGTTGTCGGTGATCACGCCGCCCAGCGCGCAGTAGGGGATATTCACCACGGTGTAGAGCAGGGTCAGCAGCGTGTAGGTCACGGCGGCGTAGATCAGCTTGCCGTTGTGGCTTAAATCCGGCGAGCTGTAGGCCAGCACGCAGACGAGGCCGAACGGGATAGCGCCGAAGAGGATCCATGGGCGGAACTTACCCCAGCGGCTGCGGGTACGGTCGGCAAGCAGACCCATACACGGGTCGGAAATCGCGTCCAGCGCGCGCGCCAGCAGGAACATGGTGCCGACAAAGCCGGCGGGGATACCAAAAATATCAGTGTAGAAAAACATCATATACAACATGACGTTATCAAAAATAATGTGGCTGGCGGCATCACCCATGCCGTAACCAATTTTCTCTTTGACGGACAAAATGTGATCTTTCATATGCGCACTATTCCCTTAGCGGCACCGAGGGTTGGTACCGGTTACGGTTTTTGTAAACCTTTGCCGCACTAAGATGAATTGCGATATCTCGTTATCAGATTACGTTTCTTGTTTTCTGTGATCGCGGTAGGGAATCAGGGAGTGAAAAAGTGTAACTCACGGATTTTGTGAGGATTTGTCCAGGACTGTTCTGTAAAGTCCAGTTTTAACAGTAAAAAAGTGCGTTTAGGTATGTGGTAAACGGCTGAAAGTAGCTATAATGCGCCCCGCCTCCATGTAGCAATCGAGGCGCGGAAGATCGTCATCTCCGGTGAGGTGGCTGGACTTCAAATCCAGTTGGGGCCGCCAGCGGTCCCGGGCAGGTTCAACTCCTGTGATCTTCCGCCAAAATTACTCCGCCGCTATCCAAGAACGCATAAAAATCCCTTTATTTTCAATATACATAATAAATCATCCATCCGTAACCATCCGCCAAGTTCTCACTGAATCCAAGATAAATATGTATTGTGATGTGTATAGATTTTTTATACACATTTTTGACTTATACACATGGCACTGACAGACATACAAATCAAACGAGCAAAGCCTCAAGACAAGCCATACAAATTGAACGATGGGCAAGGCCTGTCATTGCTTATCAATCCGGATGGCTCGAAGGGCTGGCGCTTCCGCTTTCGCTTTGCCGGAAAAGCGCGGTTAATGTCATTTGGCAGCTACGATTTGATAAGCCTCGCTGAAGCTCGTGAAAAGCGCGAGGTCGCCCGTAAGCAAGTTGCTAATGGAATCGACCCGGTTGAGGAACGGAAGGCGCAAAAACTGGCACTGCAGCTTTCAACAGAAAACTCATTCGAAGCCATAAGCCGCGAATGGCATGCAAACAAAGCCGACCGCTGGACAATGGCATACCGAGACGAAATAATTAAGACCTTCGAACAAGATGTTTTCCCGTTCATCGGCAAACGTCCTATCGGTGAGATCAAACCTTTAGAATTGCTTGAAGTGCTGCGACGAATAGAGAAACGTGGAGCACTGGAGAAAACACGCAAGGTACGCCAGCGGTGCGGAGAGATTTTTCGCTACGCGATCATAACTGGCCGAGCTGAATACAACCCTGCCCCTGATTTAGCTATCACATTGGCCGTGCCGAAGCAAAAGCACCATCCTTTTTTATCTGCCGAAGAATTACCTCATTTTATCAGAGATCTTGAAGCCTATACCGGCAGCATCATCACTAAAAATGCGACTAAGATAGTGATGTTGACTGGTGTGAGGACGCAGGAAATGCGCTTTGCTACGTGGGATGAAATTGATTTAGAAAAGGCAATTTGGGAAATTCCAGCAGAACGGATGAAAATGCGTAGGCCTCACATTGTCCCTTTATCTACTCAAGTGATTGAACTCTGTAAGCAGCTCAAGCCTATTACCAGTCATTATTCTTACATTTTTATCGGCAGGAATAACCGCAGTAAGCCAATTTGCAAAGAAAGTGTGACACAAGTCATTGAGCTACTTAGTTATAAAGGACGTGCAACAGGTCACGGATTTAGACACACAATGTCGACTATACTACATGAACAGGGGTTTGATAGTGCATGGATTGAAATGCAACTCACGCATGTGGAAAAAATAGTATTCGAGGAATATATAACCATGCTCAATACCTTGAAAGAAGAAGGAAAATGTTTCAGTGGTATAGCGGCTATCTTTTAAAGTAATAATTTCCATTAAGGAATTAGAATGAAAATAATATCTTTATTTAATCATAAAGGTGGTGTTAGCAAGACAACTACGACTTTTAACATGGGGTGGATGCTAGCTAATCTCGGCTATAAAGTTTTAATAGTTGATGCTGATCCACAATGTAATTTGACAGCCTTAGCGTTGGGCTATTCGACCACTGATGACTTTGATAAAATCTATAAAAATAATCCGAACTGTGATATTTATAGTTGCATAAAACCTGTTGTAGATGGTTCTTTAGGAAAAGTTATACCATCCGACCCATTAGACACAACAAATCCAAATTTAAGTTTATTGTGTGGTAGCATCTATTTATCAGAAATTGAAACGCAGATTGGAGTTGCGCTAACAACCAGCGCTGCTATCCCCGCAATTAGAAATATCCCCGGCAGTATAGGGGCTTTTTTGCGTGAGACAGCACGGAAACATGAATTTGATTATGTCCTTGTTGACATGAGCCCCAGCGTTGGTGCATTGAATGAATGTCTCTTAATGTGCAGTGACTATTTTATAGTTCCTACATCACCAGATTTCTTCTGTGCTCAGGCAATAAAGTCACTCGCGCAAGTTCTTCCCAGATGGAACAGCGAGATAAATAGTTTTAGAGATAGCAAAATACTATATCCATTCCCTATTGAACCTCCGAAATTCATCGGTTTTATATCTCAGAAGTATCGTCCAAGGAACAATTTACCAGTAAAATCCTTTCAAAGATGGATTGATATCATCAAAGATGAAGTCACTAATACATTAATACCAGCTTTAAATCCTATCAACATGTCAATTTCAGTTGCTGATTTTGAAAATGCCTGCCCGACAAAAGAGCCTTTTAATTTGGCGAATATTTCAGATTTTAACTCACTAATTGCTCAATCTCAAAAACATAGCACCCCGGTATTTGCCCTATCAGATGCGCAAATAGAGCAAAATGGAGTAATACTGGATACAATGAAAGAAAATAGAGAAGAGTTCAAAAATAATTTTAGTGAGTTAGCTCGTTCAGTTGCTACGTTAGCAAATTGACAATACTTAGACCGAGGCTACTTTTAGCTCGGTCTAAAATATTTCATTTGGTGAATTTGGATAAAAAGCATATCAATCGCAATGATCTAGAATGAATTTTACCCACAGAGCATATCTATAATCACCTACTTTTATTGAGTAAGTTTCCACGTTATCAAGTCGGTGTGACTCTTGCTTTGAATAGTAAAAGATTAATTCCCCACCTTCCCAACTACATACTATCTTCCTTAAATAAACTTCATTAGAAACTGCCAAAACATAAAAGTCAGCTTCACATGGAAACCTTGAATTTAGATATCTAGTTGCCTCCATAAACAATAAAACTATATCTATGAAATCTTCTGCTTCCTCAAGAGTTGCATCTCGATACTCGTGCTCAATTTCATTTCTTATTTTATTTATTTTATCTATGATTCTAGGTCTGACTATTCCAATTCCTTCTAGGAAATCCATCTTTTTTGGAAAGTTCTTTAGATTTTTCTGGAAGTAGTCATCACCACAAAAAGCTCGACAAAGAATATCCACTCTCATATGTAATGCCGATTTTGCATTTCGCACGGCATTATTCAGATTTCGGCGCTCACTTCCTGAATTCAAATCATCAATCGCATCTTGTAAGTATGCATTAGGTTTCAAATAATCCTTTTTCCCTATATAGCTCCAGCAGCAATCTGGATAAACGTCCTCGTCCAAATCATCAGGAATCAACACAATATGCCCTCCTAAGAATAGAGTTATAATTATTTACTTCACGTACTTTCAGAGTAAATTTACCGAGATTTTATATTACACAAAAAAATAACGCTAATCCCGATTGATTAACTCACAATTGCAGTAATCATAGTGTATCTGTGTCTCACAATGCTTTCATTGACCCTATGACTTAATTTAACCCAAAGTTAGTAGATGTATGACCAGCACGCAATGCTTTTCCCTCCTCGTCTGCACGCTTCGTGAGTCTGTTTTCATGTAAGCGCATGGCGTGGCTCAAGCTGCAACAGGCCTGAATGCATCAGATGAATGCATGGACAGGAGATAAGTGCTTTAAGAGGCAACAATATCGAAATAACTGATTCCCCTCATCTGCTGTGTTGTGCTTTCTTATCCCTCACCTGACCGCCTCAGAGGCTCGCCACGCCCTCGAACAGCAACGCACCATCCACCGACACTCCCGCGAACCCGCGCAGCGCAGCGACGCGCTCAGGCAGTCAAATTAAATATCATTCAATAAATACTTTACCGCTGGCGCGCAGTGCTTTCCCCGCCTCGCCTGCCCGCTTCGTGGGTCGGTTTTCATGCAGGTGCATCGGGGGCTCAGGCCGCGCCGGGACAGGGCTGCGAAGGGAGTGACGGGACGGGAAAGCGCATGCAAAACCATGCACCCTGTGGATGCATGGCTTAATTCGGGAAAAATAGCGGTATTTTCGGGGATTTTTTGCGGGGCTATCTGCCGGCCAGTTCCGCGTGCCGGCGGGCATAAATCAGACTCTGTGCGGGGGTGTATTTTTCCTGATGATCCACCCGCGAAGCCGCGTCAGGCCTGAATCCGATGGCCGTTAAAATATCACTGTCTTCTGCCGAATAATTAATTTCTTCACCGGTACTCAGCCACACGGACAGCGCTTCGCGCAGGTAATGCGCCGAACGGTCAAGCGCATGGCCGGTCAGGAGTGCGGGCTGCTGACTGAGTCCCATCAGCTCCGGGGCAAGCGTGGCGGCGAGCTCTGTCCCGTGCGCCTGCATAAAGTCATTCAGCCGGTTGCGGATACTGATGCGCTGTACCGATTCATGGGAGCGGATATAGCGCCCGGCAGCCTGATTTTTCTCCCATTTTTTGACATCGATTATGTCGCGCAGTGTCTGCATTCTGCCTGGTATACGCTCATCCCCGGCCAGCACCTGTTCCTGATATTGCTGCTCTGCGGCCGCCAGTTCGGCTTTACGGTTCAGCCAGGCGGTTTCGTTCTTCTGACAGGCTTCAAAAGCCTGCTGTAGCGTAAGGGTGGTCATGGTCAGTTCTCCCCTGATTAATGACGGTATGACGAGCTGTAGCAGCCCTGCACTTTACGGGGTGCCGGGGGGGAGTGATCGGCTCCGCGACAGGCGGCGTTTTCTCCGCCGGGGGCCGGATAACCTCGTCGATGGCTTCAGTGGAGCGGAACGTCGCCGAGCACTCAATATTGGTGCACTGGTGATAGCGCTGTTTGACGCTCTCCGACAGATAGCGGGAGGTGCGGGCATGCGCCGACTTTTTGCAGAACGGACAGTGCATCATGGCAGCAGCCCCCGCGCTTTCAGGTCAGCCTCGCGCTGACGGATTTTCTCCTGAGTGCCCGTTCACTGCTTCAGTCGCAGCAGAACTTCGACGAGGCGCTCAGTATTAAACGAGACGCTGACCCAACCTTTGATTTTTGTGGCTATCTGGAGGCGCTGCCAGAACCCGACGGGATGTATATGGGGAACGCCAACATTATCCCGCGCCAGCCGCGCCTGTATCTATATCACGCTTATCTAGTGTACATGGAAGCCCACGGCTACAGGAATGCGCCAGCCTGACCATGTTCGGCAAGGGACTCTCAGCCATGCTCAAGGAGTACGATCTGAATTACGATAAACGCCGCACAAATCAGGGCATGCAGACCAATCTCGCCCTCAGGGAGGAAAGCAACGCCGACTGGCTGCCGAAGTGCGACGAACCCACCACAACATAACCTACCCGGACCGGCATTGCCGGTCTTTTTTTACCTGCATACCGGCCAGAGTGAACAGTAAAGTGTTCACTGTTCACCAACCCTGCCCAACATAACCATTTGAATAATAAACATAAAATTCGTAGTGAACAGTTTTTCTAAAAAAATTTTTTAGATAAGAACGTTCACTGGTGCTTTATCTATAGATAGCTTATCAGTCAAACAAATGTGTATAAGCATATGTATAAAAATAACTATATATTTATAAATTACAATAAAAACAATAACATAAAAACAAAATATCACTCCTGTGATCTTCCGCCAATTAGCCCCCCGTCCTCCATCCTGTCTGACACTTCCATATTTTCACATTCCGGATTGCCGCCCACAAACGCGCCAGATTAATCGTTCGTCTAATGAAATTTATGCCCCGCTCCTGACATACTCTACCGTTGTGAACAGGTTGACCCGGAGACCATATGGCAAAGGAAACTATAACGTCGTCCCCAGCAGGTGAATTCATTATGTTTGCCGGTAGTGATGGGGAAGTGCGCGTTGAATGCCGCTTTGAGCAAGAAACACTATGGCTCCCTCAGGCAACTATCGCCAGCCTTAATCAAGTCACCCCCCAAGCCGTTACACGGCATATTAAAGCGATCTATGAGGAAGGCGAGCTTGAGCAAAACGCAACCTGTGAGTCTTACTTACAAGTTCAACAAGAAGATAGCCGTCAGGGATCAGTTCCGGCAATTTAACGACCGTGATGTTTTGCAAGGCGCAGGTAAAGTCAGTAAAAAAATGGCCGATGAAACAGCACCTAAAAAGTAGCCCAGGATGCCCCAAAGCCACGCCATACCAACCTGAGCCCCCCAAACTCATCATCCCAGCCAATCATTTTCATCCAAACCCTGCGTTATTTTGTCTCTCGCAAACCCGTTACACTGGCGCGGTGGCCGCGTGCCGTTACCAACCGAAACAGGAGAGCCATAATGACGCCCGAACTCAGACACTGTTTTTCCATTACCATCCAGGTTGATAAACCGATAATCGTCTCCCGCAGCCCGCAGACCGGTAAGCGCCAGCTGATCCCGATTGTCGGCGGCAGCGTCTCGGGTCAACTTCGCGGCCACGTGCTGCCCGGCGGCGTCGACAGCCAGATAATCGAACCCGACGGCACCTGCAGGCTGTCCGCCCGCTATGCCCTGCAGGTGGCGGAAGGCACGGTCTATGTGGAAAACAATGGCATCCGCCGGGTGCCGGCCCAGTATCATGACCAGCTTTTCGCCGACGATATGCGCTTTTTTAGCGATATTCCGCCTGAAGCCATCTATTTTCGCACCGTGCCCACCTTTGAGGTGGATACTCCCGCGCTCAGCTGGCTAACCACCTCGCTGTTTATCTGCGCCGGTGGCCGGACCCAGGATGGGGTGATGCTCGACTTCTATCAGGTGGGCTGATTTTCACTTTCTGCATATAACTGTTATTGCCGTTAGCCCGTTTTTCCCCTCCCGGCAGCGGTCTACGATGGCTCCATCTTTTCATTCACCCGAATCACAGACCGGAGCAGTTATGAAAGCTATCGCCATTACTCAAGCCGCCGCTGACGGCAACAACATCCCTTCTTTAACCGAGATCGACCTGCCGATCCCCACCGCCCACGGGCGTGATCTGCTGGTCGCTGTGAAGGCTATCTCGGTCAATCCGGTAGACACCAAAGTGCGCGCCGGCTTTCAGGGCGACACGCCGCGGGTGCTGGGCTGGGACGCCGTTGGCGTGGTGCAGTCCGTCGGTGAGGAAGTGACGCTGTTCGCGCCCGGGGACGAGGTCTGGTACGCCGGCGCGCTGGGCCGGGCCGGCAGC
>ERZ791923.1480-NODE-1480-length-25699-cov-2.933513_pt1 | contig 25699 bp, 30 predicted proteins | sample MGYA00510133_ERZ791923 | MGnify/ENA primary metagenome ERZ791923 (study PRJEB30046, sample SAMN00792106) | human gut metagenome | study: EMG produced TPA metagenomics assembly of the A metagenome-wide association study of gut microbiota in type 2... | reverse complement strand
ATGACAGACTGCATTGATAAATAACGCTCGCATTACAAACTTATTCCGTGATCCCGTTCCCGGCTTCCGATAGAAAAGTAGTTTCATCCCGCACACAAATCACAATATCCGGCTTGTGCTCCGCAATATAGTCCTTGAGGGTACATTGGGTATAATATCGAAAATCAATGCTTTGGAGCTCATTTGCCTGTGTCCATAACAGAGTTTCCAGCGGATTTGTAAAAGAATCACCATAGATAAGGATATTTGGTAATTTGGGGCGGTTTGTTGTAATTACAGACTCTCCGATGTCTCCACCCATGTAAACTGAATATGTTACAAGTTCATCTTCATTTTCTGGAAGCGTGTATACAGTGGAATCGACCTGAATGCCGTTATTTGTTCGCACAAAGGGAATGTTTTCTTTCGGATAAGCTAACTGAATTGCATCCGAAGTGTTCCAAAGTCCGAACAATTTTCGATTAGAGGAACCCAGAAATGGGTTTTGAAGTGACTTCCATGCATGATTATGTTTACTGGGTAACTAGGCAAAGTAGTTCGTCGGACTGAGTGTTGCTTTTGCAATAAATACTTTTTTGTGTGTTACCTATTTCCCTGTGAAGAGAGATATTTCTTAATTTGCTTAAATGCTTGAAAAGAATCCCATCCCGCCCCCATAACAGAGGTCATTCCAACGGCTCCTTCTTTCAAGGTTCCAGTATATCGTATGACACTGCGATTCTAGCCTTTCATTTGAGGACGTTACATTATTTCCCCTCAAAGAGTCTTAGCCAGATTCGCGTTAAGTCAAGATTATGCACGGAATATTTGTTACTGCTGTCTGAAAAAAAACCGTACCCACTATATGCATTTCGTCCTAGTTGGTCATATTGATAGACCATTACATCGCCTGATTTGGTAAATACGGTCATGATAAAGCCCTGACTGCCAAGAGGAATCTCTTTAGCCTCCGTCTTATTGACATCCGATAGTTGTTCATCAATGCACATCTTTCTGAACAAATCGAAAAGTGCTTCTATTTCCACTTCATCATCAACCAAAACTGAATCATTCTCCAGAATATTGAAAAAATTCACTTCTTTTATTTCTTCTTCAGAAAAAGGAAATTCATAAAGGGTTCCTTTCTGAATACTAGAGTAAAATAGAATACCGATTCCAATCAGAAGAAAAGGGACAAGAAAACGGGAAATAATGTGGGTAGGTTTTATTTGAAAATGAGGCCTTTTAAAAACATCCTTAACCATCGTAATAGCCATAACCATTCATTGTAAATCTGTTCCCGCTGGATTCACTAATGAAACTCCACTTGCCTGATGAAGTATAGATTGTTCCGGCGCAATATTCCCCTACCGCCGGGTCCATAAACGCATAAGATTTTACAGTTTGGTTTACGCCACAAATCACAACTGCATGTCCATATCCAGCATAACTGTATGCGCCGAGAATAAGGCGGTCGTTTCTCAATTCATTATATGCGAATGTTTGACTAATGTGGTCATCATATTCATCAATATAATCAGCATCAAACCATCTATTAAATTTGCTAATGATTTCAGCCAAAGTTAGTCCTTCATCAGTGTAGTGGTTAAATAGATATGCAATGCTCTGGTATGTCTCAATACCCCCATACATGTAATTTACCATAGAAGCAATGCAACAAGCCCAGCAGAACCAACTTCCGGAAGGCTGTTGAATCTTATCAACTGAGCAGAACGTATCATAATTTGACGGGCTAACGGCTCGCGTTTGAGTGCCTGCGGGACTAGCCTCAATCGTGATTCCACTAGATAGATTATTGCAGATAATGTTGCTAAAATCAGAACTTGTTACAGACGAAATTGAGGTCCTCGAAATTACCTCAAGGTTAGAACTGTTTGTTTCAAGACTAGAAACAGATGTGGGATCAAGTTTTGTTTGCTCATTGCAATCAGATTCAGCAATAAGATAGTATTCTCCATTTGTAAATACATATGCTCCTTCACTAGTGTAAATGATTGCAAAAGGAGAATTGTTTGCATATGCTTTAATTTTACTAACTAAGCCCTTTCCTAATTGAACAATCCATTCATTTTCGCTTTGCATAATGTAGAAAAGACTTATTACCTCTCCATCCAGTAGAATCGGTACAATATGCAATTCTGAAGGTACAAGACTATTATTATATGTCTCATAAACAGGAATTTCTTCTCCTAATTGAACATTTTCAAAGTTAATATCGCTCAAGCCAAATAGAGCCTTTTGCGGCTCAACAGCACATAAGATATCCTCCATTTTCTCTTGAACGTCGCAATTCGCTAATACACTGGTCTCGACGAAAGCGTAGCCGTTTGAAATTGCGTAAGCAGGAGAAGCAACAGCAAATGTCATAATCAAAGAAAGCACCAAAGCGATAAATTTTTTCATAATGACTCCTTTCAGAATAATATTGACCACCCAATTTGTGCTAAGCGTCTTTTCTCAAAGAAAAAAGTTAATGTTTACATTTTAAGATGCTTTTTTGGACTCGGGTTTCAAAAACATTTGTGGCGGTGCATAGCAATATGCATGTCAGTACCAACATCAAAATTATACATTTTTCATAAAAATTGCCTCCCCTAGACGTTCTTATATAAGAATAACGAAGAGATGAGCAAAACAGGCGGAAGGAGCAGCCCGCAAACAAGGCAAATGGGGAAAAATAGTTTAGGGCATCTCAAGGGCGCAAAAACCATAGCGCGGTAAACCCCGCGCCTGCAAAAGGTATGGAAAAGACAGATCAGGCGGAACGCCGAAGCTGCTTGGCAGAACGGTAGGAGTGAGAACCATGCAGAACGGCGGCCAGCGCGACCGCTAAAGCGGAGATGTGGGCCAGTGTGTTGAGGTTTGCCGCGCTGGCCCACTGGCGGTATTTCTCACAATACTGGGTGTACATATAGGGCACTGTGCCCTCGGCGCTGCACTTGCTGCAGTATTCCTCCCAGAGAATAGTCAGATTTGTGCCTTTCCGAGCCAGCTCTGTGTGGATGTACGCATAGTCCGGAATGACATAGAGCGCCGTTTTCTGGTATTCCTCTGGGAACAGCAGTTCCATGAGCATTTCGTTGGTCACGGTATCCGACAGTGGCCAGGAGATTCCGGCCTTTTGAGCCGCCTCCTGGACATTACGGATCGTGTGATGAGAGCTGCGCAATTCCAATTCCATGGTGCGTATGCTCTTATCCGGGTCGCTGCTGACCCGCAGGATGTTTCTGTAGTCGAGCAAATGAATTTCCTCCTTGATAAATGTCACACATTGTCGTGTGCAGATACCATTATAGAGAAAATTCAAAAGTGTGGCTGCCCCCGTGACGGCGTGGCTGTTTTCCCGTGACGGTGTGGCTAAATCTCCGTGCAAATGTGGCTCACTGCCCGGAATTTACACTCAGCGCATTCGCGCCAAGGTGGAGATTTTTATACGCTGTTAGAATTGACGCTTACCAATTTTCGATTAGAGGAACCCAGGAATGGGTTTTGAAGTGACTTCCATGCATGATTATGTTTACTGGGTAACTAGGCAAAGTAGTTCGTCGGACTGAGTGTTGCTTTTGCAATAAATACTTTTTTGTGTGTTACCTATTTCCCTGTGAAGAGAGATATTTCTTAATTTGCTTAAATGCTTGAAAAGAATCCCATCCCGCCCCCATAACAGAGGTCATTCCAATAACGCAGCAAAGTCTTGTGAGTGTACTATATTGGGAAATCTGAAGCACATCAACAGCAATGGCATAGACACATATGCAAATTATTGCAATAACAGCCTCCAAACAGGCTGACAAACAGAACGCTTTCGCTTTTTGAATTAAATCCATCTACTAAGTCCTCTTAAATGTTTATCTATTAGTAGCATCTACAATTTATAATTTTTTAAATATAACTATTGACACAATGTTCAAAAATATCAGATGTAGCTGGCGATCCCACTAGATCTTTTTTAGGATAATACAATCCAAAATAGCGGAAATAGCTATCTGTTAATGGAGAGTCCGGATATTTGTATTTACTATAATTATATGAAAAATATGCGGAATCTGGAGCATTTTCTTGAGCTTCGGTTTTTAACTCTGTTGCAACTGCCGCGAAAAGACTAACTGCATCACCAGCAATTGGCGAAGCAAATATTGATACAACAGCTTTAGAAATAATCATAGTGATTGCTGTTACTGTGAGACTTCCAATGACTGATCCAGCATTAATATTTGCACATTTATGACTATATAACAATTGTGAATACTGATAGGTCATTGTTCCTGCAAATGGAATTAAGCTATGTTCCACTACTGTTGATGTTTGTGGAACAATAGTTTGCTCTGAATCAAAACCATTCGTGGATGAAATAACCACTTTGTTTCCATTTACATATATGTCTCCGTTTTTATCAAACTTCACTGTATCCTGGATTCCGTCTTCGGAAATATTAAATGTGATAACACCCTTATCATCCTGGCCTACTCGAATATAATCGACCACATCGTTTGGAAAGACTTTTTCGTAGACGTAGGTTTTATCATCCTCTGTAATTTTGATAGAGACTCCATCTAAACCCAGAAATTTGTTAAGAAGTTCTGCCTCCTGCCTCACAACGGCCATGGCTTCCTCGTTAGGAGAGATTTCCTCTAAATTTATCGAAATGAACTCGTCAATACCAATTGCTGCGTTCTCTGCTTGTTCATATGCTAACGTTGGAATGCACAATATAAAGCACATTGTAAGTGCCAAGAAAAGACTTATTATTTTTTTCATTGGTTACTCTCCTTTATTAATATCTAGTTTACTATATGAATAAAAATTTCGAGTGTATTTTTTACCCATGTTTCCCCCCTTTCAAATATTTTCTTTTTTACATGCTTAAAATCAGCTCCTTTCCGCCTGGTAGTCAATAAATTTGTATTAGCGTATCCAACAGATAATCGCGCATATACAAAGTATCATAATCTTCTGAGCCTCAAGAATTTCAAATCATTTTCTCTTGGTCGCCTGGTCGCCCTTTTACATTATCTTTCCCACATAGGGAAGATAGAAGTAGTCTTTTGATTCCGCATCATCTTTTCCAGAGAAAAATTCCAGCACATCGGCGCTGACCGAATTCGGGCGAGAGGTGCCAGCGTATGCAATGGCATCCAGACTGATGTGCAACTCACGGGTGATAGCCAGGATTCTCGAAACAGAATCACGCCTTATTAGATAGCTTTGAACCAGTCCTTACCCTGACTGAGGATATCCATAACATCTTCGCTGCTGCTTATATCCTGAGACTCAATAGCGTCCAGAGCTTCCCAGCTGAGAAAACCAACCGGAGTTCCATTGATGACCAGCATGGTGGACCGCGCTGAATTGCCATCAGGGTGCAAGCGCAAGAGACTATCAAAGTATGCGCCACCTGCCATATACTGCATGAGCTCTTGAGGAGAATCTGCTGTCAAAACGGTGCCAATCGAATAAGCAGCCACGCCGATGTCACTTCGATTCATTCGCTCTTCAATGGATAAAAGTTCCACTTTGACAGCCGGGTTTCCACACTTGCCTTGTTCTTCGGCAATATATGCTTCAATGGTATCCTGATAGGCCGAAAGAGCGGATTCTTCGATAGCTGTTTCGTAATCATTAATGGAACGGACCATCCAATACAATTGGTCGTCCTCTACATAAAAGATTCCATCGGGGAGTGCATCTCCGCCGGAGATGCGGACTAGATTTTCCTGAAAACCAGCACTCAGGTTCAGTATGTGGTCATAGTCCCACTCGTCTTCAGGCGGTGTATCTACATACATTTCTAATGTCCAGATAGATTCACCAAAGGTCTCTTCTGAGGAATCCGTCTGGCAGGCAGCGGAATTTCGCAAGTACTGAGCGAGTTCATCATTGGTGGGATTCTCCCGGTATATCGACCAACCTGGGTTTTTGATATCTTCACCATGAATGGAAGAGAGAAGTGTTTCCCAGAAAACTGGTTCCTCTTCATTGGAATTTGCAGAATCATCGCCCGGTTGCGGAAATGTCGTTGCCTCAGGCGAGCAGCCCGCCAAAGCAAAGCAGAGAAAGAAAACCACAATCAGATAAATCAACCGTTTTTTCATTGAATTTTGCGGCAAGAAATTATACTGAAAACTTGCCGCATTCCTCCTTTCAGTGGCTCTACTAAATTCAAATATTTATCATATATGGGAGTTGCCCGGTAAGGGGCAACTCCCATATACATTTGAAATGAGTGTTAGGATTTTGCAACACGGACAGCACCATTCCACGTTACAGTTGTTCCGGTACTTGTTGTTCCGGTCACTTCAATAATCCACTCGGTATCTCCGGTTGAGTACCAATCTGCGTAGGTTCCAGTCACAGAACTAGCATTGTTTGCAGTCCAAGTCTTAACAACTCCACCGTTATTAGCCATCAATTTGAGTGTCAAAGTAGTAAAAACCTGGTTTCCATAAAAGCGGAGGCACAGCCATACGGAAGTTCAAAGTTTTCTAGGATGGTGGAAACTTTGAGGTAAAAGGCCACTAGTCGCCAGCGACCTTTTACAACGAGTTTTAGGTTTTACTCGTTGTCAGAGTCGAATCCGCACCTACAGCATTTAAAGTGACGGTATCGCCAAATCGGTGTCTGCAAAGCAACCCATGCGCCGCATTGGGGACAACGCATGGTCCATACAAGCGCTTGACATATGATCATAATCATGATCATTATCATACAGACAATTTTGAAATTTAGCCACCCAGTTTGTGACAAGATTAGCATTGTAAGGACCCATAATGTGATTAGCGCAAAGAGGATTCGAATCTTTTTTTTAAAGTGTTTAGCTTTTTGGGGGAAATTCTGATTTGTCATCATTCTCACACAAATTTTTGCCATCGGCCCGGAAATCACAATAGGGACAAGCATAGAAATACTTATATAATAATCCCCGAATATTGATGCGTTTGCCACAATAAGGACAGCGGAACAGGGTCAAACTTATTAACAGACCACTAACAATTAGGACCCCAGAAAGGAATAAGGTTGCCAGAGTACCAAGTGGTAACCTTCCGCAATAGGCAATGGCAAGCAACCCTGCTCCTACACATGGCAGCAGTAATGATATAACAATTTTGGCCCGAAAGACTCTTCTTCGTTTTTCTTTTTCCGGGCGCGTTAATTTAATGTTGCTCATTTAGCTGTTCCTCTTGATAGCGCAAATTATGAGGCGGTATATGTCAATTATAGTAATTGTATACCTCTTTATAGATGTCATTCAGGTGGAAAATGTCTTCTGCGACAAATGCGAAGTGGAAAGAAACATTTCCGATGTCCATTACTACGCCAAAAAGACTGAGACCAGGGAGCGCAGAAATGGCGGAGGTGATGAGGGCCAGCCATTCATCGGTACTATCCTCGCCCTTGGCGGTATTAACCATGATTTGGCAAACAGCGTTAATTTCGTTCCACAGGGGTATTGTCCCCATAGCATTGCTTACAGCAACATCCACAGCTGTATCAATGGCAGCAGGACCATCTGTGTCGAGGTCTCTAATCCAAGAGTAATATGCTTCGCATTTCCTGGCCATAGAGGAAATTGTATTGGCTGGAGTAAACGCAATGGGATTGGTATCGTTTAAAAGTTCATAAGAGCCATTGTCCCATTTGGTATACATGTAGTATTTGCCCATGAACTGGCTATAGTACAATACCTCGCAGCTCTTCATGGGCGTTGCCGGAGAGGGGAGGAGGGCTTCTGCTTCGTTCAAGTCGATAACGAGGCGGGGTTCCTCAGCGGCGGACATTGTGGAAATGCCCTTGGTTGTCACATAGATGGAAATGACATTGGCCTGCTTGTCATAAACAGACTTATACACTTTTTCGGCACTCTCCAAGGTGGAGGTGGTGTAACGCAGCCCTTCATCAATAGTTTGCTGATACTCGACACCGCCGATGGTGATGGTGATTTCCTCCTCTGTCGCAAAGGCAGGAACACACAAGGTCAGGCACATAGCCAGAGCCAAAAACATGCTCAAAATTCTCTTTTTCATACAATACTCCTATAATTACTTAAATTTGGCTGTTTCTTTGCGGGATGCTAAATTGGAAATGCGCGGTATCTAAAAACTTATAAGCATCATCTCCTTTTGGCTTTCACTTCAATAGACAATCTAAAAGTCAAACTGCAACAGAAAAAGTGTACTACTCCAATTCTTTGTTTTCTATTTATGATATTCTGGACATTCTGGACTTCGCAGAACTTGGAAAAGACGTTGCCGACCTGACTACCGAATATCTGGAGGCGGCATTTTTGGCGTATGCCAAGACTGTTGCAAAGGTTTCCAAAGTTGTGGTTGGAATCTCCATTGCTGCTTACGTACTGGAAGCAATTCTCATTGGTCTCCAGAGAAATGGCAAGACCGCACTTGAAGTCACATAAAAAACGCGTTCCGCACGGTATCACGAAGACCACGACAGAAGCGCAGGAGCAGGAAAACATTCTGAAACGGGACTTCAGTGCCCAGCGCCCTTTGGAAAAATTCCTCACGGATATTACCGAGGTACAGTGCGCGGACGGCAAGCTGTATGTATCTCCGATCATGGACTGCTTCAACGGCGAGATCGTCGCGCTCGAGATGCGGGACAATATGAAGAAGGAACTGTGCATTGACACGGTGCGGCAGCTGGGGCGGATCTATCCGAACCTAAAGGGAGCGGTGTTCCACTCAGATCGCGGGAGTCAATACACCAGCGCGGCTTTTCGCGCGGAGCTGTCTCGCCGCGGCATGGTACAGAGCCTCAGCGGAACCGGACATTGCTTCGACAACGCACGGATGGAGAGCTTTTTCGCCACGCTCAAGAAAGAGAAGATCTATCAGATCGCGGCGTACAAGCTGCCGAGAGAACAAGTCAAAACGATCATTTTTCGCTATATTTTTATCTACTACAACCGCGTCAGGGTCTATACACGCAACCCGCTTGGGCTACCGCCTGTGAAGTACCGGGAGTGGATGCGGGCGCAGCAGGCAGCCTGACCGGTGCTACCGAGCTTTTCAGATTTTGGGTGTTTCCCGACTGCACATTTCTTGACATTTCCACCATTGCAGCTGCCTCCACTCCGAAAGTCGTCAAAGCAAAGACTAGGAGTAGTGCAATAGATAGTATGCGTCCTGCATTTTTTTCGATTTCATTTGTTGTCCCCTCCATAAATTATTTGAGCTTAGCTCACATACAAAGAGACAATTGAATCGGGAAAACGCAACCATTTTTATGTGAAAATTTTACGCCCTGAGCAACCTTTATTAAAACGTACCAGAAATATGATCTGCTGATTCTGGACGAATGGCTGATCCGGTGCCTGACGCCTCAGGAATCCTATAGTCTGCTGGAAGTAATTGAGGCCCGGTGCAATAAGGGAGCCATGATCTTCTGCACACAGTACGAGCCGGGGGACTGGTATGAACGGCTCCATCCAAATTCGGATGAGCGCAGCGCCATTGCCGAGGCGATCCTGGACCGGATTCTCCACAATTCCTATGAGATCCTGATTGATGGAAAGGTCTCCATGCGGGAACGGCATGGCCTGAGAAGCAGAGAGGCCGGTGTCTGATATGACGATTACCCGCCAAATGCTGGACACAACATACGTTTGCTGGTTCCGCAACAAACGGAACACGGAGAAAGCCAAACAGGAAATCCTGAAACGGTTCTCCGAAGAGCCTGACGATATCCACCACTGGACAGAGCAGGACATTTACGAGCAGTCCCGAAAGATTATAGCCTGCTGGGACAACGCCTGACCTGCTGGCCAGAGGGACGCAGCAGCCCCTCTGGCCACTGTGGCTCTGCTCCGTGACGGTGTGGCTAAAAGTCCGTGCATATGTGGCTGTGGGGCCGGAATTTACACATTGCCGTCTTCCTCATTACCCCTGCAAAAATATGCCCCATATCTGAATCTTCCACAACATGTTCTCTTTCGTATTCTTATAATATATTGAGATATTTTGAATAACGGCATATGGACAGCCGTTCTTTGTTTTCTCTAATAGACAAAAAATAAAAAGGCCGGTGTATTTCACCGGCCGAAAGAGTTACAACTACTATCTACTTGTTGCGTTTTCTGTGAGACAAGGGGGGGAGTAGGTGTTTATACATTGAGTAAAAATTGGGCCCTAATAAGTATCTATTCCCGCGTCTCTTTTAATCAACTCATAGGCCTTCTTTCTGGCTCTGCTAAGTGCCATCCTAACGCTGGCCTCTTTAATATCCAGTTCCTTGGCAATATCAGAATCGAGTTTGCCGAGTATATACTTGGCTTCTAATAAATTTTGACTTCTGGTGTCTAGCTTTGGCCAAATGCTTTTTAAGGAAGATAGTCTATCCTTTTGTATCAGATAATCATCCAAGTGAGACGGTTGCGTCTCATCGGGCAAGATAGTGGCGTATTCATCAAGGTCTTCAGTAATGTGTGCAGAATAGCTGCGGCACATATTATACGCTGTATTGCGACAGGTGACAATCAGGTAATTAACTAATCGGTTCCTATCTAAATCTTTTAACAAGTCTATTTTACCTATTAAATGCTCAAAAGAGGTCTGAAATATATCATCAATTAGCCAATGATCATTTGTCACTTTCTGAATTGTTGAATACATTAACTTTTGATATTGAAAGAACAGCGCTGTCATGTAGGCTCTGTCAGTCTCGTCTTCAATCGCCAGAATATAATACGGAATCATGCTTGCTCCTTTTTAACGTACTGACTGAGCATCATTCCTGCTTCCATATCTTTCATAAGAGATAAAATTGTGTTTTTCCGATCAGGGGAGAGTTTCCGAAAATCATTGAGGATTGAAGACATCGATTTCCCTGGAACTAGTTGTTCCTCAAAAATATCGGGAGGAAGTCGAGAAATGGAACGCCCCAAAAGATAATCTGTTGTCACACCAAAATAGTCTGCCAACATAATGAGCTTTTCAATATCCGGAAGATGTTGATTGTTTTCGTAGTTTGAGACGGTTCCCGTTGTTACTGCTATGACATCGGCAAGCTGTTTTTGAGAAAGTCTATGATCTTTTCGCAATTCTTGCAGCAACTCGCCAAATGTGGCCATGTCAATGCCTCCACCTTGATATTTTTTACCATTATAATTTTGCATGATATGCATTTGCTCAAAACATCAAAAATACAATATTTTTGTTTTTTAATTGATTAAATATTTTAGTTGAAATATAATGATATATAGACAAAGTGGTTGTTTCATTGATGGAATTGTTTTTGTCAATGTTGCAATTTGACTTATAGTTTGTCTCCTATTAAGATGTAAGTATAGGAGTAGCTTTGCGATGATTTCATTTATTTGCGCAATACCTCAAGAGCCTGATGATAAGGCCTTTATGTTGAGCTTGTATGACAGCTACTATAAACTGATGTATTCGATTGCATATAAGCATGTATCAGATATTCTGACGGTAGACGATATTGTTCAGGACAGTATCGTTAGCCTCTATGGTAAGATTGATATTTTAAAGCCGATGCCTGATAAAGTGCTTGCTGGATATATAGTATCTACAGTTAGAAATACAGCAATTAACAGACTTAGAGTCAAGGAATATGAAAAGGATCATATAGCAGAGTTTACAGAGGAGAATGTATCCGGCGCAGATAGATACGTGCCTATGGAGACATTACTTGTTCTGGCAGAGAGACGCAAGGCTTTATTAGATATATGGCCAGTATTGCCTAAAGAGACGCAGATATTGTTAAAAGGGAAGTATATTCTTGGCTATACAGATCAGGAACTGGCCTGCCAACTTAAATGCAAGCCAAGCAGCATCCGGATGAAATTGACTCGTGCCCGCAGAGCTGCGTTATTGTTATTATCTGAGCGAAATGAGGTGAAAGAACATGACAAGACGTGAAAAGTTGCAAGAACAATATGAAGACGCCTTGTTTGCCCTTTTGATGGATGATTTGGCAGTTGAAGAGGGAAAAAAGGCGTATGAGGAAAACGAGCGCTTAAAAGCGGATTCCTCCTTTGAGGTTCCGTCGGAGAGTCGAAAGCGTTGTGTAGAGACTATCGCCAGATGTTGCAGAAAAAAACAATTTCAAGGTATCAGCAATCGGTGCTATCATGCGTTTTCAAAAGTGGCAGTTATTGCTATGCTGACGATCATGCTTGCCACAGCTGCTTTTGCCGCATCGCCGACACTTCGCACGAGCGCGATGAACCTTCTTGTTGAAACTTTTGAAGATCACACAGGGTTTCGGTTAGTATATACCCCACCAACAGAAAACGCTTCTGATGATGGGCTGAACTTCACAGTGAATTGGATTCCTGAAGGATATGAATTGGAAAGCCATCGTGAAAATAGATTTAGTGCCAGATGTGTATATTCTTCGGACAACTGCCAGGAACTTTCGATTGGCCTGTTTGAAGGGGAGAATACAGGACTCTGTTTAGATACTGAAAATGCCGAGGTTCATGATGAGATGATCAACGGCAAGAAGGCAGTCATCATTACAAAAGAAGGAGTGTCACAATTATGTTTGATTGACGAAAAGAAGGGAAATTATCTTCTGATTACAGGAAGCATGGAGCAGACAGATGACCTTGTAAAAATTGCCCAGAATATTCAATTTGAATAAGCAAAAAAGTATGTTGCAGATTCTGAGATCAGTTGTCTCCTAAACATAGGGATATTTCCCGAAACACAATTTAGGAGGAAGTTAAAAATGAAAAGAACTCTAGGTAAGTCTGTCAGTGTGATCCTTGTGTTGGCATGTATGCTTTCAGCTTTTTGCATCGGTGCAAGAGCGGTTGAAGTGGAACCGTGCTATACAGGGATTATGTCGTTGTCTGCCACGCTCGATATTAGTTCTGGAGGACAGGCGAGCTGCTATGGGTATGTTTCGTCTCGTAGTGGGTACAGTGTTGACTTGAAAATGAAATTGCAGAGAGACGGACGCACCATTAAAACATGGACTGACTCGGGAAGTAAGGGGTTTGATATTTTGAAAACCTACTATGTGACTCCGGGCCATGACTATCAGGTAGTAGTGACTGCAACTGTTTATAACTCCAGCGGCAAGATTGTTGAGACGCCTTCTGCTTATTCCAATGAGGTTTCATATTGACTATTTTGTCTGCGCAGCTAATAAAGCCACTTGTGCTGTAAAGCATTGCCTCCCGGAGCGGCTTACGCCGCTTCGGGAGCTTTTTATAGTATGGTTCTTTTAATTTTTTACAGACCCGGCAAAAGGGTTGCCGGGTCTTTCTTTATACTCCAAGCCAACAAGCAGGGCGAGGAGGTGATTTGGATGGGACCGTCTGAGCGGAGGCGGGCAATTTTAGAGCATCTGTGCCAAAAGCGGTTTGACACAACTAAGAATCTTGCAGAATTATTTGGCGTATGTGAGAGAACAATTCGCAATGATTTAGTTGTCCTAACTTGTAGCTATCCAATTGAAACTTCTTTTGGCCCCTATGGTGGAATCCGAGTTGCAAATTGGTTCCATCTAAATCGACACATGTTGTCATTTGAACAGGCAGAATTACTCAGACGGATTCGCCCTGCGCTTAACGCAGACGACACTCGGATTTTAGATGCGATTCTTGCGGAGTTTGCACCGAAAACCGTGAAATAGTCTTCATGTGTTCTTCCTGTGTGCATCGAAAACAATATAGCTATCTGCGTGTAAATGAGAAAGTCTGTCGCAGATTGAAAACAATGTTCGTTATGAATCACCCTGGGTCCAGAACGGATGCTGTAGCTTGATTTTTGCCTGGATAGGAGCGTGTTTACCTCCGTCTGCGAATAGCTTGCGTATCCACGAGGAAAAGTCCTTATCGCCTGATAAGAGCCTTTCCTGGCTGATTCGCAGCCAAAAATCACACGCATCTGAAAGCGTGGATTTGATGCTCCTTGGAAATTTTATAGGCAACCGGATAACAAACCTGAACAGAGCAAAGCCCGGCAGATGACGCGCCATGATCCACGAAAAAATGCATCAGGGGAGCGATTCAGCCAGTCTGTATCTGTGCATGGCAGCACAGTGGCCATGACCTCCGTTCAGCTAACGATACTCCCGCGTTGAACGCCCTCAAAGCATTGCGCGGCGCACCCATCAGCATGGGCCGGGGTGAGATTCCCGTGGGCTGCTGCCAGCAGCCGTCCGGTTTTGCCATGATTACTTTTGAATAATGAGGTGAAAACTACCATGAGCAAAAAAGCAGTGTTATATTGCCGTGTGGATCGGGGGGCTTCTGCTGAAAATGCGCATTTTGCTATAGAACATCAAATTGCTTACTTAACGAGATTTGCAGAAAAGCACCATTATACTGTCATTGACATTTATTCTGACATCGGCCTTCCGGGGCATGACCTTACAAGGCCGGAATTAAACCGCATGAAGCAAGCTGCGGAAAAAGGAATGTTTGACGCAATTTTTGTCGTAAACCGTGATAGGCTTTTTCGGGGAAGGTGGACAGAAGCACCGATGTTTCCAGTGCCGATTATCGTGGCAGACGAGGTGCGCATGAAACGTAAGGAAGAACACCTGCACTGACCACATATCATATTTTCAGTTCATGCCCAATAGCTTAGAAGAAAAGGGGGGACTGACAGTGACAGAGGTTGATCGGGAAATTGCTTTAGCATTGTTAAAACGCTTATGGAAGCGGGAGTTGATTTCGGAAGAAACGTATGTTTCGGCCAGCAGCTCCCGTTTTTTTGACAAAAGACACTTTACATCTGATACTGAGACTGTCAATAAAATGATTGAGGAGGTCAGTACGGATGTTGACAATTAGATGGCTGCGTGAGCAGATGCGGCAGGGAAAATCTATCTTTGACCTGCCGCTCCGGGTCACCTTCTACGCCCGTGTTTCTACGGAGAAGGTGGAACAACAGGGGAGCTTGGAAAACCAGATTCAATATTACACAGAGTTCATTCAGAAGAACCCTAACTGGACGTATATTTCCGGTTATATTGATGAGGGAATTTCCGGAACGAGCACCTATAAGCGTGACAGCTTTCTTCGCATGATCGAAGATGCCAAACGCGGGATGTTTGACTTCATCATCACAAAAGAAATATCCCGTTTTTCTCGCAACACACTGGACAGCATCCAATATACACAGGAGCTGCTGGACAACAATGTGGGCGTACTGTTCCAAAATGATAACATCAACACACTGGATAGCGATAGTGAATTTCGGCTGATCGTCATGGCTGGTGTGGCGCAGGACGAAGTCCGGAAGCTTTCTGAACGCTTGAAGTTCGGATTCCGCCAGTCCATCAAGAACGGTCATGTTTTGGGAAATAATCGCTTGTGGGGTTACGATAAGAAGGACTGCAAGCTGACGATCATCCCGGAGCAGGCGGAAGCGGTCAAGCTGATTTTTCAGCTTTATGCCACCGGAAACTATGGCCTGCGCAAGCTGTCACAGGAGTTGACTCGCCGTGGATACACAAGCCTTTTGGGAAACAAGTTCAATTCCGTCACCATCGGCCATATTCTGCAAAACCCAAAGTACAAGGGGTGGTACTGCGGTAATAAGACGCAATCCTTGGATTATCGGAAGAAAAAAACGGCATTTCTTGATGAAAGTGAGTGGGTAACATACCCAGATCCTAATATCCCTGCGATTGTATCAGAAGAACTCTGGAATCAGGCAAATGTGATATTCAAGAAACGCAGTGCCAGAACAAAAGCCTACGGCGTAGGTTATCAGAGCAAGTATCCATACAGCGGGAAAATCATTTGCGGAAAGCACGGAACCACCTTTCACCGTCAGAGCTTCAAAACCATGGAGGGACACACAGAATACTGGCAGTGCAAGGTGTATCGTGAGCACGGAAAAGCCGGATGCGATTTGCCGACGCTCCGAACAAAGGAGCTGGACGCAATTTTGGCAGACCAATTCCAAAAGCTGGTGAAAAATCAAAAGCAGATTGTCCAACTTGTGATGGACAGCGTTTCCAGCGTTCAGCAGAAGCGTGATTACTCCGGACAAATCACCCAGTTGAACACACAGATCAGCCAACTGGAGGGAAAAAAGGATAAACTGCTGGAGCTTAGTATCGCCAACGCAATCACAATTCAGGAATTCAAAAAGCGAAACAACCGCTTCAATGAGCAGATTGCGGATATGCAGGAGCAGATGATTTCTTTACAAAAGCTGGAGGAAAATGGCTCAGCTACAAGTGTTGACTTGTCCGCAATCGAAAAAGCGCTTTGGCGGGAGCTTTCCTTTCAGGATACCATCTCGACGGAGGTTGTTGCAGCGATCCTCGACCATGTGGTTGTTTGCGAGGGCAGCACAAAACAGCGAATTGATCTGGAACTCTATTTAAGGCTGGGGCAGACCGCTTCAGTCACTTTTTCACGAGAGAGATTTGCATTTTGGAACACATCTTCTTCACAATATGTGCCACAAGGCGAAGATTCCGCTCAATGAGGACATTCCGGGCCTCCGGGTCCCCCTGAGCCAGACGTTCCAGCCACATCCTTTCCTCACTGGCGGAAAGGGGCCGGGGAAAGGACCCGCTGCGGTCCAGCCGCAGAGAAAATAAAAGCGTATTGGCAAACAGCATCAGCGCGGCAGAGATCATGCGCACCACCTCCTGTTCACCTTTATGACAGGAAGGGAAGTCCCTATGTCTTGCGGGGACGGCGTGTTAAAATGAATGGCAGAGACTGATGGCGGCTGCAGAGAGACTGCTCTGATTTTTTCATGCGGCGGCAGCTGCTCCCGTTGACAGATGACGCCAACAGGTGTAAATTACATACCGGTTTCTATAAAAAAGAGCCCCTAAAACGAAAGTACAGATCACGTGCTCTGGAGATTAGGCTCAGGGTCTTGCTTTTCAGTGCGGCCATGGGCCGAAAACTGCGGGGGCATTTTAATTAGGAGCGAACGCAACATGGGTCTGGGAGAATAGGAGCACCGACCTCGATGCACTGACGGTGCGCCGGCCGGGGTTTCTGTTCTTATTGACTGCGGATGCCTCCGGGCGTATGCTCGTTGAGAGGCGCAGAAAGGTGGAATGAACATGCGGTATAAGGAGTTTGGAAAAACCGGGATGAAGGCGTCCGAGATGGCGCTGGGAACCTGGGGGATCGGCGGAGCGGGCTGGGATGACAATCCGGAAGAGACCCGTATTGATGCGATCTGCGCCGCAGTGGAAAATGGTGTCAATTTTATTGATACCGCACCGGCCTATAATGCCGGTGCAGCCGAATGTCTGGTGGGGAAGGCGCTCAAGCAGAGCGGAACGCGCCAAAGGGTCATAGTGGCAACAAAGTGCGGAAATTTCTACATGGGAAATGGGACGTATGTTCGTGACGGACACTATGACAAAATCATTCAGCAGTGTGACGATTCCCTCAAAAACCTGCAGACGGATTATATCGACCTGATGCTGATTCATTGGCCGGATGTCAATACCGACTTTGCTGAGACTGCTGACGCACTGAATGCGCTTAAAAAATCCGGTAAGGTTCTTCATATCGGTGTTTCCAACTTTACAAGGGAGCAAATGGAGGAGATCGGGCAGTATTGTACGCTGGAAGCCTATCAGCCGCAGTACTCTATGGTTGTCCGCACAAATGAAGAACAGATGAAGTGGGCGGCTGAACAGGGCATGGGCGTCATGACATACGGTTCTCTGGGCGGCGGGATCTTAACAGGAGAATTCCGGAAGCTGACAACCTTTGAAGCCACGGACAGTCGGAACCGTTTTTATAAGCACTTCCAGGAGCCAATGTTCTCTAAGGTTATGAAGGTCCTGGAAGTCATGGATCGGATCTCCGCTGATCGGGATAACGTGCCCCTGTCTCAAATCGCACTGAACTGGTGCGCACAGAAGGAATTTGTTTCTTCCTGTATTGTCGGTGCACAGAGCAGACGGAAGATCGAAGAAAACTGTGCTGCCTATCAGTGGATGCTGACTTCGGAAGAAATCGCCTTGCTGGACGCGGCAATCGAGCAGTATCTGGTGGAGCAATAAACTGATAGTGAAGAACTGAGGGAGAGGGGGCTTTCGTCCGGTCCGAAAAGCCTGCTTTTAGGGATCGAAACCGTTTGGAAGCCTTCTCTCCTGAACGATATGCAAGTGGTACAGCTTTAAAATGCATATTGAGAAATGATGATCATTGCCGCAAACGCTATGCAAATAGCACAAAAAATGTTAAATATTTATAAAAAATCTCACAATTGAAAAACAAGAAATAGTATGATATTTTAAAAAAGGCCAATTTAGATCGTTTGTGATTTTTTTTGCATTCCAATCCATTACTGTGGCAACCGTCCGGTTTGGCCAGATGCGGCCTGGTCCGCAAGATGGAACGCCATAGATTTTGGTTAAAACATTCTCTTGTACCGGCGCAAAGTCTGTTGAGATTTTGATGTTTTTACATGTTTAAATCAGTGCTCGATTCGGAGCACTCTTTTAACCCCCTGTTTCGTGCACGAACACGGAAATGGCAATGAGATACGATACGTGAGGTCAGTGTAATGGTAACCGTTGAAATGGTGGCAAAGATGGCCGGTGTGTCGCGTGGAACCGTTGACCGCGTTCTCCACCATCGGGGAGAGGTCAAGAGCGAAACTGCCGAGAGAGTTCGACAGGTCATGCGCGAGTTGGATTTTCAGCCGAACACATTGGGCCGAGCTTTTTCAATAGCGAAAAAGAGAAACCGGATCGGGATCTTTCTATCAGCGCGTGAACCGGACTTTCAAGAACAGATCAAGCAGGGCATAGAAGACGGTGTCGCCTATGCACAGCAGCATGGAATCGAAGCTGTGATCGAAGTGGTTTCTCCGGATGATGAGCTGCTGTATTTGCAGAAGATCGATGAGATGATCGCTTCCGAGGTTCAAGGGATCGTTTTACGCGGGATCGAGTCCAAGGCGTTTGACGAACGGCTTCAGATCCTGAAGAATCAGGGAATTCCTGTTTTTACGTATAACCAAGATGTGCGGCCGGCACTGAGAAACTGCTATGTGGGCATTGACTCCTGCCGCGCCGGAAAATGTGCGGCGCTTTTGATGCGGCAGATCTCCCCACCTGACGGATACGCCTTGATCGTGGGCGTAACGCCCCAGCATAAGGACAGCGAAAAACGGATAGAGGGATTTCTGGAGCAATGGGGCCTTGCCCCAAAGGCATCGTCAGGATACCGGATCATTTATGGAGAAGGCTATCATGATGTTGCATACGCTCGTACGCGGGATGCCTTGAATGAGATGCCGAACATCACGGGTATCTTCGTCAGCGGCGCGGGCCTGAGCGGCGTAGCGCAGGCGGTATACGAACGAGGGACCGCCGATGTTCAAAAGATTGTGGGGTTTGACGCCACACAGCGAAATATTACCTACATGAAGAATGGTACAGTCCAATTTTTAATCGATCAAAGTCCTTATCAGCAGGGATATAAAGCGGTCCAACTGCTTGTAGATTATCTGTTTGAGGGGCGAGCGCCTGATGTGTCCTGTTATTATCTCGACGCACATATCAAAAATGCTTTCAACTGCTGAGTCCAAAAGGCCTTGGCGGGCAAAGACAGGCTTATAAAGATGCTTTTATAAATGTTACCGCTCCGTGGACAAACCATTGGAGCAAGAGAAGAGAGGAGAAGGAAAACAATGAAATGCATTAAGAAAATGAATGACTTTGTTCTCGGGATTCTTATGATTCTGCTCAGCGCCTTCCTGGTGTTCGGCAAGATCACGGAGACGGAAGTCAAAACCGGCCAGGGCGGCTTCCTGGTGCGATCCGATGTGTGGCTGCGCATGATGGGCGTGTTCCTGGTAATTGTTGCGGTGATCCTCATCATCCGCTCCTTTGGCAAGAAGGAAGGCGAGGAGGCAGAGGGCTTCCACTTTTATCTGGACAGCACGGTTGTGGCTGTGATCGTCTCTCTGATCGTTTACGCACTGGCGCTGCCCAAGGTCGGCTTCATGATCACCACCTTCCTGATGTGCCTGTATCTGGTCATCCTGTTCTCCGTGAAGGAACAGTCTCTGACCTTCCGCACGGTTCCCAAGGCGCTGTGGGGCAAGCTGCTGGTAAAGGGCGTTCTGTCTGCGGCAGTGATGCTGGCGGTGTTCTGGTTTATATTTGGCAAGCTCCTGTCCGTCCAGTTCCCCACGTTCTCCCTGTTTGGCTGAGACTGAATGCGGTGTGTGCACCGCTGAAGTAGGCGGCCGGCTCCGGCTGCTTGATAAAATGCAGAAAATGCAAATTCTTAGGAGGAAAAGATTCATGAAGAAGACCCTTGCACTGCTGCTGTGTGCAGCATCCATGCTGGCCCTTCTCGCCGGTTGCGGCAGCAAGTCCACCGATGATAAGGCCCCCGCTGCCAACGGCGGCGAGACCGCTTCCACCGAGAAGGCTGATTATCCCACCAGCCCCATCACCGTCATCATCCCCTATTCTCCCGGTGGCGGCTCTGATATCCTGACCCGTAAGATCATGGAGTACATTGAGCTCCCCAACAACCAGAAGCTGGTTGCTGTGAACGTGGAAGGTGCTTCCGGCTTCACCGGCGCTATGCAGGCGTTCAACTCCAAGAATGACGGCTATACCATCCTGGCTCACAACCCCATGGATGTTGTTTCCTACTCTCTGAGCGGCACCACCGATGTGGAGCTGTGGGACGAGCTGGAGACCGTCTGCGGTATCGTTGATGACTTCAACGTGCTGGTCACCAACCCCCAGAGCGGCTGGACCACTCTGGAAGAGGCTCTGGAGTACATCAAGGCTAACCCCGGCACCGTGAAGGTCGGCAACACCGGCAGCAACAACTGCAACATGGCTGACTGCCTGCGTACTCTGGACGCTCTGGGCATCCGCGATGATGTTGTCGTTGTCCCCTATGACGGCGGCGCTGAGAACAAGACCGCTCTGATGGGCAACCACGTCCAGCTGAGCGTCAACTCCTGCGCTGATATCCAGTCCGCTATCACCTCCGGCGATCACATCGCTCTGCTGACTGTTGGCGATCGCCGCGCTAAGTTCCTGCCCGACACTCCCTGCACCGCTGAGCTGGGCTATGACGTTGTCACCACGAAGCCCCGCGGCTGGTATGCTCCTGCCGGCATGAGCCAGGAGCAGCAGGCTGTTCTGCAGGAGGCTATCAAGAAGGTCTGCGAAAATCCCGAATTCGAGCAGGACGTCCTGGCCCTGGGCCTGGAAGTCAACTATGTTGACGGTGCTGCTCTGAAGGAGAAGATCAGCGGCTGGGTCGAGGATCTGGCTCCCGTCTTCGAGGAAATGAAGTAAGCCTTATTTCGCAAAACAAATTTTCTGTATCATTGATTGATTTTGCGCAGTTTGCAGCGGGGCCTTGGGCCCCCTGCAAATTGCGTGAGTACGAAAGGAGGCTGAAGCCGTGGAAGCAATGATTGTTGGCTTTCAGGCTATTTTTGGCGACCCGTTTTCTATCGCACTGCTGTTTTTCGGCGTCTTTATGGGAATTGTTTTCGGATGTATTCCCGGATTGACGGCCGTTCTGGGCGTGACTCTGATGATCCCCTTCACTTATACCATGACTCCTGTGCAGGGCCTGACTCTGCTGGTGGCAATTTACGTGGGCGGTATCAGCGGCGGCTTGATCACGGCGACCCTGATCAATATCCCTGGCACCCCGTCTTCTATCTTTACCTGCTATGACGGTTATCCCATGGCTAAAAGCGGCAAACCTGGTACCGCGCTGTCTATCGGCGTTTTCGCCTCCCTGATCGGCGGTACATTCTCCGCCTTGGCCCTGTTCTTCCTGGCACCGCAGTTGTCTAAGGTCTCCCTGATCTTCGGTAACTGGGAGTATTTCGCCGTGGCCCTGGTGGGTCTGGCTGTGGTCATCACCATGGCGTCTAACGATCTGCTCAAGGGTCTGGTTGGCGCGCTGATCGGCATTGTGCTGGGCAGCTTCGGCATTGACTCTATTTCCGGCGTACAGCGCCTGACTTTTGGTAACTGGCAGTTGATGAACGGACTGAATTCCACTGCTTTGATGATGGGTCTGTTCGCGATCAGTGAGATCCTGCATCAGTGCCGCGACCTCAGCAAAGAAAAAAAGAAGATTGAAGTTGGAAAAATGTCCTTCCTGCCTCCTGTCAAGGAGATGGAGGGCTGCATGGTGCCCATCGTGCTGGGATGCCTTATCGGTACCGGCATCGGCATTCTCCCCGGTATCGGTCAGAATGCGTCCACGCTGATCACCTATAACCAGTCTAAGAAGATGTCCAAGCATTCCGAGCGTTTTGGCCATGGTTCTCCTGAGGGAATCTGCGCCTCTGAGACCTCCAACAACGCTGTAAACGGCGGTGCGCTGATCCCCCTGATCACCTTGGGTATTCCCGGCGACCTGGTAACGGCAGCTCTGATCGGCGGCCTGATGATCCACGGTCTGCAGCCGGGCCCCCTGCTGTTCACATCCGATCTGGACGTGGTAGGCGCTGTCATGGTGTCTTATTTCCTGGCCAATATCGTGATGTATGTGATGGAATTGGGCCTGATGAAGGTGTTTGTCCGTGCGGTGAACATTCCTTTCTCCTATCTGTTCCCCGCAATCCTCATGTTCTGCGTGTTGGGCACCTTTGCTCTGAATAATCGTACATTCGATCTGTGGATCCTGATCGTGTGCGGCATTCTGGCTTATGTCCTGACGGAGCTGGGCGTGGATATGGCTCCCGTGATCCTTGGCTACATCCTGGGACCCCTGGTGGAGAAGTATTTCCGCATGGCAATGACTGCCGAGTTGGGTAACTTCGGCGGGATTCTGCAGCGTCCCATTGCTGTGGTGTGCCTGATCGTTGCCATCCTGTTCCTGGTCCTTCCTCTGTTCAGCAAGAAGCTGAGAGATCGGAAGAACGCATTGAACATCTGATTCTGAAAAAGAAAGGCCGTATTCAGTAAGTGCATTTTGCTGAATACGGCCTTTTTGGATAATTACGTGCCTTCGATATTTGGCGCTGGCTGTGTACATGCAGAGGAGGATTTGATGTGCAACTGAATTATACGATTACACAAGAGCATTATGAGGATGTCATCGCATTCCAATTGAAGCTGCAGCGCAGCAAGCGGAGAAGTCTGATCCAATATATTGTCACGAATGCCATTTTCATCATTCTGGCTGTTTACTTTTTAGTGACGCATCCGGAAAGCTCCGTGTGGAGTCGGCTGGGTGTGATGGGGATGGCTGCGGCGATGCTGGTGCTTACCACGGACAGGCGGAGCTGCTCACCGGGCAAGGTGCGGCGCACTTATAAGCGCTACGTCCGGCTCAAGCTGATCCAGGATGGATTTATCGGCCCCCACACTTTACTTGTAGATAAGAACAGCGTCACGCAGAAATTCGGCGATCAGAGCAATACCATAGAAATTAAGCGCTGTGCCTGGGTCAACGGAGAGAACCGCATCAGCATGATCCTGGGCGGAGGCGTGATCTTTGAGATCATTCCCAATGAAGTTCTGGATCAGAATGGGAACCGGGAACGGCTCAGCGCACTGATCGCGGGACATGACGCAGATGGAACGGCGTCAGATTAACTGAAACAATTTTTATATCCCTGGAGAGGGATCAAAATATACTACTTTTTGTTCATGCGAGGTCCTTATTATGGAAAAAAATCGTGTTCGTTGGGGTGTTCTCGGATGCTCCGGGATCGGCAAAAATCGTACCATCCCTGCCATGCTGTCTACATCGAATGCGGAACTCTATGCGATTGCAGGTCGGAATGAAGAAAAGCTGAAGGCCTACGCGGAGCCGTTTGCCCCTAAGAAGCTCTATACGGATTATCAGGCCCTGCTGAATGACGAAAATGTGGATGCCGTATACGTTCCTCTGCCCAACGGGTTGCACATGGAGTGGGCCATCAAGGCGGCCGAAGCGGGAAAACACATTCTCTGTGAAAAGCCCCTCGCCATGAACGAAGAGCAGGTAAAGAAAATGTTTGCCGCTGCAAAGTCCAACCATGTCCTGCTGGAAGAAGCTTATGCGTACCGCCATGCGCAGCTGGCCCAGCGTGTCAAGGAGATCATCGACAGCGGCGAGATCGGCCGGATCCGCTATCTGGAGTCCAAGCACTCCACCTTTGATACGAACCGGGAAGGAATCCGCTATCAGAAGGGGGCCGGTGGCGGCGCGGTGTATGACGTCACCTGCTACAATGTGAGCCTCGCTTCCTATCTTTTCGGGAAAGATCCCACCGAGATCCATGTGTCCTGCAGCTTTGATGAGAAGACTGGCGTGGACTTGGCCGATGCAGTGCTGCTGCACTATGAAAACAGCGGCGTTGCCTCCCTCTATGCCGGGTTGGATGCCTATCCCCGCGGATGCTTCTCCATCATCGGAGATAGCGGCCGCATTGATGTGGACCATAAGTTCAACAGCCGTGGACTCTGCAAAATCAGAGTCGGTAAAAACGCACGTCCCCAGAATGCTGAGTATGTCGATGAGATCACTACGGAGTATACGATCTGGGTGGATGACAACTACTATATGGAGTTTGAGCAGTTTGGCAACGCCATTTTGCATGGAACACCGTTGACTGTGACCGAAGAGGAATCTCTGCGTACTGCACGGATTTGTGATGCCATTCAGAAAATCGGCGGAATTTAAGCGGCGGGCTGAATCGTGAGATCGAAAGAGGAAGCAGAATGGAACTTGGATTAAACGGCAAGGTGGTTGTTGTTACCGGCGGAGCCACCGGTATCGGCCTTGAAACGGCACGAGCCTTTTTGCAGGAGGGCTGCAAGGTGGCGATCTGCGGACGGAGGATGGAAAAGCTCCAGAAAGCAAAGGAGTTTTTGGGATCAGAGCGAGTATTCGTTTATCAGGCGGATATGACAGATCTGGAACAGGTGGAGACCTTTGCCGCCGCAGTGGCGAAGGAGTACGGTTCCATTGACGTTTGGATCAATAACGCCGGTGCCATGTGGATCAAGCCGCTGATGGAAATGTCCAGCGAGGAGTTCCGACGGGAGATCGACCTGAACCTTACCACGGTATTTCACGGGGCAAAGGCTGCCTATCCGTACATGAAGGCGCAGGGGGGCGGCGTGATTTTGAACGCTTCTTCCTTCGCAGCGCTGGACCCCAATGCGGGGCGGGCAACATACAGTGCCGCAAAGGCTGCCGTGAAAAATCTCAGCGCATCCATGGCGGCAGAGTTTGCGGCCGCCAATATCCGGGTGCTGGCCTATGTGCCGGGTATGATCGCAACAGAGATCGCTGCGGAGAGCATTGAGAAGTACGGTGATGCGCTGTTGGCAGACATCCCGTGCCGCCGCTTCGGTACGCCGGAGGACCTGGGAAAGGTATTGGTGTTTTTGGCTTCGGATGCCGCAGGCTACATGAATGGCTGTCATGTTGAGATCAGCGGCGGAAAGCGCTGTGTGCAGAATCCTCAGTTTTCCTATCAATAAGCGAAACAACATATATAAACGTGTAAGGCAGGCTGTCCGTTTAGGGCAGCCTGCCTCGTTTTTTGCTTGGAATATAGCTCTTGGCGATATACTGACGATCTTAATGACGCAGGAGAATGTTTCACGGAGAAGCGCTTGGTTCTCGTTGTCCCTTATGCTTTTTGTGTCGGAGCGGTTCTGTTCTGCCAAATCAGCCAACCTGCTCCTGTTCCACCGGTTCCGTCAAGATTTATGCGTAAAATTGTTTGCAGGCTCCGGCTGAGTGAAGTCAGCCGGCAATAGAGGCGTCGTC
>ERZ791923.1457-NODE-1457-length-26028-cov-3.882301_pt1 | contig 26028 bp, 27 predicted proteins | sample MGYA00510133_ERZ791923 | MGnify/ENA primary metagenome ERZ791923 (study PRJEB30046, sample SAMN00792106) | human gut metagenome | study: EMG produced TPA metagenomics assembly of the A metagenome-wide association study of gut microbiota in type 2... | reverse complement strand
AGTTGCAGCCGCCGCTTCGGTTTCACGCTTCAGATCGCGTTTCGGATGGTGTTTCCGATTGCGTCTGCCGCACTTTGCTTCATACCCGGCGTCGAGTGGACGTAGGTGCTGAGCGTGAATCCTGCGCTGAAGTGACCCAGCGTTTCAGACAGCGTCCGCACGTCCACGCCGCTTTTCAGGGATAACGTTGCAAATGTATGACGCATGTCATGAAACCGCACATGTTCCGCGCCAATCTCCTTGATGATCCTGTCGTGCAACCTGCGGAAGCCATCCGGATCCCATGTCTCTCCCGTGCGCGGAGATGGGAATAAATACGGATTTGCTGGGTGTTTTTCATGTTCTTCCACAAGAAGTTTTACTGTATCAGCTGGGAGCAACACTGTTCGGATGGAATTCAGCGTTTTCGGCGTGCTGATGACCAGTTTCCCATCCTGCCGCGCGACGCTTTTGTTGATGGACAACGTGTGGTTCTGAACGTCCAAGTCCTCCCACCGTAAGGCCAGCAATTCCCCGCGCCGCAGGCCCGTTGTCAGCTCCAGATACATCGGCGCGAGAATCCCATGCTCCTTCGCTGCGCTCAGGTACGGGCCGATCAATGCTTCGGGCAGGATGTTCATTTCCTTGCGAGTATTTTTCGGAATTTTGCATTTCTTTGCTGGATTCGCAAGGATCAATTTTTCTTCCACTGCATACTCCAACGCCTTGTTCAGCACCACATGGACACACTGCACCATGCGTGGGCTGAGTCCATGTTCTCTCAATTCCGGCTGATTTTTCTTCTGCACGCGCCCGTTTTTGAGCAGCTCGTTGTAAAACTGTTGGATTTGCAGCATCGTCAGCTTTTCCAGTTTGACGCTTCCAAGTTTCGGAATGATGTGATGATCTATGGCGTTGTGGTAAAACTCCCGTGTTGAGTACCGTACCTGTGGTTCGACGTAAACGGAGTACCAGAGCTTCAGCCACTGTTCGAGTGTATAACTGCCAGCCTTCACAGGATCGAGTTTCTTGCTGTCCTCAATGGCAGCTCGCAGCTTATCTTTGACTTCTGCCTGTGTCTTGCCGAGTACGTTTTTTGTGATTGCTTTTCCGTTTGCATCGTATCCAGCAGTGTATCGGCCTTCCCAGCGTCCGTCTTTCCGCTTGCGAATGTTGCCTTCGCCGTTAGCTCGTCGTTTCGGCATCGTGTTTACTGTATGAGTACCAGCCCACCAGAAAAGCGGAGCATGCGGAGGCTTTCCTGAAAGGCTTCTCGGGCTGGCTGCACGCGGACGGATACCAGGGATACCACAGGCTGCCGGGGAACATCCGTGTGGTGGGCTGCTGGGCACATGCGCGGCGAAAATTTGACGAGGCGCTGAGCACCCTGCCGCAAGAGAAACGGAAGGATTCTCCCGCGGCCATGGGCGAATGGTATTGCTCGCAGCTTTTCAAGCTGGAGCAGGCATTGGCAGAGCTGACGCCGGAGGAACGGTATGAAAAGCGGCTGGAACAGGAGAACCCTGTTTTAGACGCGGTGTTGTCATGGGCAAATGCGATGCAGGCGAAGACGGCGCCGAAATCCGCACTGGGGAAGGCCATCTACTACCTGCTGGAGCAGTGGCCGTATCTGACAAGGTATCTAGAGGATGGTCGTCTGGAGCTGAGCAACAACCGTGCCGAGCGCAGCATCAAGCCCTTTGTGATGGGCAGAAAGAACTGGCTGTTTGCCAATACGCCGGGCGGCGCACAGACCAGCAGCGTGATCTACAGTCTGATTGAAACGCTGAAGGAGAACGGCTTAGATCCGTACCGCTATCTGCTTTGGGTTCTGCGAAATGCGCCGCAACTGAGCAAAACGGATGAAGCATGGGCTGAAAAGCTGCTTCCCGCAAATGTCCCGGAAGAATGCTATATGCCTCATAAATAAAAGACCGCCATCTCGGTGAGCAACAGTTCTCCTTGAGATGGCGGCCTTTTATACGCGAGGAGGTTTGACGCTTACTCTCATGCCTGTCCATGCGCGGGGTGGTTTGACACTTACCAAAAAGGCGGCAAAAAGGAAGGAGAACGATTAACCGTTCTCCTTCCTTCTTTCTATGCGTGTGGAATTGTAAGCTTTTTTCTCAAGGGGTCTTTCCCGGAAAAGCCAAACTATACTAAGCTGGCAGCAGTTTTTGCTGCAAGTTCTGCGTTGTTCAGAACCAGCTTTATATTGCTCTCCAAGCTGCTGCCGCCGGTGAGTTCCACCACTCGAGCCAGCAGGAAAGGTGTGGTCTCCTTGCCGTGGACTCCCTGCTCCATGCTCTCCTTGAGCGCCTGTTCGATAGCTGCATCAATGACGTCTTTGTCCATAGCATACGCCTCGGGGATGGGATTTGTGACCAACATACCGCCCTTATAGCCCAGATTCCGCTGTGCGCGGAACATAGCAGCCAGCTCCTCAGGGCTGTCCACGCGGTAGTCTACGCCAAAGCCGCTTTTGCGGGTGTAGAAGGCAGGCAACTCATCGGTGCCGTAGCCGATGACAGGCACACCGTGGGTCTCCAAATACTCCAAGGTCAGGCCCAAGTCAAGAATGGACTTTGCACCAGCACAGACAACCATCACCGGTGTCTGGGCAAGCTCCTCCAGATCGGCGGAGATATCCATGGTAGTCTCCGCACCACGGTGTACGCCGCCGATACCGCCGGTAGCAAAGACCTGAATCCCGGCCATATGCGCAATAATCATAGTGGTGGTGACGGTAGTAGCGCCGTCTGCACCACGGGCCACCAGTGCCGGAAGGTCACGACGGCTGGCTTTCGCCACATTACGTCCGGCTTTGCCCAGATATTCGATCTCCTCATGACTCAGACCGGCCTTCAGTCGACCGCCAATCACGGCGATGGTTGCAGGAACAGCGCCGTTCTGACGGATCGTGTCCTCCACCAGCAGGGCGGTTTCCACATTTTTCGGGTAAGGCATTCCGTGAGAGATAATGGTGCTCTCCAGTGCAACAACCGGCTTGTCCTGGTCAAGTGCTTCTTTTACTTCGCTAGAAACATCTAAAACGTTAATCATAAAATACCTCTGATTTACTTAATTTCAAATGTACTGTCTCCATGCCCATCTGTGGATTTACAGTTTCTGCAGATTCCACAGCAATTGCTCCTGCCGCCACGGCATATCGCGCAGTTTGTTCCAGTGAACAACCTTCCATATATGCTTTGACGAGCATAGCCATAACCGCATCTCCCCCACCGGTTGCATTTACAAGATCGCAGCCGATGTTTGGCTGGAGGAAACCAGAGCCGCCTCTTTGCGCGCAATATATGCCATTTGCACCAAGACTGATGAAAACACGCTGTACGCCCATCTCGATAAGACGTTCTCCTGCCAGTTGCAGACTCTCCTCTCCGCATATCTGAATGCCGGAGAGCAACTCCGCTTCAAGCAAGTTTGGTTTCAGCGTATGTATACGGCCGAGGACCGGGCTAAGCTTTGCGGCTTTGGTGACCGAAACCGGATCGGCGAAAACAGGCGCTGTGCAGTTTTGCAGGATGAAAGCAATAGTCTTCTCGGTCAGATTACAGTCAATGACAACAACAGCGGCTTCATTCAGCAAATCCAGCTTGTCTGAAAGGTATTTGTCGTCGATTTTTTCTGATATCTGCGCATCACATACAGCAAGTCTCATATCCCCCTTCTCGTCTGCAATAAAGAGATAAACAGAGGAACGCTCATCAATCGCCATAAGTGCGCGGCTCATATCTATTCCGGCTCTCTCGCAATTTTGACGAAGTCCGGCTGAGAAACTGTCCCCACCGATTGCCGTGATCATGTACACCTTTTCCCCGAGCAGGGAAAGATTGTGTGCAATGTTCTTTCCGACACCGCCATATGAAATACTGACAAGACCCGGGTTTGAATCGCGCTCAATGACAGGGCGGAATGATTTGCCGCAGATGTCAATATTTGCGCAGCCGACAACAACAGCATATCCGTCTTTTCTCATTTCGCCGCCCACAGGAATCCTCTCCGCGTAAGTTCTGCAATCTGCGGAATGTCGTCAAAGAAATGATCAAGATGGCCCAAAGAGCTGTAGAATATTTTGCCCTTGCCCCAGAGCCGCGTAAAGACGACAGGCATCGTGACCGGACCGTTGGCATTGTGCGGCCCCTCTCCGTCCTTGACGATGGTAGTCGCAAGAACGTGGTTCGCGGGGTCAACATGGAGATAGTACTGCTCTGATGTTATGGTGAAATCCTCAATGCCTTCGGTGATGGGAGAACTGGAGTTGCGGTCAATATTGACGGTGTATTCGATGTCGAAGCCTCCGGGGGGGACCGGGTGGCGTGCCATGAGTTCAGGGTCAAGCACAGACGGATTATCGTACCACTTAACCCCGGGGTGGGAGACCCACTGTGCGCCTGTCATGAACTGCCAGCAGGTGTTCCAGCGGAAAGAGTCGCACATGCCGCCATGGATGCCGGCAAGCCCTACGCCGGACTCAACAGCGCGAGAAATGTTGAAATGGTACTCATCATAAAGCTCGCCCTGCGTCCACATTGGGATAATGAGATTCTGTTGCATGAGATATTCCTTATCACCGTATACCTCAAGCTCGTTGTGAATATTGACCTCAAAATCCTCGTTTTCGAGCATTTTCTTGAATCTGACGCTGAGTTTGTCCGGCTCATGACCCGGCCAGCCGCCAGCGACGATGATAGCTTTTTTGCTCATGACAAGTCTCCTTATTTAATCAGTCCGTTTCAAGCGACGGGATCCAGTACTTTAACCCAGCCTTCTCCTTTGCCTTGTCTCTGCGAGCAAGAAGTGCCAAGCCCTCAAGTGTAACCTTAATCGCGTCGTCCACGCCCTGTGTAACGCCAACGTTCTTGGTCACGGAGCTGTTGCAGATCGTGTTCACCGCACCGCCGCGGGCTCCAAACAGCTCAGAAAGCGTAAGAATAGCGGCTGTTTCGCGCTCAACATTGAGTATGCCGGCATTGACCCAATATTCAACAACAGGCTCCTGGGTATGCGGCAGATAGCCCATGACTGCACGGCCCTGACCGCAGTAAATCGAGTCATTGGAGCGAGTGATGCCTACGTGGTAACGCATGCCCATTTTCTGTGCCGCTTCAATCATCGGAAGCATAACCTCATAGCTCGAGAGCGCCGGATACTGCGGGGCAATGTATTCCTTTGTCAGGCCCTCATCGCGGACTGCACCGGAGCTTATGACGATGTCGCCAACATTAAGATCATCGCGCTGCGTGCCGGAAGTGCCAAGACGGATGAACGTGTCGCAGCCACTGAACTGCATAAGATCCAGAATCGCGATCTCTGCATCGGGGCCGCCGCTGCCCATGGAGCAAACGATAATCTCAGCATCCTTATAGCGACCGGAGACGACCGTGTACATCGGATTTCGGCTTATCTCATGCACATCTTCCATATATGCGCCGACAACGTCTGCCGGATCATCATGGAATCCCAGCGGGTCACGGACTGCCAAAATGGCATATCTTGCGTTTGCTTCGCCTTTTTTCAGGTTGGTAAGAATCGTCGTATCATCCTTGACAAACAGAGGGGGTGAATATTTATCGTTCATGTTTATTTCTCCTTTATTTCTTTCATATTTTTTTGATTATTTCTTTCCTTCGGCCTTGAGCGACCTGAGAATATCAAACGCAACAGCGACGATAATGATTATGCCGAGAACGACCTTCTGCCAGTAAGCGTTGACCTCCAGCAGGTTAAGACCATTGGTAATCATTCCGATGATAAGCGCACCGGCCAGTGTGGTCATGATGCTGCCGTTGGTCGAGCCTCCGACATAGACCGCCGCCAAAGCCTGAAGTGTCACGTCAGAGCCAGAGGTGGGCTGGCCAGAGGACAGTCTGGCTGCGAGGACGATTCCGCCCAGAGCGCTCAGAAGGCCGCCTACGCCAAATACGGTGATCTTTACGCGGTTGACACTGATGCCGGAAAGCCTTGCACCGTTCCGGTTTTCGCCGACAGCAAGAACGTTTCTGCCAAATTTCGTATACTTAAGAACAAAAGCACCGACAATGAAAACAAAGAGCATTATGATTGCCGGAATAGGGATGCTGCCAATATAACCTCTGCCGAGCGCGAGAAAGCCTTCGGGTAAATTTGTAATGGGCTTACTGTTGGTGAGCAGAAGTACCGCGCCCTGAAGCACATATTGCATGCCGAGCGTTGTGATGAACGACGGAACACATAATTTTGTGATCGTCAGGCCCATCATTATTCCGATCAACGCGCCGATAAGCAGCGTGAGTACGAAAGAACCTGCTACGCTGAGTCCGGCCTTCATCATGAGCGCAGCGCTTACACAGCCCATGAGCGCTATCATACTGCCGCTGCTCAGATCGATCTCGCCGCTGAGAATTATGAATGTAGCGCCAAGGGCGGTGATGCCTGTGACAGCGATCTGACGTATGAGGTTAATCAGGTTGTCTTTCTGAAGAAATTTGTCGCTGACAATGGAAAGCAGAATGAACATTCCTAAGACCACGAGCCATACACCCAGATTGTTTACAGCCTGAAGCGCCTTGTTTTTTTCTTTGATTCGCTTATCTGTCCCCGTCATGATTCGTAGCCTCCAATAGAATATTTCGAGATGAGCTCCTGTGAAAATTCACTTCTCTGGAGTTCTTTGCTTATCTTTCCTTCACACATTACATAAATACGGTCGCAGATACCCATTACCTCCTCCATCTCGGAGGAAACAACGATTACTGCTTTATTTTCCGCTGTAAGCTTATTGATGATCTCATAGATTTCGCGCTTTGCGCCCACGTCCACACCGCGCGTAGGTTCGTCCATGATCACTACATCAGCATCTGAAAATAGCCACTTCGCCAAAACAACCTTCTGCTGATTTCCGCCGCTGAGCTGGCCGACACGCTGATCCATACTGGGTGTGACGATTCTGAGACTGTCGCGGTAGTTGTCAGCGGCCTGCTTGTCAAGCTTCATGTTGAGAATTCCATGCTTCTTGATCTTTCTGAGGGCGACCAGTGTGGTGTTGAAGCGGCACGAAAACGGCAGGAACAAGCCTTCGCTCTTTCTATCCTCCGTAACAAAGCCGATTCTGTTCGATATTGCGTCTCTTGGAGTATTAATATGTATTTCTTTTCCTGATTTGTAAAACTTACCGGATTTCTTTTTGTCTACGCCGAAGATCAGGCGCATCGCCTCAGTTCTGCCCGCGCCTACAAGACCGTTGAAGCCCAGAACCTCGCCGCTACGCACATTGAAGCTCAGATTCTTTACCCTGCCATTCTCGTCGGACAGATTTTCCACGCGGAAGATAACATCGCCAATATGATTGACTCTTGTTGGAAACTGCTGTGTCAGAACACGACCGATCATCATGGATATCAGCTCGTCCTTGTTGATATCGGCTGTGTTTCTCGTCCCGATGACCTGCCCATCGCGCAAAACGGTCATTCTATCCGTCACGGCGAACAGCTCTCCAAGCCTATGGGTAATGAATACGACCGCATTTCCCTGCTCTTTAAGCCGGTGCATGATGCGGAAAAGAATCTCCGTCTCTTGCTGGGTAAGCGATGAGGTCGGCTCGTCCATGATCACGACTCTGGCATTATGGCTCATCGCTTTTGCAATCTCAATGAGCTGCTGCTGGGCGACGCTGAACCGGGACACCTTCTGCGTCACATCTATATTATGTATACCGAGCTGCTCAAAAAGCTCCTGAGCTTTTCGATTAAGTTCGCGCCAATCAAGTATTCCTCCTTTGACCGGCTGTCTGTTAAGGAAGATATTCTCCGCAACCGAAAGGTTGCCGAAAAGGTTGAGCTCCTGATAGATTATCGCTATGCCAAGCTCCTCGGAAATTTGAGGAGAGCCCATTTCGGTCTCCTTACCGTCGACGAGTATAGTACCGGAATCCTTTTTGTAGGCGCCCGACAGAATTTTCATCAGAGTAGATTTGCCCGCGCCGTTTTCACCCACCAGCCCATGTATCTCTCCAGCGCGGAGAGAAAAGCTAACATTGGAGAGTGCCTTTACACCTGGGAATTCCTTGCATATGCCCTTGAGTGTAATTAATTCATCGTTTGCCATGTTGCGCCCTCACTTTGCATATTTCGCGTCCGGGTTTGCATCGTCACAAACCCGGACGAATAGCTGACAATACTGAACTTATCCGACGATGTCGGTGCTGATAAGCGCGCCTTCGGTGCAGTAAACGCCGGATGCACTTGCAACCTGCTTGTCGTAGGTCTTGCCTTCGTTGACGTAGCCATCGATCATTTCAATGGTCTCCTCGGCCATGGATGCAGGAAGCTGCATAACGCTTGCAATGTAGTTGGTGCCGGCGTCAATTTTGTCCTTCTCTTCCTGCTCTGCGTCAAAGCCGACAATCTTGATCTCGGTGCGGTTTGCGGCCTCACAGGCGTCGAATGCGCCAAGTCCTGCAAGCGCGCTTGCGCCATAGATAAGGTCGATGTTGTCATAAGTGATGAGCGCGTCTTCGCAGTTTGCCATATAGCCCTCACGGGTATCTGCGAGATACTCGTTGAGAACATTGACGGTCAGACCGCCCTCTTTAAGACCAGCGACAAAGCCCTCGACACGCAGGCTGGACATCTCGGTCTGGTTATAGAAGTTAATGAGGTTGACCTCGGTCTTGCCCTCGTCCTCCTGCATATACTTTGCAGTCCAGTATCCGCCGTAGTAACCGGCCTGATAGCTGTCAGTACCGATCTCCGTGACATAGTTTGCATCTCTGTTCACGGTTCCCGTATCGATCAGGAACACAGGAATGCCCTTCTCGGCGCACTTGTCAAAGACCTCATTGAGGGTCTCGCCGAACCAGCTGGAAATCACAAGCGCGTTTACGCCCTTGAGGATCATGTCGTTGCAGTCGTTGAGCGCTTTTTCAGCGTCGTTACCGGAGTCAACACAGATGGACTTCCATCCCTTCGCTTCGCAAGCCGCTTCAAGAGCCTCCTGCATAGTGACATAGTAGGGGTAGTCAAGAGACGCGATCGAGAAGCCGACCATAAACTCATCGGTGCCGTTCGTTGTTTCAGCGGGGGTGCTGTCTGCCTTTTCAGGCGCAGCGGTGCTTGCACAGCCTGCAAGCAGCGTAAGCGCCATTGCCATAGCAAGGATCAGCGCAAATAGTTTTTTCATTTTTCTTTCTCCTTTTAGTTACAATTTTTTTAAGGCATGCTTGCCTTTTTGCTTTTCAGAAGTTGACGCCGCCAACTAAGATAATATTTGCGTAAGGGCTTGTCTCGCCGGTGCGAATGACGCATTTGCACCTTCCGACAAGCTGTTTGAATTCTTCGTGAGGAACACTTCTGCTCGGCAAATCGTCAAGCAGCAGTTTTATCTTGCTTTCCGTCTGCTGGTTTGAGCAGTGGATTTCTTCTGCCAGAATGTAGCTTTCCGTGACTAACTCGGTATTCACCGCCTCAAGCACGTCCATAAAACCTGGAATACCGGCAGTCAGCGAAATGTCGACGACTGTTACTCCGCTGGGGATCGGGAGGCCACAGTCTGCAATGCACAGGTATTCAGTGTGTCCCAATGCAGCAATCTCTTTTAGTATCATCGGGTTTTTAATTCTGTCTTTTTTCATTCTTATACCTCAACCTGTTTCAGACATTTGCCGTGGCACCGGCTATGAGGTCGGTCTTAAGCGGACTGCTGCGGGTATTGAACTCCGGCATGCGGCGTTCGATCGCCGCCAGGCCGAATTCCATGTCTTCCTCCGCCTCTTGTTCGTTCAAGCAGCCGATACACACCATGTCCTTTTCTCGGATCGTATTGTAAGAGAAGTTGAGTCCGACAAAAGGCGTTGTTCTTCCTGCTGCGCATGGCTTTATCGTGATGACGGGTTTTTTTGCAGCATGTATGATCTTAGCAACGCTCTCGATCTCGACCTGCATCAGAAATCCCATGCAGTTATATATCTGAATATACGTTTCCACGTCATAGCCGTTGGAATCTGAAAACTGGATTATTTCCGGCATATGCGCGGACAGCCCGGGGACCATGTCATACTCCCGTATCATTTTCAAATAATCCGGCAGGCGGTCGATCGTCCCCTTATTCTTGTTAACAAGCTGCTCCACGCAGGAGTGGAGCGGCAGGCAGAATGTCGCGCCGCGCGCCGCACATTCCTTGATCGCAAGCTCCGCTTCATGCCGCGCCACAGCGGTGTCGTCCATGTTTAAGATCGGCTCGTCAATGATTATCATTTTCTTGCCGGTATTTTCCTGCGCGATGTCAACTGCTTTGCGCAGCTTTGTGTCCACGCCGAACAAGCCGAGAACTGCGTCAATATCCGCATCAAGGAATTTTTCAAATATTTTTGCCGTAGTCTCCGGGCAGCTGTGCGTGCTCTTTATCATATTATCGCAGGAGCTGCTGGTGTGGCTAAAACCGGATATCCAGTTGCAGCCGATGATCATTCTCGGCAGCGATACTCCGCCGACTTGCGTTCTGGGAAAAGGTTTACCCATTTAGAGCCACCTCTTTATGCTTGTCTTATTTTGTGAACATGATTATACCCTTCATATAATCATCCTTTTTGTCAACAGCACGCTGGAAAATGTATTCCATCGCCTCAGGATCCTTGTAATATGCAGTATGCGTCACCAGCTTCCCCGGTTCGTATATGCCGCGCTTGATAAGCTCATATGCGCGCGGGATCATCTCGGTGTAATGGGCGTTGCTCATGGGAGAAACATTGTAGACGTGCAAGCCTCCCAAATGCCACTTTGTCCCGTTGAAGCTGATGTCACTGCGGTGGAAACTGCCAATGATGAGCTTCCCGGCCTGCATCGTAAGAGAGTCGGCCAGCTCCAGTCCGGAAGTGCGTGCACTGAAGTCAATCACGACATCTGCGCCGCCCTTTGCCTTGATACGTTCGATTTCCGCTTTGCCCTCATCGCTGTCCGGGTCGAAAATCTCGGCTCCTGCATACTGCGCGGCCATCTTGCGGCGCTTTGCGTTGTGCGCAAATACGGTAATCTTTCCCGCGGGAGTTGATCTTGTGAGCCCCATGAGTGTGAGCTGCCCCATATAGCCGGCGCCGACCAAAACAACGTGATCTCCGGGCTGAATGTCAGATTTGGCAATGACGTTTACAACGCAGCAGGTCGGTTCATATACTACACTTGCCCAGTCCTGCGTATCATCGGGAAGCTTTACCACGCAGTCACTTTTCACGGTAAAGTATTCACACATCATCTCGTTGCTGCCTGCGGCACAGAACACCTTGTCGCCGACCTTGACGTTGGTAACGCCGGCGCCGACCGACTCGATGATGCCGACGCCTTCATGGCCGATTATGTACGGCATCGGTCCGGGAGCGTTCACGCCTCGGTAGAGCCAAGAGTCCCAGCAGCAAAGTCCGCAGGCCATTGTTTTTACACGCACCTCGTCGTACCGGGGCTCTCTGACTTCGTAAGGTAAAATCCCGAGCTGCATGTACTGTGTCACATATACGCCGTTTGCTATCATTTTTATCCTCCCTAATTTGTGCGGTTCATGTTCTCATCTGTCAACTCTACGATTATCCATGCCATGCCGGTAGGTCCGGTTTCTGAAATGAGCAGATGTCTGGAATCTTCATCCGGTGATTTCAGACGTTCAAGCAGGCGTGTTCCGTTTCCGTCTGCACCGGCCGCACTTAGCGATACACAGCATTTGCGCCATGCGCCTGCCGTGTTCCATGTTGGAGCTGCCGAAAAATGCCGTTATTTATGTACTTTTCACCTTGTTGTATTTCGTAACACCAGTCTCGGCTGAAGCGTTGTATTAAAATCTACTTTTTGCCCGTCTATGAGTTTAAGAAGATTATTTACAGCTTTCTTCCCCATCTCTATTGTCGGCTGCTGTACGGTCGACAATGGGGGATCGCACAGCTGTGTGTATATAATATTATCAAAACCTATCAACTGCACCTCGCTCGGAACCTTAATTGAAAGCTCCTTCAGCGCCTTGAGCGCGCCAAGGGCCATAAGGTCGTTGGCCGCAAGAATCGCTGTGAATCGAGTTCCTTCGCGGACAAGCTCCATGATGGCGTCGTAGCCGCTTTCAACCAAGTAATTTCCTTCCTTTATCAGTAAGGGGTCAAAATCCAGACCGTACTGTTTGTATGCGTCCATAAAACCGTTCATACGTTCTGCCGACGTGAATGCTTTGCTGCGTCCAGAGATGAATGCGATTCTGTCGGCTCCTTTTTGTATCATCAGCTCGCAAGATCTGAAGGCTGCAAACACCGTATCTGAATATACGCCGGGAAAGCAGTCGTTGTCTATCAGTTTTCTGTCAAGCAGCACGATTGGGATCCCATACTTCCCCGGAATCATATGCTCAGGCATAACCTTTTTTGCCGAAGAAATCAGAATAATTCCGCAAATCTTCTGCGTGATTAGCTTTGAAATATATTCGGCTTCTTTTTCTGCTGAGTAATCCGTGTTGGCGATTATTAGCATATACCCATTCTCAGTAGCCGAGCGCTCTATTGCCTTGGCTATATCCGCAAAGAACGGATTCGTTATATCGGGCTGCACCAAAGCAATGGTTCTCACTTTGCCGCTGCCGAAACGTGAATCGTATTCGTAGTTGGTATCTTTTATAACCTGCAGTACACGTTTGCGGGTCTCTTCTCCAACTCCACTCGGACTATTATTTATCACTCGCGAAACGGTCGCTTTGGATACGCCCGCCATTTTTGCGATATCATCTACTGTTACTCTCATATTCTTCCTCTATTCGAGAAACATTTCTTATTTATATATTGTAATCAAGAAACTGTTTTTCGTAAATGATTAATATTAGCCAAATGTGATGTTGAAATTTGTGCATATGTCCCAACGCTAGCCGCCAGTGCATGAAAGTTAAGCGTGCGCTACGAGTTGGCCAAGCCGCAAACTCGCAGAAAGGTAGAAAACAAAAGTCTTAGCTTCAAGGAAGACTCGCTTGCCGACATAAATTCCACTCTGCTCTAAAGCAACATTGCAAGAAGCGTCCCATTTTTCCGTTAAGCGCATTGAGATCGCATATAAAATCCAAGACATTTTCGCTTGAGGTGGCAGATATGAAAATCGCTCTCTATTGCAGAGTGGACGGACAGGGCTTCGGCTTTGTCCTCCCCGAAGAAGCTGACAAGCTCCGCGAGTTTTTCGCCGAGCATCAGGATAAGCCTGCGCTTGAAAATCCATCAAGCGCAAGCTAAAAATTTTTGTCGTGTGCATGACATACGGGTGACGCATGTCATGAAAACGCACATGCTCCGCGCCGATTTCTTTGATGATCCTGTCGTGAAGTCTGCGGAAGCCGTCTGGATCCCACGTCTCTCCCGTGCGCGGAGACGGGAACAAATACGGATTCGCAGGATGTCTTTCATGTTCCTCTAAGAGAAGCTTTACCGTTTCTTCTGGCAGTAGGATTGTGCGGATGGAATTCGGTGTTTTCGGCGTACTGATGACCAGTTTTCCGTTCTGCCGCGCAACACTTTTATTGATGGACAACGTGCGGCTCTGAACGTCCAAGTCCTCCCACCGTAAAGCCAGCAGTTCTCCGCGGCGCAAGCCTGTGGTCAGTTCCAGATACATCGGCGCGAGAATCCCATGCTCTTTCGCCGCACTCAAATATGGTCCGATCAACGCTTCCGGCAGGATGTTCATTTCCTTGCGAGTATTTTTCGGAATTTTGCATTTCTTTGCTGGGTTCGCAAGGATCAATTTTTCCTCCACCGCATGTTCCAGCGTCTTATTCAGCACCACATGGACACACTGTACCATGCGGGGACTCAGACTGTGTTCTTTCAGTTCCGGCTGGTTTTTCTTCTGCACGCGACCGCTTTTGAGCAGCTCATTGTAAAATTGCTGAATTTGCAGCATTGTCAACTTTTCCAGCTTTACATTTCCAAGTTTCGGAATGATATGATGGTCGATGGCGTTGTGATAAAATTCTTTGGTCGAGTATCGAACCTGCGGCTCAACGTAAACGGAGTACCAGAGCTTCAGCCATTGTTCGAGTGTATAGCTGCCAGCCTTCACCGGATCGAGCTTCTTGCTGTCCTCAATCGCGGCCCGTAGTTTATCTTTGACTTCTGCCTGTGTCTTTCCAAGCACATTTTTCGTGATTGCTTTTCCGTTTGCATCATAGCCCGCCGTATATCTGCCTTCCCAGCGCCCGTCTTTTCGCTTGCGAATATTCCCTTCGCCGTTGGCTCGTCGTTTCGGCATCGTGTTTACCTCCTTCGATTTTTGTCGGCACACACGATTACCACAAGCACAGCCGAATAGCAAGTCCAATTTCCCATCACGCGCATTTTTGTTCCTCACACTGCCGGTCCAGCCATTCGAGAAATTTCTCACGCGAAACGACAATTCGTTTGCCGATCTGAAATGCCGGAAAGTCTGCATTGTGCGCGAGTTTGTAAGCTCCGGCTCTGGAAATGCCAAGGACGGCGGCAACGTCTGTCATGTTCATCATCAGCGGTAATTCCTCCAGCGAGTGATACTGTTTCTGATTCATTTGGCTTCCTTTCTCCCATGCTGGGAATCGAAATTGGTTTTTGAATGGCCGAAAAGAATCACCCAAGTAAAATTTATTGTTCTGTTTTCTTCACGCCGCCACGGTGGGCGGGCGTGGCGTTTGTGTGGTACAGACCTCCACGGATGCGCGGTCGGCCCATAAAACCGCACACGTCGGCACAACGCGCCCCACGCCGCGGAGCGAATAGCTGCGCCGATGTGCATTTCTGACTTGTGCCGTAGTTCAACCATCAACTCTCCGCACACAGGCGGCATTGGGGTCAGGGTTCTCCCTGCAAGCCGCGTTTCGGTACCAAAATGCTATGCTTGCGCTTTTCTTGCATGGCAAGAAAAGCCTGAGGTACTCCCCGTCTCCGGAATTATCAGAAAATAAATTCCAATTTTTCTTTTGTACCAGACCTGAAATTCTGCCTTTCTGCACGTTGGATTTTGTAGTCGCTACAATAGTCGCTATGGCTTTCTTGCGCCGTATTTGCAGCTCGCGCCCCGGCGATGGGGAACAGCGCGGACAGAGCTTGGCAGCTCTCACAGCTCGTGGAAGGGGTCTTGACTGCTTGCAACCCCAGCCATGGCAGCCTGTCTTGCGTCAAAACAAACTGCGTATCTTTCGCTTCCGCGCAAGCGCGAAAACTCAATCGCTCCGTTTGTTTCTCCTTTCCCCACGAAGTAGGTTACTTCGTGGGGACCCCATTTATAGCCCGACGTTGTGTGTCCAAGCAGATTGGGCGGCGTGATGCAGTCTGCCAAGGCTGCCCGCGGTGCGTCTCCCGCTCGCCGGAAGCTCGATGCCTCCGGGTCTTCGCGCGCACCGTGCGCGTTTCCCAACCTGCGGTGTTGTCCGCGTTGCTGGTTATTCAGTTGTCTGGGATTGTGATCCCACCTCCATATTATCCCAAAGAGCACCAAAAGGAGCGCTGCGGCCATTATTCGGTCGCAGCGCTCCTTCATTACTTTTCATGGTGCGCTTCGGAATATTCTGTTGTCGGCAGGATTTTCTGCTATGTTTTACATGATAACGTCAGAACAAACGTTTGTCAATGACTCTTTGCAGAAAATTTTTTCTTGCTGGTGCCACTTCTGAATCGAATCGATTCTATCAGTAATTTATATATCTTTACTTATATCTTTATTTTATTGCGTTGGATTTTCCAACGTAGGATATCATAGCGTGTAGCGACCCTGCGAAAAACCTTGAGTTTATTGAAGAAGCACTCGATCAAGTGGCGTTCCTTATAAGTGTGGAAATCGCAGAACCAAGGCTCAATCACATTACTTTTGGGTGGGATCGTATACGATGCTCTCTGCTCTGTGATGTAAGTGCGAATGGACTTTGTTCCGTATGCTTTATCGCCCAGAATGTTGCTGCCAGAAATATTCACTTCCGAAAGCAAATCAATGGCGGCACTGGCATCAAAGATGTTTCCACCGGTAAGCAGAAAATGGACGGGATTTCCCAGAGCATCCACAACTGTATGGATTTTTGTAGTCTTTCCGCCACGACATACACCAATAAACTGGTTGTTTTCCGAATTTACAGTCCCCTTTTTGCACCCGCACTCTGCGGATGTGCTTTGATGCTCGTGCTGTCAATGCACAGGTTCTCGTAGTCTGCATCCGCATTCAATTCCTGAAAAATGTGCAAAATGGTTCCGTCGTCACGCCACTTGCAGAATCGGCTGTAAACGGTCTGATGTGGCCCAAACCGCGCAGGGATATCCGCCCAGGCTGCACCGCTTCTGGCCAGCCAAAGCATAGCATTGAGCATCATCCTATCATCCTTTGGTGGCCTGCCGGTCTTAGCTCGTGGAATCAGATCTTTGATCCTGTCCCACTGGGTATCGGTCAGCTCGTATCGCCTTGCTGCCATAAGATCACCCCTATGCTTTTTCTTTTATTCTACTGCTCTTTTGGATTTTGCGCAATTTATATGTGAGATTTGAGTTTTCAGATACACCCTAGGATTGCTTCGATGGTCGCCTCGGTGGACGCTCCTTCCGGGATGGGTAAGGAGAAAAGGGGGGCTGAAAGGTCTGCGCAGCGATGCATTACAGGTGATCAGCCGAATCCTGTTTTCTGTATTTTACACAATTAGCGAACATTTCTCTGGACAATATCTGTTTTTTGATATAATATAAATACATATAAATACATATCAGATATATCTTCCCATTATGCGATGACTGCGGCAAGTATTGCACTTGTAGTAGGAAAACTACCATTTAAACAGATATTAAGAAAGGAATCGCGCGCAAAATTCTCTCTTCCGCACCATTTTGCGAAGCACGCGTGCAACACGATGATGAGCCAGCTTTCAGAGTTACGCCCCTTTATTTCCGAACAGGACACCTCTTTGTATACAGAAGCAGAATTGCTCTACCGTTTCGTAGTTCTTTACTACACCCACAGCGCCAAAAGTAAGGATTACGGCTATGGTCCCTCTGTCACTATGGCAGAGGCACACACCCTGACAAAAATTGACGATCAACCCGGAATCACCGTTTCTCAGTTGGCCGCCCATTACAGCCGCACAAACGGCGCAATGAGTCAGCTGGTTTCGAAGCTGGAAAAGAAAGGGTTGATTATGCGCAAAATGGTAGAGGATCTGCGCAATGCACATCTCTATACAACGCCGATCGGAAAAGAACTGAGCCGTGTCCATCGTCTGTACGACTGCGAAAGCACCAGAAAGACCAGAGAGAATATTGGCACAAGCTGTACTCCCGAAGAAATTGATACTTTTTTCAAGGTTCTGCGGGAATTTACCGCCTGGTTTGACAAATCAAATGCGCATAATATCTAAGGAAATTCTGAATAAATCGTCTGCGGCTGGGCAGTGGATCTTTTGCACCAAGTCTGCGGTTTGGAAGAAAAATCTTTCGCCGTCAGCTCTTGCCGATTCCATCAGAGCTTCCCTAAAAACTCAATTTTACCCAAAAATGGCAGACACAGATGTGTCTGCCATTTTTCTGATGTTTGCGCCAATCAGGCGTCCTTCTCAGTCGTTTCCGCGGCAAGTCTATTGCGGTACTTTTGGGTTGCGCGGTTGCCAAGCGCTGCACAGGTCAAGCCAAGTGCAACGGCCAGAATACCGGCGAAGTAGATACGCTTATAACCGTCCTGGCCGTATGTGTCAAGCATAGAGCCGCAGAGCGTGCCAAAAAATGCATCCGGCAGGAAGCCAATCAGGGATGCCACACCAATCACGCTGCCAACAATGTTCTTCTGCGTACCAACCTCGTCAATAACCGCATAATACAGGCTGCGGAATACATTGTTGCAGGTTGTAGCAATAACCATCAAAATCAGCAGGGGCCAAATCAGTGCTGCGCTTGCCGGCATCAGCGTCAATGTCGCATAGCATACAATTGCAACGAGTCCAGCCCAAATAATGACCTTTGCCGAGCCTCCGACCTTTTTGGAAAGGATAATTGCAACTACGCCGCCGATCACGCCGCAAAACACCGTGCGGTAGTTTGTAAAGACAGTTGCCAGCATAACGCCCATGTCGCAGCTCTCCTTGAGATACGGTGCGTAGTAACTGCCAATCTGGGTGCAGATCTGTGCGCAGAAAAGCATACCGGCCAGAATATAGGTGATCGGCATCTTAAACGCTTTTCCCATAGCGCGGAGGCTGTCCTTGATATTGGTATTGGTTACGCCTTCTGCGCTGGTCTTCGGCATCAAAAAAGCCAGTGCAACGCCCACAAGGATCATGACCAACGAGCAAGTGATGACGATTGCAGACATCGCCTTTGCAGAATCGGCCTGGAATACGGCATAAACGCCCAGAAACACCGTCGTAACAAGCAAGGTAACGATGCCGCGTCCGGCTTCAAGGCCGCCGAACATGCTTCCTTGCTCATCAGATGCCGAAATCACGTTGATGCACTTGATGGATGCAGACCAGAAGGTCAAAACCGTTGTAATGCCAAACAGCGCATAGATGAGCAACAGCGTTGTGTAGCCCGGCCAGGTAGACAGCCACAATCCAAGCGCACCCGTCGATACCATAGAGAACACCATAAGCTTCTTTGGATCAAAGCGGTCAGCCATCCAGCCGCCGGGAATGTACAGCAGGAAGTTTGCAATGCCATATATAGAGGTAAGCATACCGTATTTTTTGTTCTCACCGACCAGATTCATTGCTTCCTGCAACGGAATATAAAACGTATAGCGAAGATAGGGCAAAACATAGATCGTAGCCAGCGCCAGCATCATCAAGATCAGCACAATGATCTTTTTGCTCTTTATATTTGTTTTAGCCATATTCTTTCTCCTTTTGTATTTTTATCTGTCTGACTGAGGTGTTTTTTGTCTGTAAGATTATGCCTGTTTCTTTGCTCTCTGCTGCTTCACATATTCGCCGCCCAGTTCCATGGCTTCCATGGCTGCCGGCAGCATGCGGCTGTAATGCAGGAAGGAATGCATGATGCCCGGATAGAGCTTCAGTTCGCAGGGCATGCCCTTATCCTTCAGGATGGAATACAGCAAAGTCGAGTTGTCTGCCAGCGGGTCGATGGTGCCGGTGCAGATAAAGCAAGGCGGAACATTCTGCGTCAGATCATTGTACAGAAGATCGCAGTGCGGGCTTTTCACATCCTCTTCGTCAACGATAGATGCGGGATACAGCTTTTCGTCATATTCGCGCATCATGCCGTCGATCTCATTTCCGTACAGGCGCTGCGTCGGTGAGTCGTACATACCATACAAGCCGTAATACAGAAGCAGGGATGTCACATAGGAAATGTCCGGATCTTCATCCCGCAGCCAAAGCATTGTTGCCATGCTCAGCCAGGCACCTGCGGAGTCTCCTGCAAAGGAGACATCGTTTGCATCCAGACCATTTTCTGCTGCGTGTGCCCGGAAATACTTTGTTGCCACAACACACTCTTCGATCCATTTCGGGAAACGATTCTGCGGTGCCAGATGATAATCCACACCGATCACAACTGTATCCGACTTTTCGGTCAGTGTGCGCATAATGCGGCTGTGTGTATCATTGTTGCCCAGGTACAAGCTTCCGCCGTGGGCATACAGCATCATTCCCATGGGCTGATCCGAGATACGCGGATAGTGCAGACGGCAGGGGATCTTTCCATAAGGGCCTTCAATCTCCACCTCAATCACCTTTGCCGGAACCGGTCCGCCATCATTCCAAAATACGCGTTCGTCCATGTAGTCCTGGAGATAATTGCTGGTGGCGGGGTGCTCCTCATTCCACTGGCGGATATGTGCAACAACTTCTGCCATTTCCGGTGTAATCAGTTTCGTCCAATCCGGTTTGTTTTTATGCATAATGATCGCTCCTTCATCAATTGATTGTCATTTTACATCCAACCGTTGTATGGCAGTGCCCAGCCAAACAGCAGGAACAAACTTGTTGCAACGCCGGCCAGGATCATCAGATAGCCATACCTGCGGTCCTTTTGATACTCACGCGGCACTGCTTCTGCTTTTGGTGTTTTTAAAAGTTCCATTCTGTAGTTTGTTTCCGCCTGGGTTACAGGATACATTCTGCTGCCAACTACGGCAAAGATCAGGCTTAAATACAAACCGATGAAAAAGGGGTCGAGAAAATTGATCAGAATGCTTCCCAGAGACATTACATTTGCCTCAGCCAGCACTTTTGACACAATAAATCCAAGAAATCCTGCGATCATTGCCCATCGTGCCCCCGCAGCAGAAAGCTTGCTGCTCAGAATACTGCCAATTGCCGGCACCGCCCAGGATGCGGCAATAATGGTCGATGCAAAGTAACACACCTCGCGAATTCCGCCAAGGCCCAGAAATGACAGGCCAAGCACAATCACGCTGATACCAAGCATGGCGTACCGACTGAGCCGGAGACTCTTTTTGTCATCGTCGGCATGACGAGGTATCAAATCCAGAACCACAGAAAATCCCATGACCGAAAGGAAGGTCGAAGCGGAAGAAAGTCCTGCTGCCATAATCCCGGTCAGCATCAGTGTTCCCACCAGTTTGGGCGTGACATTCAGCGATGCCCAGATCAGAACACGCTGCGGATCCTCCAGTGCCGGATTCACATTCAGCACAGCGATCGATTGGAGATTCAGATACAGCAAAAAAACGACTGTAAAAATCGCTGCAAGACTGCCGGCACGGAATATCACATGTTCGCTCTTTGCCATGAGGTTCCGTCCAGCCTGCCACGGCGAGACTGCGACGGTTATGAACCAGACAATTCCCATGGTCAGTGCATAGGAAAGGGAATCAACAACGCCCTCTGCTTCGGCGCCTTTGACACGCCCATGATAATCCAAAAGTCCCTCCGGCACTGCCGGATTTGCCATCAGATTGGGAAGCAGCTTTCCAATTCCGCCCTGTGCGTGGAAAATACAATAGCCTGAAAACAGGGTTGCGGCAAAAAATACCAGGAACATCATCGTGTCCGTTATCACAACGCCCTCCGAGCCGGAATAGAAAGTAAAGCCCGTGAAGCAGGCCCAGGTAATCAGCAGGCACACCCACCCAGGCAGCCCCGTCAACTCTTCCATCAGAATTCCGACACCGGTAATACTGGACAGCAGATATGCCGTCAACGAAATCACCGTGATCCCACCTGCAACCTGGCGGTTCCTGACATCATGAAAGCGCGTTCCAAAGTACTCCGGCATTGTCGTACATTCCGAGCGGCGAAGGTATCGTCCGAATACCAGGGCACCGAATACATAGCCGCATGCGCAGATGGCATTGAGAAGCACCAATGATGTGATATTGCCGCTGTAACACCAGCCCTGATCTCCTGTAAATCCGCTGACGGACAGCATGGATGCAAAGAGCGTGCCGGTAATGAGCAGTGTCGGTGCATTTCGCCCGCAAACATAGTAATCACTTGTATCCTTTACCCGCCGTCCAGCCAAAAGGCCAACAACCAGATAAATCAGGGCACTGATGATCACACCCCAAAAGAAAATTGTCATTTGCTATCCTTTCTGTCTGTCTCACCGTCAGCGATGTTTGCTTCTGTGTTCTCCTGGCAAACGCGTTTCTCTTCTTGCCGCAAGACCGCATTCATTGCGATACCCGTTACCACCAGAAGTGCGCCAATGGCCAGAGAATAAATGCACTCGCCCATGATATCCCCCCTGCTTTCCATTTCTGTCAGACTGCAACGCCGCCCTATGTCAGAAAGATGATCTCCTGCATCCGGCGAAGCGCCTCTCGGAGCATGCTCTTCGGCAATGCCAGATTTAACCGAATATGGTTCTCACCGTAGAACGGCCGACCGTCCTGCCAGATTACACCTGCCGCAATGCCGCGTTTTTGAAGGGTTTCAATGTCCACGCCATGCATCTGACACCATTGCGTGCAATCCAAAAACAGCATATACGTTCCTTCCGGCATATCCACCCGGACCCCGGGGAGATTCTTACGGATGAAGTCTACTGCCGTTTTCTGATTGTCCGCAATCACTTCACGCAGCGCATCCAGCCACTTTGCGCCCTGCTCACTGTATGCACCCATCAATGCATGCATGGACAAGACATTCATGTGATTGTAATGCGTCATCGTTGCTTCGCGGCGGATTCTGTCCCGCAGATAAGCATTATAAACAATATGATACGATCCTACAAGTCCTGCCAGGTTAAAAGCTTTGCTGGGAGAATACAGCGCAATGGTCCGATTCCGTGCGTCCTCAGAAACGGACTGTGTTGGGATGTGATGATAACCGGGAAGCGTCAAATCCGACCAGATCTCATCCGCTATGACATACACATCATGGCGGGCGAAAATCTCCATAGCTTTTTCGATTTCCCAGGCCTGCCAAACACGTCCCGACGGATTATGAGGAGAGCAAAAAATTGCCGCATGGACATGGTTTTCTATGATCTTCCGTTCCATGTCTTCATAATCCATTCTCCAAATGCCCTCTGCATCCCGCTTCAATGGATTCAGCACGCTTTTCCAGCCATTGTCCTCAAGGCTGTGCGTAAAGCCGACATACGTTGGCGTTTGAACCAGAACCGGATCTCCGTTTGAGCACAGAATCCGCAGGGCGGATACCACACCGCCGAGAACGCCATTTTCATAACCGATGTGTTCCGGTTTCAGATCTGTCACACCGTTTCGTTCCTTCTGCCAGTTGATAATGGATTGAAAATACTGAGAAGGCGGCAGGAAGTAACCATAAAGGTGATGGTCTGCCCGGCTGCGGATCGCTTGTGCAACCGCCGGCGCAGTTTGAAAATTCATATCCGCAACCCACATTGGTATAATAGAGAATTCTTCTTGAACCTTTGTTTCCGGAAAGAAGCCTCCGCTCATCTGCACGGCCGGTGCATCAACAGCGACAGCATCCTTTCCCCTGCGATCTATAATCGTTTCAAAATCAAATGTCATGCATTGCGTTCCTCCTGTGTATTCCACTGTGTGATACGCTGCTTCTGGTTCGCGCTGGCTTGGCTGGTGTAAGTCTCTAAAGCGCTTTAGCGACTTAACTATATGTATTATAGATCAAATCAGCTGCAACGTCAATAGCTTATAAAAAATATTATTTGTGCATTTTAAATATTTTAATCATCTTCCTATTGACAATTTTGAAATAGATGTTACAATAACTTTGTATTTCAACACAGCTGCCTTGGCTTGATGGCGTGTAGAGTATTCATTATTATAAATATTTATTAGCAACTATGTGTATTTTATTCAGGAGGTATCATTATGTCACAGCTCGCTCATGTATGCATCGACCACGCAACCATCTATTGCAAAAATGCCGCCGAAATGGACCGCCTATTCTCAACGCTTGGCTTTTATTCCCGCAATCGTATCCACTATATGCTGCCAAACAGCTATTTTGAGCTCTACCAGCCCCATAGCGAAAACGAAACCTACGCATTCTTCCGCTCCGATGCCGGTCTGCACTCCTTTATCTTCTGGAGCGATGACATTGACGATTGTTACCGGCGCGTGGTGAACGCCGGCTATGTTACGGCTATGCCAGTCTCTGATTTCAGCCGTCCAGCCAACCATGGCGATCCCCGGGGAATTGCCAGCTTCCGCGGCTTTTACCTGCAAACTCCCCTGCTTCCCGTTGGCGAAACTGCCGTTGTCCAGCAGATGAACCCGGAACTGATTTATCCTCAGAAGCCCTATCCGCATCCCAACACAGCCATTGCTATGGACAAGATGTTCCTCTGCGTTCCTGCCGGGAAAGAAAAAGAAGCCGCCGATACACTGGGTGCATTCTGCGCCGTTGTCAGTGAAGGTCGTCCCGAGCGCAACTGCATCAGAGAGCTGGAGGTTGCATCCCCTGACGAGCTTCTGGAAAAATACGCCGTCCGCATTGATCCCGAACGCAGCAGCTGCGCGGGTATTCGCTTCCGTGTACAGGATCTGGATATGCTGCGTGTCTTTGTTTCCGGCTCCGAACTCCCCTGGCGTGAAGAGGACGGCGTGATTACCGTGGATCTTTCCGAGCAGGTCAACCTCTTTATGCAGTTTGCTGCCATTTAACAGAAAGAAGGCATACTATGGGAATTTCTGCTGAAGTTCTTGCGTTGCGGGAAGATATCGTCTCCTGGCGGCGCAGCATCCACATGCACCCGGAACTCGGTTTTACGGAACAGCGCACCTCCAAACTGGTTTGTGATGCTCTGCGCTCTTTTGGGTTTGACGAGGTCCTGACAGACTTTTGTAAGGCACATACTGCCGTTGTTGGTATTCTTCGTACAGGCCGCCCCGGTCATGTGGTTGGCCTGCGAGCCGATATGGACGCACTCCCCATGCAAGACGAAAAGGATGTCCCCTATCGCTCACAGGTGCCCGGCGTTTGCCACGCCTGCGGCCATGACGGTCACACCGCTGCGCTGCTGGGTGCTGCCAAATACTGCGCTGCACACCGCGATCAGCTTTGCGGTACCATTAAGTTCGTCTTTCAGCCCGCAGAGGAAGGCCCTGCGCCCGGCGGTGCAAAATACATTGTAGAATCCGGTGTGCTGGATGATGTGGAATTCATGATCGGCGGGCATCAGAGTACTTATGCTTCAGTGGGACAGGTATTGGTCAAAAGCGGTATCGCCTGCGCCGGCGGTCACGCATTCAAGCTCACACTGACAGGCGTTGGCACCCACGCAATCAGTCCGCAGGATGGTTCTGATGTCATCAGTACGGCGATGCAGATCATTGACTCCTGGCAGAGTATGCTGTCCCGTCAAATCGACCCGCAGCAGCCCGTTGTCCTTTCCGTCTGTTCCATTCATGCCGGCGAAATGGGTGCGACCAATGTGCTTCCATCCACTGCTGTTTTTTCCGGTACCATTCGCACCTTCAACGATCCCCTGCGGGAAAGTATCCTGAAAAAGATGCGCCAGCGTGCGGAATCCATTTCCAAATTCAACGGCTGTACATGCATGATGGAAGAAGAATACCAGTTCCCGGTTCTGGTCAATCATGACGCTGTTACACAGATCGTAAAGCAGGCTGCCGTTGAGGTTGTCGGTCCCAACGCTGTGTTTACTGTTCCGGAGCCATCCATCGGGTCAGAGGATTTCGCACAATACGCCCAGAAGATCCCCGCCTCGTACTTCATGTTCGGTGTCCGGAACAACGAAAAGGGCTTTGTCTACGGCGGTCATCACCCAAAATTCGACATGGATGAAGACGGTCTGCTTTATGACGTTGAAATCTTCCTTCACGCACTGCGCTATCTGCTGCCGCTGAGTGACAGTTAAACTCATTTGGTACACAAATAAGTCTAAAATAATAAAAATTCAGCAAAAAGCCGGACTTTTCCTAGGGTGTATCTGAAAACATAGTATTCTTGTACTATTTCAGCAAAATCCAAATGGAAACAAGATGGACAAAAGCAAGAAAGGACGCAGCAAGCTTACTGCAATGCTTGGACTTATCGGGTAGAAGATGCAGGTTGCGGGATTCGCAAGACCATTGGAAAACAGACCAGTTGCTGCTTTTCCGACTCCTTCAACCAGGACTGGATTATCACTGGTCACGAACGGCGTGGTGTTGTAGAGTGTGTTGTCATATACCACCCAGACTCCGGCCTGCAGCACATCACAGTAGCGGTCAAAGTTTGCCGGCTCAAAAGTATGATTAAACATCAATTCTTTTTGCCCTTGTTCGGAAAACTCCGTATTCATGATCTGCTCTCTGTGCTTTTCAACGAAATCAGGAGGAAATGCAGAAATCAGATCTTCCTTGAACTGCGCAGAGACTCTTGGATAAAGAACATTTTTCACATAATCAATGCTTTCGGGAATACGCATCAACTGTGCGACAATTACTTTTGAGAGCACCTGCTTATCCTGGTCGGAAAGAATAGTAGCATTCTTTTGGAACAGCGTTGCTTTTGCAATGATATTCTCCATGTCCTGTCCGCACAGGGTGTCAATCTCTCTTGCGAAATAATGCTCCCAATACTTCGGATCATTTTTGTCTGTTACATCATAGTAAAGAGCACCAAAAGGAGCGCTGCGACCATTCTCGGTCGCAGCGCTCCTTCATT
>ERZ791923.1409-NODE-1409-length-26670-cov-11.525531_pt1 | contig 26670 bp, 27 predicted proteins | sample MGYA00510133_ERZ791923 | MGnify/ENA primary metagenome ERZ791923 (study PRJEB30046, sample SAMN00792106) | human gut metagenome | study: EMG produced TPA metagenomics assembly of the A metagenome-wide association study of gut microbiota in type 2... | reverse complement strand
CCTTTAAATTAGGAACATTCTACGAATTTTTATATTTTCATGAATAATTCAGGTATATTATGTGACTTTTCTTCATCATGAATAACAGTAGATCCTTCTTTGATATGTGAAGCATACGTCCTCAATGTAGATGTTTCAGATGGTTTAGAAGTATTCGTGACAATGAAGATTGAATGCTTTCCATCGGTTGCCACACCAACTCCAATTTTGCTTCTTGATATGCCTCTCAGCTTTTTTCCGTCTTTCAATATTTCATCACTCTTTTTCTTGGAAAAATATGTTTCATCAAGCCATATTCTTCCGTCTAGTACAACATCATCTTGTATTCCTTTGAGTACTTCAAAGACTTTAATGAGCCAATATTGACCAGTAGCATTTGAATTTCTATTATCTGCTGCGCTCGTTTTGATGGAATAAAATTCAAAAAGATGTAAAAGATACTCTATTCATTCTGAAATTGGTATTTTCCTAGAGTCGAATATGGTATTTGATAATGGATTGAAACTGTGTTTACAATCATTACAGAAATACTTTTGCATTCCATCTTTTCTGTGTCCATCTTTTTTGAAATGTGTTCCATCACAATATGGACACTTATCAATTCTAAGAGAATTAACAAAAGCAACTTCTTCTTGAGAAGCTTCTCTATGTTTTGCAGAATACCATTCAACTACAGTGCTTTCAACTAAGGTTTGAACAGGTGTTGGTTTTATACCATCCCAAGTAAAAACACGTAAAGAACGATTCCTACGTTTGTATTTATTCATTTTTATTGGCGGTTCAGAGTTTCAAGAGATGATTAACCAGAACCGCCAAGTTCTTATCAATGACTAATCATCTCATGAAACTCCTTGATTGCTTGCCTTTCTACAAGCAACCAAATTATATCATGTAATGATTGTTTATTGATTCAAACCAGCCTTCATGTGCAAGTGACGAGTTCTGAAAAAAGAATTGCGGTAAATACATACACTCCATTTATAATTGAGACTATAAATTCAAACATAAAATCAACTGTAATTTGGATATGTAACATTTTTGCCGCAAATAAAGCTCCAATCATTCCCGTTGTGAAATCACATAAATCTGTAATACTACAAAAATACACCATAGTCTAGCTTGGTGCTACTTATTAAATAATCAATTTGAAGAGTGTATTATCGAAACTAGTTTGTCTATTAAATTTGAAGATAAATCCCCTGATTTATGTTATTTCATACCCTATTCATATTACAAACAGAATGAGTAGATTAATCTGTCAACAAGGAATTTGGTCGCATCTGCAAAAAAGATACATTTTACACATGTAATCGGAACAAAAAGGGTGAACGTTTACAAATCTGCGAAATTACGACATAATTTATGTCTTTAGAGAGATTAAATACTCATAGAATGGTATAATAGTACTAGGAAATAGGTTCATGATGAAAACAAGGAAAAAAACCATGGAATAGAATACAAAGAGAAAAGTTAGCGTTGAAGAATTGAATGAATTATCAATTGTTGGTGGTAATTTTAGTATCATTGGTGTCTCTTTCATATTTTACTACTAGTCCAGAGCAGTGCTAGTTAATTGGACGTATTCCCGCGTCTATTCGAATCGCTGCTCCAAGTTCGTATAGATGAGTAGAGAGGATTTATGTGTATGGTAGAAAAGTTTTATGATAATAGAAATTTTAAAATACTTAAAATAAACAAAAAAACAGAAAATATTAGTATGTTGATCATTGTGTTATGTACATTGCTACTATTGGTATTTTTTTTAAAGATTAAAAGATTTTATATTAATGATATGGGCTTGTTTTTTTCTGCATTTGGAGCCTTGCTTATTTCTGTTTTCCCTTTTAGTATTGTACATGAATATATACATTTGCTATCATATCCGAAAAAAAGTAGAAAAAAAATAATATTCAAAATGAAGAACTTACAACCGATAATATCTGTTGAAAGTGATGCGAAGATGAGTAAGTGTAGAACTCTAATAATGTTAATATCTCCGACGCTTGTCTTGGCAATTATTCCTATTTTTTTATCATTCATTACAAAAAAATTGATTCTTATGACTTTTCTTATTTTCTTTGGCTTTTCAAGCTTAGCAATGTCGGTAAGTGATATATATTATTTTATTGTTATCTTGTTAAAAATGAGAAATAACGAACTTTTTTATCAAGAAGATAATAAGATTTATATTTTAAAAAAATGAAGTTTTTTAGGCTGTTGTTCCGTACAACAGCCTTTTTTCATAGCTCTGTCAACAAGCAGAAACAATAACTATCCACAGTTTATTAAATTAAGAGCAGTAACAAAAGATGACAGTGAAATGAAACAACAAATGCCTTTCTGACACAGTCACTTGTTCTATCAAAAGACAGGACATTAAATACAGATGGCAAAACAACATTCAATATCACGAAAGATAGAATCACAGTAGTAAATGAGAAGATAGATTACTCCAAGGATAATCATAGACTCTATTGGCTGAATACTATTCTTGGTGATATCAAGAACAATATCACTGGCATATACCATGGTGCAAGAAAGATAGATCTGCCATTGTTTTTTGGGGAACAGGAATACAGATTCAATCATAGAAATACTGGGAAGCAGATGATGGATAAAGCAGCCGAATATATTTCCAAATCTCATCCAATAACTCGCAGACAGATTACAAATGCTTTGAATGCTATGTTAGGGACCGGTGAAAATCGCCAAAAAGTGTCCAGTGAAAACCGCCATTTTTAGTCCATTAAAAATAGCCAATCATAATAAAAGACCATTACCATTTTTCAATAACAGGAATGGAAATCAAAGCCTGAAATCAAATATCCCAAAAAAGCGTCACCTACGACAAAACCGGAGGTGACATGTTTTATTCGTTCTGCAGCAATTCGCTCATTCTTTTCGTCAAACTTCGTCTTTATCTGCTTCAGGATCTACATCTTGTCCGGGATGCATACTGACAGCCCCCTTGCCTGTAAATTGGCAAGGTTCTCTAGCATTATCTTTCCGATCTCGGTCGGATCATAATTGCACGCGGAGCAAATGAATCGTAGGCCGTCTGGGGTTAACAATCGTCCTTTTGTTTTGTCATCGAGGAGATTCTGGTATTCCTCGTATTGCTTGTTTGTAATCTTATGCATATTAGACTGTAGCATCTTTTCAAATGCTATCTCCTTCGTTCTGATTAGAATCCAAATAACGCCATACATATCCTGCCGCATGCTTCTGTCGTCCGGAAGCTGCATCACGTATACTCTTAGGACTAATACCTACTGCTACAGAAGCAGACGAAACGCTTTCATATTCTTGGAGAAGAATCATGTTATCATCATATCTTCCTATTTTTCGGCCTGTGCTTTTTGTTGTTGCTTTAGGACGCTTTTCTGCTTTCTCCGCCCGAAGTTTTCTCGCTAGTCGGCGTTCTTCTTTTTCTTTTTCAATAGCGGCTTTTTCTGCTTCATGTGCAGCTTTTTGTTCTGCCTTTTTGTCCGCCCTGTTTATACAGGTAGCAACCAGAGAATCAACTTCATTGTCAACGATTTGAAAGGTATATTCTGCATCTTGCTGAACCCATCTGGTATGACGATAGAAATCTGTAATGCTTTTTCCATCGCGCTTATAGGCCTTCACAATAGAACCTTCCAAAAGTTCAATTTGCTTTGGATGTCCCAAATTTACACGAACCGAATATGCTTCCCCATCACGATAATCCGTATCCTTTGTTTCCAATTCACAATGAACATAGTCAGACTTATCAAAGGTAAAGTACATCGGTTTATTCTTGAGTATCTTAAAACTGGTAAAACCATATGGATATTTTGCCTTGATGTTCCCTCCGCTTTTCTTTTCAAAACGAAGCCTTGCGGTATCTTTTCCCGCATCCATAAGAACTTTTTTGATGTATGCACAAATTTCACGTTCCTCGTCTGTGGGGAGAGATTTCTCTCGTACAATACGAGCACGCTCGGCTTCATCCTTCATGTTTTCCAATAATTGTACCAGAATCTTTCCGCAAGTTATTGCATCCCCTTCAGCACGATGTTCATCATCATTTACTATTCCATAATATTCGGCAACTGTTGGTTGTTTATAGTTCGGAAGGGTAAGATACTTTCTGGAAAGAGCCAAAGTGTCAAAATACCGTAAAGTTACATCCTCGTTATATTTAAGCCGTTTTAACGAATTAATGATAAATGCCATATCAAATGAGGCATTGTGAGCTACCATACAGATATTCCCCGCAAGAGTATCCTGGCCTAAAAAATCTGTGAATTGATTATATGCAGAAATTTCATCTTCTCCATAGATCTCCAGATCTTCATCAGTAATACCATTTACTCTTGAAGCAGCTTCTGGAATGTGTTTGACAGAAGCCACTAGCGTAGAATATGAATCGACAGGAACGCCATTCTCAAATTTTACGGCAGCAATTTCGATAATTCTGTTTCTTTCGGGACTTAACCCTGTAGTCTCAACATCAACAGCAAAGAACTCATCCTTTAAAGAATCAATGTATGAACTTCCGGCAGGAACAGACTGAATCAGCTTTTTTCGAGTGGATTCTGTTAATTTCTTAATGTATTCATCAACATCATTCTCTGATTCTGACATTGATGATTCATCCTCAAGCAAAGAGCTTTTCTCCGATATGGTAGACTGAGTGGTTTGGCGTGCTGCAATGTAGTTATCTATAGATTTCGGCTCAGATAACGATACTTCATTATTCAACGGTCTAGTTGTTCTTGATTCTGATGTTGTTAATTCATCTTCAATTGGAGTACTTTTCTCTAGATTAGCAGGCCGAACAGCTTTGCCCACTACGTTGTTACTATCTATAAATTTCGACTCAGATAACGCATTTTTATTATTTTGCAATAAAGTTGCTCTGGCCTTCTTTTTCTTCTTTTCAGCAATAATGATAAGAAACACGCCAGGAATAATAAAAATCAGGCTCGCACCTCCCGCACCACCTAAAAGTGCAAGTACTCCTAATATAGTAACAATTATTCCCGGTATTAACGCTAACCTATACATGAATTTTCCTGGTATATTGTTGAAGACTCATAAAACAAGTCATTCGCAATATACTCATCCTTTCTATCAATCCTGTTTAACCGTGATTGATAACGGTTCGATGTATCTTGTAAAATATTGAAATATGTGAATGTGGATTTGTAATTTTCCTTGTAGCTTTGACTACTTTTAAAAGGGTCTTACCACGCCTTATTCCAGAACAATGATTAGTTAGATGAGTCTTTGAATTCGTATTTTGCACCAGGTTTTGTGGTTTAAGTGCTGTGGTATCAAACACATCGCATATATTTTTTGAAAGGATGTATTCTTATGTATTTAGTCGGTATTGACATTGGTAAACTCAAACACTCTTTCTGCCTCCTTGAAAAGGAAACAGATGAAATTCTTGTTGAACCAGTATTCTTTGAAAACAGCAAAGATGGATTCAATGCACTTCTTTCTTCCTTTAAGCATTTACCCCAAAAAGATATTCTCATTGGTACGGAAGATACAGGTCACTATAATCTTGCGCTACTGAAGTTTCTCTTAGACAGACACTATCAAGTTGCACTGATTAACCCTGTAGCTACTGACCTTACCCGTAAAATGCAGGGTGGAATCTCTAAGAATGACAAGCTAGATACCTTGACTATCTGTGATGTACTAGCTTCTAATAAACGCGTCAAATCTTATCGTATTACAAAAGTTGAAAGATTTGATCTGTACGAACAGAAACAGCTGACCAGAGAGCACCACAACCTCAAGGAAGAACTAAACCAATACACAAATCGTTTGCAGAAATCCATAGACATCGTATTTCCTGAATTCAACAGCTTATTCAAGTCCAAGTATGGAATTGTGTATATGAACCTACTGAAAGAATTTGGAAGTGCTAATGCAATTGCACACGCAGATATCCGTACACTTCGTAAACACTTTGATACTGGTAGAGGTAAGCACATCTCTCTTACTGCTGAAGAGTTGAAGGAAGCTGCAAGGAATTCTATTGGTTTTCCATCTACTGCAGAAGTCATTCAAATCAAACACTTAATAGCACGGATTGAACTCATCAAGGAACAAATCGCTGAAATAGATAAAAAAATAGAAAAGTTCTCCATCCAAAACAACTCTCCTATTCTCTCCATTCCAGGGATTTCACATTTCTCTGGTACTTCGATTCTAGCAGAACTTGGAGATATCCACAACTATTCAAAGCCTTCTCAGATCATTAAATACGCAGGTGTGGCACCGTTGACCTATGAATCATCACAGTTCACCGCTCAACACACTGCCATTACAAAGAAAGGCTGTAAATACCTCAGAAAGACCCTGTATCAGATCATTACACCTGTCATACAGTACAATCCCGTTTTCAGGAAGTTCTACCTGCTGAAGATAGCTCAGGGAAAAGGACACAGGTGTGCACAGGGTCACTGTGTAAGAAAACTCATGCGAGTCATCTATCATCTGTTAAGCACAGGTACACAGTTTGATCCAGCTTTATTGCAATAGACATAAAAACAATTGAATTACAGTCAACAGCTTCTGTTGAAGTTGTTTTCATCATGCCTGAATATTCACATTTTCAAAGAACAGATACCTTTTGAAACTAACTTGTTCAAAGAATTTCATTTTCAAACTTTTTCATCAATTTCTGTTGACTTTTATATAGTTAGCTTCTAAATTTTCTGAATTCTATTTATCAGTCTTGCCATCAATCTTTGATGTACCACTTCAGTTTGCACCCTCGTTTTTGATCTTGCACCCTTTTTTCATGCGCACATTCTGAAAGTGTTAAATTGTATCATTTTCGGTCGAATGTTTTCAACTATTGTAAGTTCACTGACACATTCATCTATATCTTCTGCAAGTCCTTTTATAAAATCCGTTTCTTTTAAAGCATCACCATTACTACTATTATATCTTAACCCTGTTTCATCATAAATATTTATCTTTCATTTCTGCAAGATTTTCTTAAACAAAAACGATATCCGAAGATATCGCTTAACCATGAATCTTATGAATCACATTATCAATTTCATCAATCATACCCATTTGATTCTTTCTAATATAATAGGCGTTCGTTAGCACTAAACATTCAACTGCAACTGTGTGTTCTTTAGCATTTAATTCAATATATCTCTTTTGTTTAGTTGTCATATCATCATAGACATCTATCAACTTTAATAAACAATCATTCTTAATTTGTTGTCTATTATTATCACAATAATTATTTTCATTCATACATTGGATTAAACATCCAAGTTCATACTTATCTAATTTATATTTCATCTTTCCAATTCCTTCTTTCTCTCTAATTCTTTGTTATAGTCAATACATCTTTGTGAATGATCTTTGATATATTCAAGACTTTTAATGTTTTTTCTTAACTCTTTAATCTGTGGTGTTAATTGTTTGGCGGAATCTGATAATTTTGCTTTTTCAATCAAATCACTCTCTTTATAAGACTTAGCATAATAATATTTTCTTTCAGATTGAAAATCATTTAATTGATCTTTTAGCTCGTCAATCTTTAAATCAAGTTCTTCTAAAGTTTCAATATTATTCTTTGCCACATATGTTGTGGCATTCGTAATCAAATCTAATTTTCTACATTCTTTTCTCATTTCTTTTGAAAGTTTAACTTTTCTTGATGCATAATTTGGAAGGATGCCAATCAATATTTGAAACTTCACCACATCCTTTAAGAAGCCATTCAGCATATGTTCTTTATACATTTGATATAAAGTATTCGCATCTTTTTGTTTATACGCAATCTTCAATTTTACAAATATTGGTTCACTCTTCTTAATTCTTTTATCAATTGAATCTAAAGAATACTTCTGTCCGAGTAATGCAATCGGAATAGCTTTTGAGAAGTTTGGATGCAAGATACAAAGCATGCCTTCAACTTCAACAAATTCATATCCTTCAAGATTCATGTCTTTTATAAATGAATCAAAATCATAATTACGTTGAACCGCCTCATCCATATCTTGTTTTATTTCTCGAATATATGATCTTGCTTGGTAATATTCGTTTCTAGACTGCCCTTTACCTTTTGGTTCATCAATAATACTCAAACCATATTCTTTACATACTTCATCCGATACTTCTCTTAATTTATAAATATCTTTCATCGAATTGTGATATCTTTTTCCATCTACAATTGATATCGGGTTGATCACTATATGATTGTGAAGGTGTTCCTTATCTAGATGTGTACATACGACAAATTGATATTGATTTCCAAATAATCTTTCTGCTGTTTTTACTCCTATCTCATGAACCATATCAGCATTTCCTTCTCCAGGTTTAAACGATTGTATGGCGTGATAGGCAATAATCTTGGAATTATCATGATAACTTTCTTTTAAATTCATCATACTTGTAAATGGATCATTGCCAGAACAGTTCACACAAGTCATATATTTCTGATTTTCTGTAGCTTCATTTCTTGAAACATACGATCCAAGTTTATCGATCGTCTTATCTTCATTAGATACATATTCAAGAACATGATCTAATCGATTTTTAACACTCCATATCTTAGTTGTTGCCATTTGAATTTCCTTTGATCTGATCATTAAGATTCTTCAAAACCTGATTGAGCAACAGCTGATTTTTAAAGATTTCATCCTTCAAAATAGATTCATTACCATTTAATTTTCTTGCGATCTGATTTAGATTTGTTCCCACATGATTTACTTCATTTATTAATTTAAAATAATCCACATTCAATCTTTCCTGAATCTTTTTATTCAGAATCGAAGATAAGATATACTCCTGTTTGGATAATCCAGACCTTTCAATCTTACTCAAAACTTTAGTATATTCATCCCCGTTCAAACGCACCGTCATTCGATGTTCTCGTTTTCGCGTCATATTTGATGACCTCCCTTCTGTATATGGGTGACCATATGCGTTGCTTGCTAATACATTTTCCTTATTATTCTGCCAAATAATTTATGACGGTATGACGATTGGAAGGGTATACCCCCAAAAACCGTCACACCGTCATTGTCAAAGTGCTTCATCTCCTAAATAAGTCATTTTCATTTGCCTCGCTTTACTGGTTCTAGGCAAAACTTCATAATAAATATTTGAATCTTTCAATAAGTCAATATTCTTCTTCAACAATGTTTGTAGTCCTTTACCACGTATATTTAATTTCAACTTTGAACACAACGCATCATGCGAACCTATATAGTTTTTATTTTCAACAATATAGTTGATAACTTTACTTAAATTATCGTCAATCTGTTCATCAAACTCATCTTCAGAAACTACCAGCATACAATTTTCATTCTGGACAAGTGTTATTTCATCATCCGGAATATCTTTGCCTTGTATTGAAAGTTGTCTTGAATTTGAGATGTGATTCCTTTTATACATTACCAATATACTGTCTGCTCCTGCTGTCAATCCTCTTGATCCATAGATTGCATCGAACGGTTGATCCACATTAATTTCTTTACGAAGATGTGTTACAAGTACAATCACTATATTATATTGAAAGGCTAGTTCATGATAAGACGATACTTCTTTGTATTCTGTTTCATAATCTCTATCTATACTTTTTCGAATCTTGGCAAATGTATCGATAACAACTAATCTTAAATCTGGATTAATTTCTTTTTCCTGCTGTATACGTGTATTTAAATCAAACTCTGAATTTGATTTTAGTACATCAATCACAAATTGATCATTTGGCTTTATTCCCATTCTCTTCAGTCTTTTTTGAATCATTGTCTTATGATCTTCAAAAGCCAAATACAATGCAGAACCTTGTACAACTTTTCTACCTAAAAAGTTTGTTCCATTTACAATTGAATCTGCCAGCTGTATACAAAAGAATGTCTTACCTGTTTTCTGCGGAGCTCCTAATATAGCAACGCCAACTGATAGCATGTTTTCCACAATTTCAAGTGACTCATCCTCCTGTGCATTAATCAATTCACATGCTGTGTAACGATTCGTACATGTTACTTCATTTTTTATTGTCAAATTCCCCTTTTCATATCGCATAGAACTCTTACATAAACGCTCTATCTCGTTCTGCTTCAAGGGAGGATAACACTTCTTCTCGTTTTCAATAGAAATTGCTGAACAAATAGCATCATCATCTAATCCTTTGGACTGTAAAGAACATGCCATCCGAAACAAATAATCGTTGCGTTGACCCTCTAAATATTGACCTGATGAAATGATTTTTCTTTGTTTTGTTTGAACATAGCCTTCCATAAATGAATAGACAGACTCTGTTGCCCGGGCAATAGGAACATTATTTTTGATTTCATAAAATTTTCCATTTATACAACTTCCTGGACCAACTACATACCCATTTTCTCCACGAATGTCAATTTCCTCATAGACTCGGACACGACATTTCACTAATCGGTCCACCCTATAATAAAAATGATATCCGCCTGACGGAGTTTGAACTGTAAAAGTATTTGGAAATTCTTTTAATTTTTCTAGAATCAGCTTCTTACCCTCATCTGAATTTTTCACATCCACATCAATCACCGCAAGTCCATTTCCCGTACGTATTGCTAGATTGCAATTTGTGTTTTCAAACCATTTCCTAATTTGATTCACATCTGTTGTCGCTTCATTTTTCCATGAAGATAGAATTTGTTCACTTTTAGAGTTGTAACTTAAAGGAAAAACCTTTACATTATTATTAGCAAAAGCTAAAGCATTTTCTAATTGAGTTTTCATTGGCGTGACACCTCAGTTGGCTTTACTTTTGTTTTTTTATTTCCATTAAACGCCATTAACATTTCCTTTATCCACAATAACATTTCTTTATCATCACAAGTTTCTATTTTATGATCTAATTCTCTTTTTATAGAACGAATTACGAAAGGACTGGGTTCAACAATAATTTCCTTATTTAAAATTGAATTTATAATGTAATCCTGCTTTGAAATACCAGCTAAAGCTACTTTCCTATCCAGCATTTTACTTTCTTCTGGCGACATACGAAAGGATATAAGCTTGTTTCTAAACCTTCCCTTTTGATCAAGAACTTTTTTGCTCATTACTTTTCCCCTCTTTCCAAATCACTTAATGTATTAGCCATCTCTTTTCCCTTCTCTGCATATGCATGTGCATATTTAAAAGTAATTCTTTCCGCAGAATGACCTGCACGACTACCCACATCTTTTGCTGAATATCCATTTTCTATCAACATCGTAATATGAGAATGTCTTAAATCATGAATTCGAATCACTTTAACCCCACTGAGTTTGCACCCTCTCAACATTTCATGATGCAAATAAGACTTGCTAACCGGAAATAAAAGGTCATCTTCATTTACTTTATACAAATGATCCATATAGTTTTTTAATTCATCACACAAAAAATCAGGTAAATCTATTGTGCGAATACTCGTCTCTGTTTTAGGATCTGTAATCACTGTTTCTCCTTCTATTATTTGAAGGGATTTATCAATTTGGATTGTTTGATTCACTAAATCAATATCCTTCTTTGTCAAAGCACGCAGTTCACCTAAGCGAAGTCCACACCAGAACAAAACCTCAAAACAAATGTAGCTTAACGTTTTATCTGATACTGCATCAACAAACTTACGATATTCATCAAGCGTCCAAAATTGTTGTTCCTTTTTCGTTTTTACCTTGAAACACCCTGTCTGTGCTGCTGCATTTGTTCTTAAGCCATAATACTTGCAAGCATGATTTAATATAGCACTCAACTGTGCATGCATCTTAATCAGAGTATCTCCTGCATATGATTTACCATTCTTTTTTTTGCCATCCAACATCTGATTCTGCCACCTCATGACTTCCTTAGGTGTAATATCACATAATCGAAGTTCATCAAAGTAAGGACGTATTTTGATTTCAATAATGTTTTTCTTAGTGATCATTGTATTCTTACGCACTCGCTTTTCCAGATCTTCATAGTAAATAGGGATGAAATCCTTAAAAAGCATTTTCTGATTATCCGATATTTTCGATACAAAAGACAATTCATATTCAAGAGCTTCTCTTTTTGTCTGAAATCCACGCTTAAACAATCTCTTTTTTGAACCATCCCAATCTGTATACCGCTTTGAAACATACCAGGTATTCTTATTCTTATCCTTGTAAACTGCCATGTACCATATTCCCTCCATACAATCGCTCGTTAAAATAAACACGATTAATTTTTCCGGAAATTGTCAGATATCCCTCTTTTTCCATCTCTCGATTTAGTTTTTGAATAACCTTATAAGCAAATGCTTTTGAAGTACCCAAACAATCCGCTACCTCCTGTGCTGTCATAAATACTGTTTCTGTCATTTTTTTGTTCCTCCTTTTTATATAATGTAAACTATTATGTTTACTACATATACAGTATAGTAAATATTTATGATTACGTCAATTAGATTATGTAACTTTTTTTGTTTACTGTAAACTCGTTTATTTTCTATCCATTTTATCTATGTTATAATTCTTAATAGATATAAGACGGAGGTAATATAAATGGACATTGGGGAAAGAATAAGATTTGTCCGTCAATTTCGAGGTTTAACACAAACCGAACTAGCCGAAAAATCCGGGCTTTCAGCAGATGAAAATGGAAGAATTCGTATTTCACAATATGAGAACGGAACTAGAGTTCCACGTAAAGACATGTTAGAAAAAATAAGTAAGGCGCTACATATCAATTCTATGTATTTAAATATGGACGATCATACCGAAGCACTTGATTTTGTTTTTACATTACTCGACTGGGACAGAACAACTGATTTCATTATAAAAAAAGAAACAATAGATAATGAAAACCATTATTTAATTGATTTGAACACAAATCTTTTTGATGATTTTTTAGAAGCATGGATACAAAAAAAAGCCGATCTAAAAAACGGTAAGATCAGCAACGATGAATATATTGAATGGACAATTAATTATCCAACTGAAAAATAACATTGATAAAAAGTGTCTTATATAAGGCACTTTTATTCATGTTGTCTCTTTTTAAATTTGATTCTTTATATTTCCAAATCATTTATGTATATTATGTACTCATTTTGGAGTCACTGTGAGTGCACGCTTTTGGATTTCTAGAACTTTTATAAACAGAATAATCAAAAAAGGTATCCAAGACTCCGTTGTTTAAAGACGGAGAGGGATACCGATTTGAATATATACACAAGCAGTATACTTGTGTCAATTCCTACTATTACAATATATAGAACTATAGCTGTATAATTCTATCACATGAATTTGCAACGGTCATATCGTGAGTTACAATGACTATCGTTTTTCTTTGCTTATTGATTTCACGTAAAAGTTGCAACACTTCATCTCTATTCTTAGAATCTAATGCCCCTGTTGGTTCATCAGCTAAAATAATTTTACTTGGTTTTATCATAGCTCTTGCCAAAGCCACACGCTGTTGTTCTCCACCTGAAATCTCAAATATTTTTAACTCATTATACTCACTTAAGCCAACTTTATTCAATGCTTCATTAATCAAAGCATGCTTTTCTTGTTTTGTTTTTCTAGTATATTTTAATGCTATCATTAAATTTTGCTCCACAGTAAAATTATCGACAAGAGCAAAGTTTTGAAAAAGATAAGAGATATATCTACGAATTGTTTGGTTAGCTTGATTGGAATTACATTGTGGAGCTTGTTTCCCAAATAAAAGATACTCACCAGAATCATATGGCTCAATCAACCCTAGTATATTCAACAAAGTTGTTTTTCCACATCCGCTTGGGCCTATTAAAGCAACCCTTTCGTTTTCTCTAATTTGTAGGGATAAATTATTTAAAACTTTCTTTTTCCCAAAACTCTTATCAATATTTTTTAGTTGAATGGCAAACATATTATTCTTCTCCCTTCAGCATAGTGCTTAGTTGTTTTGTTTCTTTTACATAAATCATCCTAAATATTATTAAAATATCCAATAAAACTAATAGCACATAAATAGCCATAGACGTAAAGGACCTTGAAAGGATCATTATTTGAACTAATCCAAAGATATAAATCATAATAAAATAAATAAATTCATTTTTGTATCTATTGAACAATGAATAACCTAGTATTTTTTTTACAAAAATTTCTTTTTTTCGTGAAATCAAAATAGTTAACAATATATAGTACGAAGAAAGAATACTTATACAAATAACCAAAAGCAGTATTGCCACCCATACAATTGAACTCGATTGTGAAATCTGTATTTGTTCTTTATATCCGGACATTAAAACATTTTTAAACTGTAAGTTATTTAACTCTAATCCATATTTTTTAATTCCTTCATTGATTGCTCTTTTATTTTCATTAGAATCATAGATACGGACAGGGTTTGATATTGCTTGCGTCGTTAAATATCCACTAAAGACTTTCAAATATTTATCATTAAGACAAACAAATACAGGATTTGTAAAAAATGCATGGTCTTCATTTGCCAATTGTAAACTTTCTGAGAATATTTGTTTCCTATTATCTTTATAATACTTGACACAAACATCATCTGCACTCATTTTAATATTTGAATCTGCGGAATAAATTTGTGTCTGCCCAAAATATTTCAAAGTAGCTTCTTTTTGCTTCATGCTCTCTGGAGCAAATATAACTAAAGAATCTTGATCAAAAAGTTCTTCTTTGCTTACACTTGAATCAAATTGTAACCGATCATAATAATTGTCATTTAATAGCATATAACCAAATTCTGTATCTGTATCCACATCATTAGGCATTTTTATTTCAGAAGAGAATAAACCTAAACCTTCCGTATCATACCAAAACGATTGTACAAAACCTGCCTTTGCAGATTTTGTTAAATCCATAAACATATTGGTTAAATTTTCATTAAATTGACTTGTTCCATTCATAAAGCTTTGCATTCCATCTCCAGTTAATTGGAAGGAAGCAAGCGTCACATAATCTTCTTGCGCCTGATAAGCTTCTTTAACCTGCATCTCTTTTATCATTCGACTTACTTCAGAAGATAATTGAGGAATGGTAAATACCAAACCTACAAAAATTGCAAATTTTATAATATAGCTGATATATAAAGAAATTCGAAAATCAAAGAAGTTTTTAAGCATATTTGATATTGAATATCGCTTTACTGTTATTAAAGTTAAAAATGATAGTCCAATCGCTCCTACAAATAAAATCAATTGAACACAACTAAGTTTTATAAAATAGAATAAATCCATCGTAGGAAATGCTATCTTTTGAATTGGGATACTCGCGATAAAAATGATAATTGGAGCAATTAACACATCCTTGTTTAGCTTTTTCCAAATATCAAAAGCTTTATATCCATTTAACTTATATACACTTATTTCCTTTAGTCTAGATATTGGATAGAATACACACATCAAGCAAAAAATAATTAATAGAATAGCTGAAAGAATAATTGTAAAAAAATATATCGTCCCTTCTCCAAAAGCAACTCTATAATCTGCTGAAACCAATTCATTTTTACTTTCATTTAAAAATAAAGACAATGCATTTAGAATATCTTCTTTGTTTTTATTACTCGAAATAATAGTATATTCTCCATTAATATCAGTAGACTTTGAGTTATAAAAATCACTTAAAGGCATAATTACAAGAGGTGTATCATTGAATAAATCACTAATGGTTCCCACTTGATTTTCTTGTTTTGTATCTATAGAAGCCAACCATTCATTTGAAGTAGTTGGTAATCGACCTGATTCTAACTTTACAGGAAGTCCTTCAAAGAAATCTTTTGTATAAACTCCCGATTTGTATATTATTTCCTTGCCATCTTCATATATTCGATCTGTTTTTATTATTGTTGCACCATATTGTGAATGAATAGATTTCAATTCCTGCAAGAATTCATCATACGCAACACTCGAATTCTTAACATAAATTTTATATGCATTGGATTTCATTTCAATTGTATTAAAGAATTCAATATCTTGAGTTTTCATATAGAATCCAAAAGCAACACTTGTTAAGATAGAAACAATGCTTAATAGAATTGCCATCGATTTTTTCATAAAACCCCTCATTTTATCAATCCATAAAAGGTTAAATTGATTTTCTTTCTAGACCGTTTTCTTCAAGTATATCTTACGGCCATTTAGATATTCTTGCTTTATACCATAAACACTACATAAAACAACATCTATTGTTTTGAACTATGTTGTTTTATGAATTTTTAAAATATAGAACGAATATAATATCGCTCTATACAAATATCAATTATTCAACTCCATAGTAGAACGAGCAACTAGAATATTTTGTTAATCGAGCTTTGGCCCATGAGTTTGCCGGAGCTCTTGCCATACTTGGAGTAGCTTCAGGATGACTAACCGTGGCCGTATGAATTTTTTGACCATGCATATAGTCTGAATAAGAACCTGTGATGCCTACGCCATAGTTCCACTGTCCACCTACTGCAGGATATACCGTAGTTGCTAAAACAACTGATTCACTAAAACATGTAAACAAAATCATAATAGTACAAACTAATTTTCTCATATAAAAAATCTTCTTTCTAAGCACTATTTTGATTTAAAGTCTAAGTCTGCATATAGAGTTCAAACAAAAATACTCTCAATTATCGTATCCATCGGTATGACCTCCCATTTTCTAATTTTTATTCATTATGAAAATACCTGATTATAAAGCATATTACATTTCATCAAACATTTGTTCAAAATAAAATCAAAAACAATTATTTATCTGTTTAATACTATAGATAACGTTATCTTTACTTTAATTATACATGTTTTGTGATTTTGCACAAGTGTTGATTGATTTTTGCTTTCTTGTTACTTTTTATAAGCTTTGATATAATTTTATAAAAAGGAGATTACTTCACTATGAATTATACCCAATTAACAAAAAGAGAAAGCCAAATAATGACTATTCTTTGGAATCATGATCAAGAGATGTCAGCCAATGATATTAAATTAGCTTCGGATGGATTAAGTATCTATACAATTTCTCAAGCCCTTCAATACCTATTATCAATTGGATACGTTGAAGTAACAGGAATAGGTAAAAATAAAAAATCGATTGCTCGATTATATAGTCCTTGTATTTCTGAATCTGACTATGTTTCCTCATTCATAAAAAAAGAAACTTTCGAAGAGATTGCTGTGCACTATGTTCAAAGCAGCAATGATATAGATGAAATTACAAAGTTAGAACATTTAATTGAAAAAAAGAAAAAAGAACTGACTGGTAAATAACATGAATTTTAGCATTTCTTCATTGTTCATAACACTGTGTGTTTCATTAGTCCTAATTGCACTCTTCAATTTTATATTGACGCACGAAAAGGGCTATCGCTTGTTTAGAGCAGATTTATTATTCGTATTAGTTGTCATTACTTGTTTTCGTTTGTTTTTACCATTTGAACTACCATTCACAAAGACAATTGCTCTACCTTCTATCATGAATCCTATAATGAGCTTTTTAAATTATGAGATATTTCATCAATTAAAAGTCTCACATATTCTAATTGTAATTTGGTTAATTGGAGTATTGATTGGTGTTGGAAGATATGTGCAGAATATTATATTGGCAAAAAAACTGGAAGCGAAAATCATACAAAATTCTCATTGTTTCAAAGTTTCAGAATTTTTAGATGGCTTCATTTATCCTGATTATGACGTATATGTAACCAAATACGTCCCATCTCCAATGGTTTTTGGCTTCAAAAAATGCATCTTAATTCCTGAAATCAGTTTTTCAGAACATGAACTAAGTAATATTTTAAATCATGAAATGCAGCATCTAAAGCAACATGACATACTTTTCAAACAAGTAACTTCAATACTAACAATCTTGTATTGGTGGTTTCCTCCAATATATTGGTTACAGAAATGTATCAACTTTTATATAGAAGTTCGAGCAGACGAAAAAGTTACAGAATCATTAAATCCGATTGATGCACTAGATTATGCAGAAACTCTAATAAATGTACAAAAGAAAATACAGTTTGCGGATAGTATTATATCAAATGATATTTCAGCTTATTTGATAGGAGAAAGTAATAGTATACTTTCGTATCGAGTGAATTATTTATTAAACAAACAAATCAAACAAAAGACAAATAAGTTCCTACTATTCTTCCTTTTTTTATTACCTATACTAACTAATTCCATAATTTTCGAAGCTTATTATGAAAATCCAAAAAATTTGAATGATACTTTATCTGAGCAAGATCTATTAAATAAGAATTATTTAATCCAGCACAAAGATGGGACATATTCTCTTTGTAACGGAAAAGAATCCTTTTTCATAGATAATCCAAAAAGTTTAATTGAATCTGGTATAAAAGTAGTGAAGGAGTAAATTTATGAAAAAAACAATTAATTCTATTTTATTATTAACACTAATTTTAAGTTGCAACTTTATTCAAACTATTTCTGTTTTTGCAAACGAAATCGGACCAAATCCAGCCATTGAAGCAAGAGCCGACATCATAGAATGGAGATATAAGCTTGAAAATGGAAGAGTATATAAACGTCGTTATAATTACACTAAACAAAAATGGATTGGAGATTGGATCCCAGCATAGATTATGACGTAGTAATGCTTAAAAAATAGCCTAACATCGGAAAAATCAGAACAAAGCAAGACTAGCAGCAAACCAATAGTTAGAAGAAGTGAAATTTCTAGAAATCTATCTATTTATAAAATACATGAAGTACAAGAATCACAAAAATAGTTACACCACAGACTAAAATTGAGATATAAAATACACATTCAATTTCTCATCAGGAACATACTCTCTATATTATTGGTATCAATTTGGTAGCAAAGTAACCTATAAATACACAAAAAGTGCCTTATATAAGGCACTTTTATTCATTTTATCTCTACTCAAACTCAATTGTTCCAGGAGGCTTACTAGTAAGGTCATACATTACACGGTTAACCCCACGAACCTCATTAATAATACGAGACATAACTTTATTTAATACTTCATATGGAATCTGAGCAGATTCAGCAGTCATAAAGTCAATTGTATTAACGGCACGTAAAGCGATGGCATAATCATATGTTCTTTCATCACCCATAACACCTACGGAACGCATGTTTGTCAATGCTGCAAAGTATTGACCGATTGAACGATCCAATCCAGCATTTGCGATTTCTTCACGATAGATGGCATCTGCATCTTGGACGATTTTTACTTTTTCTTCAGTTACTTCACCAATGATACGAATTCCTAAACCAGGTCCTGGGAATGGTTGTCTGAATACTAAGTATTCAGGAATACCTAATTCTAAACCAGCTTTACGAACTTCATCCTTGAACAAGTCACGCAATGGTTCAATGATTTCTTTGAAATCTACGTGATCAGGAAGTCCACCAACGTTGTGGTGAGATTTAATTACAGCAGATTCTCCACCTAAACCACTCTCAACAACATCTGGATAAATCGTTCCTTGAACTAAGAAATCAACTTTTCCAATTTTCTTAGCTTCTTCTTCAAATACACGAATGAATTCTTCACCAATGATCTTACGCTTTGCTTCGGGCTCTTCAACACCCTTTAGCTTTTCATAATATCTTTGTTGCGCATTTACACGAATGAAGTTTAATTCATATGGACCTTCTGGACCAAATACAGCCTCTACTTCATCCCCTTCGTTTTTACGAAGTAAACCATGATCAACAAATACACATGTCAATTGGTTACCAATTGCTTTTGATAATAATACAGCTGCAACAGAAGAGTCTACTCCACCACTAAGGGCACATAAAACTTTTCCATCTCCAACCTTTTCACGAATAGCTTTAATTTGTTCTTCAACAAAGTTATCCATTCTCCAATCACCACTGCATCCACAAACACCACGAACAAAGTTATATAACATTTTTGACCCTTCTTGTGTATGTAATACTTCTGGATGGAACTGAATTGCATATAATCCTTTTTCTGCATTTTCACTTGATGCGCAAGGACAGTTATCTGTATGAGACGTAATTTCAAATCCAGGTGCTACCTGTGAAATATAGTCAAAGTGTGACATCCAACAAATTGTTTTTTCAGATACACCCTCAAAGATTTTAGAAGAAGCCTTATCCACAAGAACCTCTGTCTTACCATATTCACGGTGATCCGCTTTTTCTACTTTTCCACCCAATACATGCATCATCAATTGTGCGCCATAGCAAAGACCAAGAACTGGGATACCCAATTCAAATAATTCCTTTGAATATGTAGGTGAATCTGCCTCATAACAACTATTTGGTCCTCCAGTTAAGATAATTCCTTTTGGATTCATAGCTTTGATTTTTTCTAAATCTGTTTTATATGAATAAATTTCACAATATACATTGCACTCACGAACACGACGTGCAACTAACTGATTATATTGTCCTCCAAAATCAAGAACAATGACTAATTCTTTTTTCATTACGTCCTCCTATTAATTTCTCAACAATATTATAAAGTAGCAACCAATTATTTACAACGCTTTAAATAATCAATTACCCCATTTAAATCCGTACAAGACTCTTGAATATACTCCTTCATTTCGTCATCTGGCGCAATCTGATCTTGAATAAAGATGGAATGCATCTTCGCATTGGCTGCTGCCATAATTCCATGCTTACTATCCTCTAACACTAAACAATTTTCTGGTTCCATTCCTAATCTTTTTGCTGCAGCCAAGAAAACATCTGGAGCCGGCTTTGATTTATATCCCTCTTTAGAAGATACAATCACATTTGGACTTAACACAAAACCTGCATGCGACAAGAACTTTTTAATAGCCTGCGGATGCGAACTTGAAGCCACCGCATAAGGAATCTTATTCTCTTCAATATACTCAATTAAATTCTGTAATCCAACCATATTGGCACTACCAGGCTCTTTAAAATATGTAAAGAAATAATCCACACGCTCTTCCTGAATTTCTTCCATAACTCTTGTCACACCTGGATACATCATTTCAAACTCTGCAACCTTTCTTGAATCACAACCAATTAAAGGTTCCGGAAAATAGTCTGGACAAGAAACGCCTAATTCTTTAGCCTTCTCTTTAAACTCATCCTTAAACATCTTTTCCGTATTAAACATCAAACCATCCATATCAAAGATAACCGCTTTAATTTGTGGCTTTCTAAAATATTCAATCAAACACTGCGTACCCAAATCACTCATGCCACGATCCATTAGATCCACATATTCTTTGATGACGCGATTTACACCATACAAAGGAAAATGTGCCTCTTGTACTGCAATTTTTAAATCCTTCACAAAATGCTTCACATAAAAACCAGGTGCATAATCATTCTCTAACATCTTCTTACCCTGGAATTCCAATTGTTTAGATCCAGCAGCACCATTACGCAAGAAGCGATATACAAAAGATTCATCCACATCTTTACATTTCAAATACGACATGGCCTCACAAATACCTTGTAACGTATTCGCAATCATGATTTGGTTCGCCATCTTGACATGTTGTCCACAACTCGCCTTGCCACAATACTCAATTTGTGTTCCAAATGCTTCAAAGATTTCTTTATTTGTTTCAAAATCCTCTTTGTCTGCACCAACCAAAACAGTTAAAGTCCCATTTTTAGCTCCCGTATCTCCACCAGTCACTGGTGCATCCAATACATGAACGCCCAATTCTTTTCCTTTTGTATACAATTCTTTAGCTAACTTTGGACTTGAAGTCGTAAAATCAATACAAGTTTTACCCGTTTCAATACAACTAAAAATCACATCATATACTTCTTTAACATCACTAGGAAAACCGACCATTGTACAAATCACATCTACATTGGATGCCAAAGACACAATCGATTCTTCTAAAATGGCACCTGCATTTTTAGCTTGTTCTACCCTTTCTGGATGTCTTGCGTACACATGCACTTCATAACCCTTATTCAATAAATGAATAACCATTGGCTGACCCATAATGCCAGCACCAATCCAACCTATTTTTCTCATTTTACTTTCTTCCTTTCACTAATATTGGAGCGGATTGCACCGCAATAAATTTCACAATTTCAAACATAAACTTAATTTCTTCTGCATTCAATTGACGAATCTCCTTGATTCCAGACAATGCCTGTTTAAATGAAAATTCAGTTAAATCCGCAATCGTATAAATTTCCATACGATCAAATAATTCTCCAATCAAATGACAATAACGCTCTTTTTCTTCCAGTGGACGATCCATTAATAACTTATTTACATATTCCAATAAATCATCACTCTCTTTTGTGAGTGCATCACAATAATTAAAGTCTTTTACATCCACACTCCACATAAGCGTATCATGCTGAACTAGACCAGAACCTTGAGCATCCATGACTTTCGTTTGTTCTCTATGATTTAAAACACGACCCACAATGCTATCCTTAGGAATATAGTTTGTGATTTTAGATACATCCTCATCACCTTGCCAAAAACCATCCGCAAAGCCAGGCCCATCAAAACTTTTCACACCTTCAATATATCCCTGTAGTTCTGGATTTTTTAAATAGGCATACATCGCTAGGTTTCCACCCTTTGAATGCCCCGTCAAATACATCTTTGGATAGACTTTTTTCTTTTTTAATCCAAACAAATAACTCGTTTCAGGAATATCCGCAATAGTTTCTTTGACATAATCCTTCGCCAGGATTTGACAAGGAAGATCCTTGCTATAGGTCATCATTAAATTTTCTTTCCAGCCCGTAATACTACCATCTGTACCACTAAAAGAAATAACGAAAGATCCATCTGGCAACACAAGTGTTACCACACTAAATTGAATCACATCTTCATCGCTATAGACTTTTTTATAGTTCTTTAACTTTATATTCCCATAACGAATCGTATCTTGTAATGCATCAATTAAATGTGGAAGATTCATTGAAAATGTATACTTACTCTTTAATTCCTCTTCACTATATAAAGAAAGATATTTACGACATGCTTCTTCTAAAGAAACCTCGTCCTTTTCCACAATGCCATCCCAATCCACATAAGATAAATCGGCACATACTAACATATCCACCTCATTAAAGGGACGAATAGAAAAGTCGATATCTCTTCTTAAATGTACATAATTTAATAAGTTTTCCATAGTCAACCTCACTACATCGATTTTACAATATACAAAAGGATTAGCCAAATGACTAACCCAATTTTTTTGATAATTTTACATAATGATCTGCATTTGAAAGAATGTCAGAAACCTGAGATTCTGAAGTCTTTTTAATGATTTTAGCCGGTACTCCAACCACAACACTCCTTTGTGGAATCACCATATTTTCAGGTACAACACAACCAGCACCAATTATACTATGCTTTCCTATATGAGCTCCATTTAAGATAATAGCCCCCATACCAATAAGCACCTCATCCTCAATCGTACAACCATGCACAATGGCCCCATGACCAATCGTAACACGATTACCAATTTTTAATGGATAACCACAATCCGTATGCAAAACACACTGATCTTGAATATTACTTTCTTGCCCAATTTCAATCGCTTCTTCTTCACTACGAATCACAGCGTTATACCAAACACTTGAACCTTCACCTATTGAAACATTACCTAAGATGGTTGCATTACTTGCACAAGAAAAATCCTTTTTAACCTCATTTAGTCTCTTACAAAGCCAAACTACACCATGCCACACATCAAATTTTATACCACAAGAAGGTAATGCCCCATACATAGTAAAGCCATGTTTTTTATGAAAGGCTATACTTTCTTCATTCGAATCTGTAATGCATGAAATGATCCAACGCATGTTTAGCTTTCTACAATCCGCTTCAAGTTGATCTAACATTTTAGAAGGTAAACCATAATGTTTTCCTTCTTTAAAATAAATAGTAAGTTCTACACAATACTTATACGCTTCCTTCGAAAAAGCCGGGTGCACATAGCCATAGCCAATTAGAACATCCTCATTAAGTGCGACATAAAATGGATTTGTCTTTGAAATTTCCATCATATGTTCTTTAAATACATCAAAAGAATCTGACACAACATCAAAAATTGCAACGCTTGTCTTTACATAATGCACATAGATAGGATATATACTTTCTAAATCTTTTTCTTGAAGTAAACGTAGCTCTTGCATAAAAACCTCCTATTGGATTTCTAGACTTGAATCGGCTGTTAAACTAGCATCTGCTCTTCTTCCAGAAAGATAGGCGATGGTTCCTGCAACACCGATCATACTTGCATTGTCTGTACAACAATACATTGGAGGCACGGTAAACTCAACTTCTGGATATTCATTTCTTAATTCTTCTACTTTTTCACGAAGTCTTGAGTTTGCACTTACTCCACCACCTACAACGAAATGGCGAATATCTTTATGATCATCTAATACGGCTCTTACACGAGAGAAGATTTCATCCAATGCACATTCCTGGAATGAACAAGCTAAATCTGCCATATCAAATGTCTTGCCCTGTCTTTCCATACGCTTTGTGAATTGTAGAACACTACTCTTCAATCCAGAAAAACTAAAATCATAACGACCTTGTGTCTTCGGTTTTGCCAGTTCATATACTGGCTTTCCTTCTTTTGCCAATTTATCAATTTTAGGACCACCAGGATATCCAAGACCCAATACACGAGCCACCTTATCAAAGGCTTCTCCAATCGCATCATCCTGTGTTTCTCCTAAGATTTCAAAACTTGTTTCATCCTTCATATAAACAAGTTCTGTATTTCCACCAGAAACAACTAATGCCAATACAGGATATTTCATATCCACCACTAATTCATTGGCATAAATGTGTCCTGCCAAGTGATGTACAGGAACTAATGGTTTATGGTAGGCAAAAGCCAAAGTCTTGGCAGCCTGCACCCCAACGTGTAAGCATCCAATTAAACCTGGGCCTTGCGTAACGGCAACCGCATCCACATCTTCCATAGTGATATTGGCATCTTTTAATGCTTTTTCAATACAATACGAAATATTTTCTACATGAATACGACTCGCAACTTCGGGTACGACCCCACCAAATTCTGTATGCACATCAATTTGACTGGCAACTACACTTGATAATACTTCCTTTTTATCTTTGACAACCGCAACGGCTGTTTCATCACAACTACTTTCAATTCCGATAATAATCATATAATCCTCCTACAATGCCAATGTCATCACAATGGCATCTTCTCCATCCGGATAATAACTTTTAGATACATTGACTTGAATAAAGCCCATTTTTCGATATAAATTCAAGGCTGCCTCATTACTAGCACGAACCTCTAATGTCATATATTCACAAGCCACTTCTCGAGCTCGATCAAACAAATGCATCATCAATTCTTTACCATATCCTCTTTTTCTTAAGTTTGGATCGACTCCAATACGAGCAAGCTGCGCCATTTCAAAGGTTTCCCATAAAAAGGCGTATCCAACAATGGTATCTTCATCTAGTAAAATCCAACCATGAGAAAAAGGATTCTCATTCAATTCATATAAACAATCTTTTTCTAGCCAAGGCTGTTTAAAACAAGCTTGTTCAAGTTCTAAAACACGAACAAGATCCGTGTCTTTCATTTCTTTAAAAATCATGCTTTATAGGCATCGCTTTCTTTTAAATATTGAGGAACTAAGGCATGTACATTTTCAATTGTACGACTTGGTACCTCCATAAAATTCTTCAAGAAATCACAACTTGCAGCTTCTTGATTTACTAAATATCCATCTCCATATAAAGTTCCAGGATGTTCGTTTAAGAAATCTTCCAATTGATCGACTTCTAAAATTTGTGTTTTTCCAACCACAACACCCTTTTCTAGGTGTGCTACATACGCTCTTTTACTACGCGCATCCAAAATAACATTGGCACTTTCATCCATGCCCGCAAACAACTGCATTGTACTAATACACTTTAATGTTTTATGCATTTGTGTACAAAATACTTTCGCAATTGTCATCGCAATACGAATGCCTGTATAAGATCCAGGACCATCTGTAATGATCACTTCATCTACGTCTTTATAGTCTAAGCCTGTCTTTTCAAACAATTGATTTAATTCCACAAAAATCGTTTCACTTTGTTTCTTGAATGCTTCAATAGATACACCATCAATCAATGTTCCATCTTTATATAAACCTAACACCAATGCTTTATAAGCACTATCCATACATAAACTAATCATGATATGCCTCCACAATACTTTTTGATACAGGACCCGTATATTCTAATGTCACTGTACGATTTTCATCGATACCTTCTTCAAAAGAAATTTTGATATGATCTTGTGGCAATTGATCTTCAATAAATTCAGACCATTCTACTACAGTAATTCCTTCATCAAAACAATCTTCAAAACCTAAGTCCTGACATTTTCCTTCTAAACGATACGCATCAATATGATGGAAAGGGACTCCACCTTCTTGTTTATAATCCTTTAAGATTGTAAAAGTTGGTGAATTGATCACATTCTTTACACCCAACGCTTTCCCAAAGCTTTTTGTCCAAGTTGTTTTACCTGCACCCAAATCTCCATCTAATGTAATGACTAATTGTTTGTTTCTACAAAGATCTGCCATTTTAGTGGCAAATTCTTGTGTTTCTTGTAAACTATGAATTTCTATTTTCATGTAATCCTCCAAGTTTTGTTTGTATCTCATAGAGTGGTTTCCACTTTTTTTGAGTGGTTTCCACTTTTTTTGAGTGGTTTCCACTTTTTTTGAGTGGTTTCCACTT
>ERZ791923.1397-NODE-1397-length-26802-cov-3.818036_pt1 | contig 26802 bp, 19 predicted proteins | sample MGYA00510133_ERZ791923 | MGnify/ENA primary metagenome ERZ791923 (study PRJEB30046, sample SAMN00792106) | human gut metagenome | study: EMG produced TPA metagenomics assembly of the A metagenome-wide association study of gut microbiota in type 2... | reverse complement strand
TTCTCGTCATACCGCCATAATTGTGTCTGTCTGAAAATCGGGGAGTATTATACCTCCACGGTGGCCGCGTTGCCCATATAGACGTCGAGCGACTCGCCGTAACTTGCACCTGTTACTACAAAGCGCATTAAGTATGTACCTGTGGCCGGAATCGTTATTTCCGGAGAGATAAACCAGTCGTCCGCCTGATTAGCGGAGTGATACTGATAATAGACCGGCGAGGGCATACCGTCTTCTGACCATAACCAGGTTTTTTGGTCATCGTTGCTGTCGATGACTTTCCATTCGGAAAAGTTCTCTTGTGTGAAGTTGTCCTCTGCCGAGAATCCCACCCTGAAGACGGGCCCGTAGGCCAACAGCATGAAAGTGGACGTAGTGACCTCCGGTTCAGGCCAGCAGACCACTCCTACCGTACAATTCAACCTCATCACGCAGGGTGAGGGAATCACCGTTCCTGACAATTCCTTCGCTTTCGACTACAAAGACGGCGACGCCTGGAAAACAGTCGAGAAAAACAGCTGGGGCATGTACTCGGCACCCTCGGGCGCCGACATGCGCATAATCCCCAACGCCGGCTTTGAGGTAGCCTCTCTGAAGATCCAAAGCACCGGTGCCGCTATCGAAGGCACCACCGAGGACGGTGCCTTCCTCTTCAAGAACACTATCCCCGACTATGACGGTGCCATCCTCACGCTCCGCGCAGCTTCAAACGCCATCCGGTTCTCCATCACGGCAGACTATGCCAAGAACCTTTCAGCCGTGCTCCAGTACCGCGAAAGCGACAAGGGGGCACAGACGCTGACCATCGGCCGCACAAAGACCGACTTCATTATTTATGAAGAAGCCAACCCCCTTGTCTTCACTCCCGTCGAAGGCGGGAAAATCCTCAAAGTCACAAACAACGGCGAGACAGTCAACCCCATAGGCTGGGAAGGCTCGGTCGGTTACCAGATATTAGTTGAAAACGGCGATAACTTCGTAGTTGAAACCGAAGGCCCCGCTTGCGAAGTAACAGTCCAGGCCGTGGAAGGGGGAGCCGGCCTCGACTCCTTCTATTTCACACGTCGCGACGGCACCGTTGAGAAACTGACCGGCACAGAAGCCACACTCACCGGCAAACAGGGCGAAAAGATTACAGTCTCCCCGCGCCCCGGCACGGCCTTCAAATACCTCTTCGGCTCCAACGGTATGAAAACCAACCCGAGCGACGACACCGAAAACTGGTTCCGCATAGTTCCGGGCGCCAACGGTACTTCCCCGGCTCTCGTTATGGTCAGCGGCGAACGCAGCGTTCAGGGCGTTACCGTCGACGTTGACAACGCAGCTGCCATCACCCTCACCGACAAGGGCGGCCGCGGCAATGTCATAACGCTCGCCGACGGCGTGAACACCCTCAGCTCTTCCTCCTTCACCAACGCACTCTCCATCAAAGCCAATGACGGCTACCAGCTCACCGAAGTGACCTACAACGGCGACGCAGTGCAGGCCAACGGCCAGGGAGCCTACAACGTGACGGCATCCGAGGGAGGTTACATCCAGATACGCTCGCGCCGTTCCCCCGTGGCTACGACAGTCAACTTCGCAGGCGATCCCGCACAGTTCACACTCCGCGTAAACGGCCAGCAAGTGGAAAGCGCCAACTCTATCAACGTCCGTACCTACGATGAAATAACCGTAGCTCCCGCCGCCGGCTATGACCTCCTCTCCCTGGCTGTGAGGGAATCCGCAGCCGCCGACGTTACCAAGGGTGAAGGCAATTATACCATCTACCTCAAGGACGCTGAGGTCAACACCGTGAACGTGGCCCTTACAATCACCGAAAAGAACCCCTCGGAGGGTAACGTGATAGTAGTTGCCACCGGCGATGAAAACTACATCAAGTTCTACGAGACGGTCTACAGCGATGCCGAACAGCGCTACATCGTGGTTAAAGAGCTCGAAAACAATACTGTCAACGAGGTTACAAAAGGCAACTTCGTACAGGTTTATCTCAAGACGGGCGCTGCCCGTTACAGCTACGTGCGCGTCAACGGCAAAGACGTGGAGTGCTCCGGGCGCAGCGTTTATGTAATAGTTGACGAACGCACCACCATCGACGCCCTTTCATACGTTCCCTGCCAGGTTTCCGGAGGCTCATCGATCGACGACGAGCGCCACCAAATTATGGGCGAAATGAAATTTGAAGTCAACGGCGAAGTGGTAAGCTCCTTCGAGGCCACCACCGGCATGACAGTCAAACTCCTCCCGAAGGCCAACCACGGTTATAAGTTCGACCACATAGAACTTTATTATCCCGGCGTTCTCGACGGCCAGGGTACCCGCATTGAGGGTGAAACTTACACTTTCACAGCCACCGACATCGCCCAGGAGAACCTCGTCTTCAAAGGTGTGTTCACAGTCGACGATGAACACCCCATCTTCGTTGTCCGCGGCAACAACGCCTGGGAACTCGACGAATCCGGCCAGGTTACTACCTCACCGCTCGGCGAAGTTGTAATCCTCCAGACCGATGGAACTCAGAAACGCGAGTTCACCGGTTACGCAGGCGACATCGCTCATCTCCGCGTTACTGTAAATTCAGAGGAAATAGCCAAGAATTATAAAGTTGAGTCATACTGCCTGATGAGAGGCTTCCCCAACAACCGTATCCCCGCGGATTACGTTATCAAGGCCGAAGACGCCGATGACAACGGTGAAATCTGGGTATGCGCGATAGTGCGTAAGAAAGGACAGGGAATTTCGGGTGTGGAAGCCAACGGCGAACTCACCTACGAAGCCGCCACGGCTACGCTCACAGCTCCGGCGCGTGTAGAAATCTACACGCTGACAGGCGTGAAGGTACTTACCTCCGAAGCCGGCAACGTAAGCCTTGAACAGCTTGCCGAAGGCCTTTACATCGCAGTAAGCGGCAACAAGACCCTCAAATTCCGCAAATAAGTTTTTGCTTCACTGACAATAAACCTCCGCAAAGGCCCACGCCTCGCGGAGGTTTTCTTTTTATCGTCGCGGTTAGCCGAGATGGCTACGAGAAAGCGGCTTTATACGGGAGAGTCGGTCAGGCGAGTTCCCCTTCCCCCTGGCGGGTAATTTCGATTTCCGGGCCGGTGCAGTCCACTACCGTGGATAGGACGGCGGGACGGCGCCCGGCATCAAGCAGGATGTCCACCCGGCCGTCATAGATGTCGAGTAGCAGCGAGGGTTCGCTCATGTAATCGTCGTCCGGCGCCTCTACGGAAGTGGTGAGAATGGGATTGCCGAGTTCGCGCACTATGGCGAGGTCGGTCCCGCAGGCCGGGATGCGTATTCCAACACTCTTGCGTCCTTTGAAAGCGCGTGGCAACGTGGAGGCGGCGCGGCAGATAAAGGTGAACGGTCCGGGAGTGTTGCGGCGCATCATCATGAAGATGTCGTTGTCAAGGCGCCCATACTTCGCCGCCTCGGCAATGTCGGCGCATACTATCGAAAGCGTCTGCTTCTCGGGATTGATGCCTTTGAGGCGGCAGATGGCATCGATGGCTTTCGGGTTAAGGGCGTCGCAGGCAAGCGCATACATAGTGTCGGTGGGCCATATCATGGTCTGGCCGGCCCGAAGGTCGCGGGCTATCTCTTGTAACTGACGGTCAGACGGCGCGTCGTTCCATATCTTTATAGTCTTCATGATGTTTGCTGATTCAAGTATATTCAATTGCGAAATTAACAATTATTTATGGAATCCGCAAATTCGCGGCTGCCAAATATTGTGCGTGACGAAAAAAAGCGGTAATTTTGCAGTGTCAAAACGTGTAACGACAATGAAGATAGCTATTATAGTGGCGATGGAGAAGGAGTTGGCACTGCTTCTCCCGCTTATCATGGACAAGAAAACGCGTAGCATCGACGACAAGGAAGTGACCGAAGGGCGTCTTGGCAACCACGATGTAGTAGTGGTACTTTGCGGCATCGGCAAGGTGAACGCCGCCCTCTCCACTTATGCCCTCATCCGCGCCGAATGTCCGGACATGGTAATCAATACCGGTGTGTGTGGCGGAGCCGACATTAAGACCGGCATTTGCGACGTGCTGGTTGCCGACGAGGTGGCTTACCACGACGTATGGTGCGGCCCGGAGACGGAATACGGTGCGGCCTGCGGACTTCCGGCACGCATGGAGTGCGACCGCCGCACGGTGGAGAAAGCCCGCGAAGTGCTCACCGGCGGAAAGGTGCATTTCGGTCTGCTCTGCTCCGGCGATAAGTTTATCTGCAAACCGGAAGAGGTAGTGGAGATAAAGGTGCATTTCCCCGACGCGCTTGGCGTGGACATGGAATCGGGTGCCATAGCGCAGACTTGCCTGCGCGAAGGCGTGCCGTTCGTCATAGTGCGTGCTATCAGCGACACGCCGGGCAGCGGACATAACCTTGAGCAATACGAAGGCTTCTGGGAGAATGCCCCGCAGAGCACCTTCCACACCCTGTTACGCCTTCTCGAACAGATAGACTGACAATCCGATAATCAGGACGCTTCAGGACTCCCTTTGCTTTTTTATTCTTAGCTATCTTAGCTGACTGCCAATGGCTTTGCCAACTTAGCTATGTTAACTATCTTAGCCAACTACCTATAACCGAGCCGGAGGTGAGTATCCCAGCGTCCTTAATTCTTGCTTAAAATGATTAGCCGGGCACATGCTAAAAATCTGGTAATGCCGGTATCGATGGTACTCGGTGCTGTGTTCTATCCGTGGATGGGATACCTGGAGTGGATTTCGCCATATCTCATCTTCGTGATGCTTTGTATCCCTTATTGCAGGTTGAAATTCAGCGACCTGAAAGTCGGCAAGGAACATTTCGAGCTGCTTGCCATACAGATGCTCATGGCGGCAGCGGTCTACTTTGCGCTCCTTCCGCTGGGTGACACCGTCGCCGGCGGAACAATGCTTTGCGTCTTCATACCCACAGCCACGGCGGCTCCCGTAATCACGTCGCTGCTTGGGGGACGCCTTAAGTTCGTGGCTTCTTACCAACTGGTATGCAACATCTTCGTGGCACTCGTGGGACCATTGGTACTCGCCGCCGTGGGCACGCACCCCGAGCTGACCTTCTTCGAGTCGGCATGGCTCATCTGCCGCAAGGTTTTCCCGCTGCTGCTCTGCCCTATGGCCGTGGCTTTCCTGCTCAAAAAACTGGCTCCGAAGGCGCACCATGTAATAGCCAACCATCAGGCGCTCTCGTTCTACATCTGGGCTTTCTCTCTCTTCATAGTAGTCGGCAACTGCGTCAGCTTCGCCATAAAGAATTATTCGGCGCAGAATGTGGTGCCGATGCTTCTTCTGGCATTGGGAGCCCTGGTTGTCTGCCTCGTGCAGTTCGAGGCAGGACGCTGGTTGGGCGGAAAGTTCGGCGACAAGGTATCGGTCGGACAGAGTTTCGGACAGAAGAACACCGTTCTCGGCGTCTGGCTCGCGCTGACTTACCTCGACCCGCTGTCTTCCATCGGCATGGCGGCATACATCATCTGGCAGAATCTCTTCAACTCCTGGCAACTGATGCGCCACAAAGAGGACACGGAATTTCCGGTGAACCCCGAAACCGCACCCTGAAAAGTTTAAGGCAACAATTTTGCTCTTGTACAAAATTAATTGTAATTTTGCAAAAGATTTCCGGGATGTATGGCCGAAAGGTTTCTCCGGAACGTTCCACTATAAATTACAACTTTGATAACAGACTGAACATCAATATATTATCCAAACATTTAAGTTAAAAGCAATGTCAAAAGTAACAGTTGTAGGCGCCGGCAACGTAGGCGCAACCGCAGCTAACGTCATGGCCGTGCGCGGCGTGGCCGACGAAGTAGTAATGATCGATATTAAAGAAGGCGTATCCGAAGGCAAAGCCATGGATATGATGCAGACAGCAAACCTTCTGGACATGAACACCCGCGTAATCGGCGTGACAAACGACTACTCCAAAACTGCCGACTCCGACGTGGTGATCATCACCTCCGGCCTTCCCCGCAAACCGGGTATGACACGCGAAGAGCTCATCGGCGTAAACGCCGGCATCGTTAAACAAGTGACCGAAAGCGTGCTGGCCCACAGCCCCAACGCCGTAATCATCTGCGTATCCAACCCCATGGACACGATGACTTACCTCATCCACCGTATCTCCGGTCTGCCCAAAAACCGCATTATCGGTATGGGTGGCGCGCTCGACTCCAGCCGCTTCAAATACTATCTTAGCCAGGCTCTGGGCGCCAACCCCAACGAGGTCGAAGGCTTCGTAATCGGCGGCCACGGCGACACCACCATGATTCCGATGAAGCGCTTTGCCGCTTACCGCGGAGTCCCCGCCACCACACTGCTCGACGAGGAGACAATGCAGAAAGTGGTTGCCGACACAATGGTTGGCGGCGCCACACTTACAAAGCTGCTCGGCACATCGGCATGGTACGCTCCCGGCGCAGCCGCAGCTGAAGTGGCTGAAGCCATCATCCACGACGAAAAGGCCATGATTCCCTGCTCCTGCCTGCTCGAAGGTGAATACGGCGAAAAAGACCTCTGCATCGGTGTACCCGCCATCATAGGCAAAAACGGTATCGAACGCATCATCGAGCTTGACCTCAACGACGAGGAGCGCGTACTCTTCGCCAAGAGCGCAGCCGCCGTCCACAAAACAAACGAAGCCCTCCCCTGCTAATCAAGCGGCTTCCGACAAAGAAACAAGAAGAGCCCCGGCCAACTTTCGCCGGAGCTCTTTTTTAGAATTGATGAGCAGGCAAGTCTATCAGAGCTATAAGATTTATAGAAGTTTGCGCGGAGGTATCATCTCCTCCATTGCATGAAAAAGAGCCCCGCGGCACGGATTTCCGGCTGCGGGGCTTGGCTATGTTGGACTTTTGCCAGTTGGCTCGGCCTTACGGCTTCGCCTTTTCTTCAAACAAGGAGTGTTACTTGACCATCACTTTGCGGGCGCTGTTGCCGGCTTTCACGACATAGACGCCCGGGGCGGTGCGCAACAGGCCGTCCTCACGCAGAGTGGCTACCGTGCGCCCCGAGATGTCATAAACCGTTACGGGAACTGTCACGCCGCTGAAGATTATGCCGTCGCCGGTGACGATTACGTTCATCTTCTCGGCCTCGAACTGCTCGATGGCGGTAACGGGGCTTGTGATGTCGGAGGGTGTGCCTTCGCCGCCGGGATAAACCGTCGTCACGAAGAAGCGGCGCCCGTTGTCGCGTACAAGGTTCTCTACCAGGTATGAAACGCTCTCCACAGGGAGGAGTTCGCCGTTCAGCCTGGAGTCGTCGGCTTCGTAGATGTTATAGCCGAGCAGCGGCTGCAGATTGTCCTCCGAGAGGGTGATATTATCGATCCACACTGCCGATGCGACGGTGGTCTTAGTCTTGAAGTGGAGGGCCACATATTTGGCTTCGGCGGGAATATTGTCGAAGGTCAGGCGCACGAAGTTCTCGTTGTCGCGGAACTCTCCGTTGTAGTGGTTGGATTCCATGCTCTTCACCAAGTGTGTGAAAGCCGCGGAGGGGTTGGCTGCGTCATATTCGCCGGTAGCGTAAACAACGTCGAAGTTATAATAATAGTAGCTCGTGAACTGGCGGGTCGCGATGTCGAATGCAAGCGTCATGGTTGCGCCTTCGGGACACTCGGCGAGCGGCGAAATCAGCCAGTCGTCCTGTTGTGCGTTGGCGGGGAGGGTAAGGCCGATGCACTTCTCGCCGTCCGTTCCCTTGGGAGTGCTTGAGGGCTTGACAACCTTGAAGGCGCTTCCCGATGTAGTGTAGTAAGTACCGCCGTCCTTGCCGTCGAGGTCAAGCGAAGTCCAGCCGTCGAACGTGTCGGTGGTTCCCTCTTCGAGTCCCTCGAACGAGGTAGCCGTCTTGTAGGTCACATAAGCGGCGTCTGCCACAGCATCCCATTTTACGGTTATCGAGCCGTCATTCTCAAGATTGGCCGTTACGTTGGCGGGAGCCTCTTTCTCGAGGAAGGATACCTGCACGGGCGAAGTTGCGGAGGAGTTGTTGTCCGCAGCCTGGTCGCCGGCATAGTTCACCTTGAGGGCAAAGCTGTATTGCTGATTGCCGAGTGTCTCGATGGCTGTAAGGGGAACGGTAACTTCAACCTCCTGCGTGCCCATCGAGGGGATTTCGACGGTTTCGGGAAGCAGGATGGCGGCAGGATAGTCCGTAGTCATTTCCAGTGTATAGTCTGAAGCTGCCACGGTATTCTTCCCGTTGTTAGCCACATTGTATTTCAGCACGATGTCGTTTCCGGAGACAACAGCCTCGGGCGCGGAAACGAGCGTCACGGAGAGGTCTTTGTCCTTGAGCGAGAATACGCGGATGGCGTCGACGAGCGTATTGGCACCGTATGCACTTGTAATAAGCAGAGCTGCGCGGAACGAAGTGCAACCCTCGGCGATGGCAGCAGAGAGCGGGAAGGAATATTTGGTCCATCCGGCAGGACTTCCTGTTACTGTCACTTCGGCGTCAGGAACGTTGTTCCATTCCCCGCCGTCGCTTGAAACCTGAACTGAGAGTTTATCATTACCCATCGAGTGGTGACAGATATAGAATTCGATTATCGGGCTATCGCCAGCCGTATAAACCAAGGGCGGTGTCATCAGCCGTGCCGACTCGCCGCGCGGAGCATTCCACGTATTGTAGAAAGCCATACCGCCGTCGTTGTCGACCGGGTCGGCCTGCGGCCCTTGGTCATGCTTGGATGCAATCGCTTCCCAATTGTGGGTGCCGCTGACAATCTCTGTCTGCATATCACCGAAGCTGGCGCCGGCGAACGACCATGCGAATGGCATCATGGCGTTACCTACCGTGAGAATCTCGGTAAGGGCGGATTCGGAAACGTTCTCCCCTATCCTGGCCGTTACGGAATACTGTATGCGGTGCAGGCCTTCGACTATGTAATTATCTATATAATAGGTGGTTGTGAGGTTTGAGAAGGAAGCGTCGGCAGCGCCGTCGACCATTCTTACCACGTCATAACGGAGCGACGCGGGGTCGATGAGGGCATCATGGATACCTTTGGCCGGGGCTGTCCATGAGAGTGTGTAGCCCCCTTCGCCCTCTGCCAGAGTAAGGTCTGTGACGGCATTCGGGGTTTCAAGGCCGACGAACGAGGATACGGAAGCGCGGGCGCTCGTCTCCTGGCCGCTGACTATCTCCACTGAATAAGTCACGACTCCGGGTTGAACGGAAGTGTCGGTCCAAGACACCTGTTCCCCGGCGTTTGCGCGGCCGGTCTTGACGGCTGTCTCGGCATCGTTGCGGTAGATACGGTAGCTCATCTGACCGTCGAGGGCCGTGCCGCTCACCGACTTGTCGGGCATCGTGAACATAATCATCGCGCTTGCGGCCCCTGCCGGGTCGGGAAGCACGGAAAGGTCGGACACTGCCATGGGAACGGTCGATGTTCCTACATTCCGGATAGTGGTGCCTCCAATGTAGAGGCCGTTGCCCACACCCTCTATAAAGAGCTTGTAATTACCGCTCACGGGCACATTGAACTCAACGGTGCGCTCTTCGGCATCATCCATGTTCGAGACATACGGGATGTTATCTATCTCACCGACTATGTTATACGATTCGAGATCTGCACCCTGGCCGCAACCAATCTTAATATGTCCTGTCTTGCCGCTGCTGTAGGCTGTGGGTGAGAGGGTCACGCGGTAGAGCGAACCGGCTTCGAGGGGAAGTTCGGGGGTCACGAGATAATCGTCATAGTATGGTTCCGTTACACTATAATGATACATCTGGAGGGCACTGCGATAGTTGCTCCATGACCAGACCTGGTTGTCGCGGTCATAGCGCAGACACTCCTGCGTGCACTGCGTGAACCCGTCACGCGAGCTGAGGTCGAAGATGGTGGTCTGCGCCATTAGGGTACTACCCGCCAGCGACAACGCCGCACATAATAATGTCGAAGTAAGTCTATTCATAGGTTAATTATTTGGTTCTTAGCTAAGTCACCGGAAAAGGGACACCGAAGCACGGCATCTCCTCCCCGGCGTAAAAAATCGATTATTCATGAACGGGACGCACCTGTATGCCGCCGGCTTTGGAGAAATAATCCACCACCGGGGCGTTCAGGGTGTAGCCCGTACGTGTAAACTTGAGTGCCACGCAGTTGCTGAGCATTTTTTCGCCGTTGGGACGCACGCGCGTGTCGGCGTCGCCACACATATAATAGCCCGATTCGTAGGAAGAGCGCGGAGCACCTTTGTAGGTCATGAAGCCGCAGGCCGGAAGGAACATGGAGTTCCCGTTCGGGCCGGTCACGGTGTAACCGCTTGAGGAGACGGTCCAGGTGCAACGCGTCACGAGTTCCTCGAACTCCTCTTTGGTCGGGAGGCGCCAGCCGTTGCCCCACAGGTATTTGGCGCAGTCATATTCCGTATCGGAAATCTGGTCGGCGATGTCCTCGTAGGTGTCGTTGTAGGCGTCGTAGAACTTGTAGTTATAGGAGTGGGTGTACTGTTTGGGCAACAGTTCGCCCCAGCAGATGAACTCGCCGGTGCGTGTGTCTGAGTCGGTTCCTATGTTGAAGGGAGCCCATTTCACGGAGAGGCCGAGGTCTACCATCTGCGAGTCATCGGGCACCTTGTACTGCGGTTTCTCGGGCGCTGGAACATCGCCGTACACAGCACGGACATTGAAGCCAACTTCGGGATAGTCATAACCGTTTGCGGCATGGTTGGTGGCGTCGAGGTTGGCGCGGTAGTTGCGGCATTCCTGCGAGATGTCCGACTGTTCATATTCGGTGGCGGTCCAGAGGAAGCAGCCGAGCTGATCGTGGGTGTGCTTTTCGTCCACCATATTGCCGGCGGCGGGGAAGAAGATGGAGTTGCCTGTGATTTGCGAGGTAGCGAGGATACCTGTAACGCCGTTGATGCCTGTCCATGTAAAGGAACAGTTGTCGATAAGTTCGTTCCACTCGGCGCGGGTAGGCATCCTCCACTTGTCGCCCCACTTCATGTGGGCCACGTCATACTGCGTGCCGGTGATGGTGGCGCCGAGCTTGAAGTATTTCTCCCATTCGTCACAGTCCCAGTCGTTATAGTCCGGATAACGCCAAACGTAGTTCTCGTAGCGGTATTCATCTTTGGGTTCTATCTCGCCGTAGGCGTAGAAGTTGCCGTAACCCTCGGGCACGGAAGCACCGACGTTGTAGGAAGCCCATTTAACGGAGAGGCCCATATCCACCATACGGTCGGTGATGATTTCGCCCTGGTCCTCGAATGCTATTTTCTGTACGTTCTCGATAGTGATGGTCTGCGAGGTGCCGTCGCCGAAGTAGATGCGCATCACTTTCGTTTCGGCCTTAAGAGAGGTTATTGCCAAGGCCGCGAGGCATAATGGTAGAAGTTTTTTCATTGGTATCAGAGAGAGGCTTTAAAGGTTGAGTTATTGATTTTGAAGATGAAGACACCTTTGCCGAGCCGCGGGCGCTCTATGGTATAGGTGTCGTTGAATATGGCCGACAGTACGCTCTTACCGTCAAGGGTCCAAACGTCGAGGCGGCTTTCAGGACCGGCGTTCTCGACTGTGATAGAGGTTTGTCCTACACGGAAAAGGAGTTCGGAGACTGGCAACTGGGCGATGCCTACAGTTTCGGCGAAGTCGAGGTAGTCCACTTCGTCAAACTGAAAGACTACACCCTCTTCGTTGGGACAGACCACATCGAATCCCTCCGGTGTAAACGTCACCTCGGGCTTGGACTCGAACTTGAAGAGCATCGGACTGCCTGACTTCAGGACAACCCGCAAGGCGTCTTTCTCCGCCGCAAAGCCGCAGAGGCTGCCGAGCATGGTTAGCAATAATAAAAATTTTCTCATACTTTCTGTTAATGTTAGATTACGAATGGAATGATAATATCATCCCGTTTCAGACGGCAAATTTAACTTTAATCTGCTATATTTTATTATTATTACAGTTAAATTATGTTAACCGCTTAATTTTTGTTATAGTCATTTAGCAATTAGATACTTATAATATCGACCGCAACAAATGGTCTTTTGTAGACTTTTGCCATAACAGCATCGAAAATACGCTGTTTGAATCAAATCCATATTATCATTTGGAAAAATTTCATACACTTGAAATATCAAGCAACTTTCCGTAGAAAACGACAAGGTTAGTGAGTGGCGAAGTAACGATAATGGTCATAAGATGCTACATATCACAAATATTATTACTAATTTTGCAGTATGCTTAGTGTAAACAGTTTGAGTGTGGAATTTGCGGCCAGGCCGCTGTTCGCCGACGCCTCGTTCGTAATCAACGACAACGACCGCGTGGCGCTCACCGGCAAGAACGGCGCCGGCAAGTCCACGATGCTTAAAATAATAGCCGGATTGCAGCAACCCACCTCCGGTTCCGTTTCGCGTTCCGGCGACACCACGGTGGGCTATCTGCCGCAACAGATGAAACTCGCCGACTCCACGACACTGCTCGACGAAGTGCGCAAAGTCTTCGACCGCGCCCTGCGACGCCGTGCCGAAATGGAGGAGGTAAGCCGGAAACTCGGCGATCGTACAGACTACGAATCGCCCGAATACCATGCCCTGATTGACCGTCTCGAATATCTCAACGAGCGCATCGCCATAGAGGATTCAGACAATATGGAGGCCGAGATGGAGCGCACCCTCATAGGTCTCGGTTTCAGCCGCGACGACTTCGACCGGCCCACCTCCGAGTTCTCCGGCGGTTGGCGTATGCGTGTGGAGCTGGCAAAGATACTTCTCGCCCACCCCGATGTGCTGCTTCTCGACGAACCAACCAACCACCTCGACATAGAGTCAATACAATGGCTGGAGCAATTCCTCGTGCAGAAGGCCAAGGCCGTAATCCTGGTGAGCCACGACCGCGCTTTTATCGACAATGTGACAAACCGCACCATCGAAATTTCCTGCGGGAAAATCTATGATTATAAGGCCAAGTATTCGGAATACGTGGTGCTACGCCGTGAACGCGTGGAGCAACAGATGCGGGCTTACGAGAACCAGCAGAAGATGATAGCCGACATCAAGGACTTCGTGGAGCGTTTCCGGTACAAGCCCACGAAAGCCGTGCAGGTGCAAAGCCGCCTGAAACAGTTGGAGAAGATTGTGCCCATAGAGGTCGACGAGGTGGACACGTCGCATCTGCGCCTCAAATTCCCCCCGGCACCGCGCTCGGGCGACTTCCCGCTGATACTCGACGACGTGGGGAAAGCTTACGGCGACCACCAGGTGTTCGACCATGCCACTTTCTCGCTGCGGCGAGGCGAAAAGATAGCACTCGTAGGCAAGAACGGCGAGGGCAAGTCCACGCTCGTGAAGTGCATCATGGGCGAGATTTCCTACACCGGGACGCTTAAAACCGGGCATAACGTGAAGATAGGTTACTTCGCGCAGAACCAGGCACAGCTGCTCGACGGCGAGCTTACCGTTTTCGACACAATAGACCGTGTGGCCGTTGGCGACATACGAACCCGGATACGCGATATACTCGGCGCCTTCATGTTCGGCGGCGAGGCATCGGACAAGAAGGTGAAGGTGCTCTCCGGTGGCGAGAAATCGCGTCTCGCGATGATAAAACTGCTGCTCGAACCCGTTAACCTACTCATCCTCGACGAACCCACCAACCACCTCGACATGAAGACCAAGGACATCCTGAAGGATGCCATCAAGGCCTTCGACGGCACCGTGATAGTGGTAAGCCATGACCGCGAGTTCCTCGACGGCCTCGTGGACAAGGTCTACGAAGTGGGAGGGGGCAGGATACGCGAAAACATCGGCGGCATATACGACTTCTTAGCTAAGCACAACGCCGAACTCGCCAAACTGGCTTCAACCGGAAAGAGCCGCCGGCAACCTCAGGAGAAGACCGTGGAGAAGCATGGAGAACCCGGCGCCCCCGAGCCGCCGAAACAGAAAGCTCGCCTCAGCTATGCCGAGCAGAAGGAGCAGGAACGCATGATACGCCGCGCACGCAAGGAACTTGAAAAGGCAGAGGAGGAAGTTGCCGCCCGCGAGGAAGAGCAGCAGGCCGCCGAACAACTCTTGGCACAAGGCGACGCATCGCCGGAAATCCTCGGGAAATACAATGCCGCTACCAAAGCACTCGAGAACGCAATGTCCCTCTGGGAACTCGCCCAGCAGGAATATGACAGGATAACGCAATAAAACCCGCTATTTCTTATTATTATAATAACAAGAACAACGGTTTTGCCGACAAAAAATAATGTTTCACCAAATATAAAAACAAGCCAATGAATAACAACCATATAACAACAGAAGACATGAACCTACGGAAAACCTTCATCGGAGCGGCGGCAGCCCTTCCGATGGCCATGATGGCAGCCTCGCCGCACGGCATCGAGACCAAGAACCTCGACAAGAGCGTGCGCCCGCAAGACGACTTCTACGAGTACGCCTGCGGCGGCTGGATGCAGGCCAACCCCATCCCCGCCGAATACAGCCGCTTCGGCACCTTCGACGTGCTCCGCGAAAACGCCAAGACACAGCTTCAGGAACTTATCCTGAACCTCAAGGACAACCCCGACACAAAAGTCAAAGGCACCAACGCGCAGAAGGTGAGCGACCTTTTCGACATGGGAATGGACTCCATACGCCTCAACCGCGAAGGAGCCGCCCCGATGCGTCCCTACCTCGAACGCCTCGGGAAAGCCAACCTCACCGACCGCACCGAGCTGGCCAAGACCATAGCATGGATGCACGGCGGAATCGGTTCCCCCCTCTTCGGCACCGGCGTCTCGGCCGACCCCAAGAACTCCGACATGAACATCATGCACCTCGGCGAAACCGGCCTCGGACTCGGCGACCGCGACTATTACCTCGAGAAATCGGAGGAGAACGACCGCATAATGAAAGCTTACGAGAACTACATCAAGACCATCATGCGTCTCTCAGGCTATGACGAGGCCCGCGCACAGCGTGCCTGGGACAACCTCATCGCACTCGAAACCGAGATAGCCAAGCACAAGAAGACGCGTGAGGAACGCCGCAACCCGCAGCTCCGCTACAACATGCGCACCATCCAGGAAATACGCGACCGGTATCCAAACTTCGACTGGGACACTTACTTCGCCGCCATCGGCACTCCGCAAGTCGACAAGGTGAATGTCTCCTCCGTGGCTTTCATGGACTGGCTCAACTCTTACCTCCCCACCCTCACCCCCGAGCAACTCCTCGACTATATGACCATCGAGTTCATCACCGAATCATCGAACCTGCTCAGCGACGACTTTGTGAACGCCAACTTCGAGATGTTCGACCGTACCATGAGCGGCAAGCAGGAACAGGAAGCCCGCTGGAAACGCGCCATGGGAATCCCCAACTCCATGCTCGGCGAAGCGCTCGGCGAACTCTACGTATCCAAATACTTCCCCAAAGAGAACAAGGAATACATGGTAGAGCTGGTACGCAACCTCCAGACAGCCCTGGGCGAGCATATCGACAACCTCACGTGGATGAGCGACGACACCAAGAAGAAAGCACGCGAGAAACTGGCCGGTTTCACGGTGAAAATCGGTTATCCCGACAAGTGGAAAGACTACTCCGGCATTGACATAGACCCCACACGCTCTTATCTCGACAATGTGCTGGCCGCCGCCAACTGGTATGCCAAGGACAATTACTCCAAACTCGGCAAACCCGTAGACAAGACCGAATGGCTCATGACACCACAGACTGTCAACGCCTACTACATGCCTACGACCAACGAAATCTGCTTCCCGGCAGCCATCCTCCAGGCCCCCTACTTCGACGTGACGGCCGACGATGCCATCAACTACGGCGCTATCGGTGTGGTTATCGGCCACGAAATGACCCACGGTTTCGATGACTCGGGACGCCAGTTCGACAAGAACGGAAACCTCAACGACTGGTGGACGGCCGACGATGCCGCTCGCTTCACCAAACTCGCCGACGGTCTCGCTGCCCAGTTCGACGCCATCGAGGTGGCTCCCGGAGTACACGCCAACGGACGCTTCACCCTCGGCGAAAACATTGCCGACCAGGGCGGACTGCGCGTGGCTATGACCGCCTACAAGAACTCGCAGAAAGGGAAGAAAGCCAAGAAGATAGACGGCTTCACCCCAGAACAGCGTTTCTACCTCGGATACGCGAACCTTTGGGCAGGCAATATCCGCGACGAGGAGATACTTGTGCGTACCAAGACCGACCCTCACTCGCTGGGCCGTAACCGCGTAAACGCCTCGCTGCGCAACATAGCACCTTTCTTCGATGCCTTCAAGATAAAGGCCGGAGACCCGATGTTCCGCCCCGAAGAGGAACGAATCATCATCTGGTAAGCTACGGCAGACGCCATACAATAACAACTGCGGCGAAGAGGACTTTCCTCCTCGCCGCAAGTTATTTCTTATGTATGGCTGGTCTATCTGATGTGATTTATGTTACGAATGAGGGGGAGGTCGGACAGTCACGGACGCTGGGATTGTTGTCTTTCCATAATCTCGTCTATCAGAAGGTTTGCGGGGTAAAAACCCTGACCGGCGGCTTTCCGGGCCCATTCCAATGCCGTTTGGGAGTCCTGCTGTATCACTATCCCTTTGTCAAGCATACAGGCGAGGCTGTACTGTGCCTCAGCGTAGCCATTTTAGGCCGATATCCGGTACCAGCGCAGAGCTTCATCCCAGTCTTGCTCCACCCCTAAGCCAAAATAATAATCAACCGCGACATTATATTGCGCTTCCTCATTACCATGGTCAGCGGCTTTGCAATACCACCGGTGCGCCGTTTCGAAATCACATTCCGTTCCTATACCAAGATAATAGAACGAGCCAAACTGCCTCTCGGCATCGCTGTCACCGGCTTTGGCGGCTTTGCTCATCCACAGGAACGCTTTGTCGTAGTCTTCTTCCACTCCTACGCCTTGATAATAGAAGTAACCGAGGAGATACTGCGCTGTCTCATTATTTTGGTCGGCCGCCATCTTTATCAGCCGTATTGACTCGTCAATGTCTTCCGGGACACCCTGGCCGAGGTAATACGCTATACCGAGTGCCACCTGGCTGCGCGAATCCCCCTTTTTAGCACATTCGGCATGCCACTTGGCAGCAGCTTCATAATCGGGAGGCACTACGTCATAATAGTACGTTTCCGCGAGTTGGAACTGTGCATCCGAGTCCCCCGCCTCTGCAAGGGAAAGAAGCTCCTCGACCGTAGCGCGCAGTTCGCCGTAAGACTGCGCAACGGCGGTGATAATGCATGTGACGCATAGAAGGAGTGCCAATAATATCCTGTTCATGGGTTTACGGTATTTGAGTTTAATTAGTCTTTTAAGTATATCCTAATGGTTTTATTCGTTAGTATGGGAAAAAATACTCTCCGCAGCGGTAATCTATCACCGGCGTTCAGAATAATCAGTCGAGGGATTGCGCACGGTTCAGCTTCAGGTCCGGTTTGACGAAGAGACCATCCACTACACTGCATAATTAATGATTATTCTGTAACGGCACAAAATTACCGCCAATATTTCTGACGAAACTACCGGCTTTGTCTGACGAATGTCGGAAAGTGAACATTCGCCGCGGGTTACACGTAATATTAATATGAACAAAACCACACCTACCAACAACGACTCCATGGCCTCCCCCCAGCCCCGGAACGACAACGATACCCGGCAGCAAGACGCCTCGCCAATCTCATCTACACAAACAGCGGCAACCACCGCGCCACAAGGCAAACGCCCCACATTCAAAGAGAAGATGACGCGGCTATTGTCATACTTCAACGTCAGCGCCGACCTCCTGCCGCAGGCCGAAGTGGAACAGGACATCCGCGACGGCGTCTCCTTCCGCGGCTCGCAACTGCTCGTGCTCATCTTCGCCATCTTCGTGGCGTCGCTGGGACTGAACACCGACAGCGTGGCGGTAATCATCGGTGCCATGCTCATCTCCCCTCTCATGGGTCCTATCATGGGAATGGGACTCGCACTCGGCGTCGAAGACTTCGACCTGCTGCGACGCTCGCTTAAGAACATCGGGATGGCAATACTGGGTTCGGTGATAGCGTCGGCCATCTTCTTCCTCATCTCCCCGCAATACGAAGGTAGCAGCCAGCTCCTGGCACGCACCTCCCCCTCCATTTACGACGTCTTCATAGCCCTCTTCGGTGGCGCGGCGGGCATCGTCTCCACGGCGTGCAGGAACAAGGGACAAGTGCTCCCCGGCGTGGCCATCGCCACATCCCTCATGCCGCCGCTCTGCACCGCCGGTTACGGACTCGCAACCTGGCAGGCTCACTTCTTCTTCGGAGCCTTCTACCTCTTCTTCACCAACATGATTTTCATCTTCTTCGCCACCTGGGTAGGGTTGAAACTCATGGGGTACAGGCGCCACCGTACCGACATAACCCGGCGATACCGCCGCATCCAGTGGATAGTCTACACTATTGTGGCCTGCACGATAGGGGTGTCCGCTTACCTCACCGTGCAGATGATACGGAAGAATATCTTCATCTCTGCGGCGACTTCCTTTGTAGAGAACCAGATGGTGTTTCCCAACACCCAGGTACTGAACCACAACGAATACATAAAGAACGGCAAGCGTTATATCTCTGTGACGCTGATCGGCGAAACCTTGCCGAAGGATTCTCTACAACTCGCCATGATGAACAAACTCGACTCCGCAGGACTCGGAGGCACCGTCCTCGATATCCGCCAAGGTTTCGGAATCGCAGCCTCCGCACAAGGGCAGGAGATGGACAACAGCAAACTTTACGCCATGATGCAGTCGCAGCTCGAAGCCAGGCAGAACACCGTGGACTCGCTGCGGAACGTCATAGGCCAATTCACCACCTTCTCAGCCCGTGGAGCCTCCATAGCTTCCGAACTGAAAGTACTTTTCCCAAATGTCCGCGACATAGCCATGAGCAATATCATCGCCACCAACACGGTGGATTCGCTGAGCCGCGACACCGTCAACGTAGTCTTCGTGAACGCCCCGGACGGCATAGACGCCGCACAGCAGCGCAAGATGACCGATTATATAAAGGTACGCCTCCACATCCCCGAAGTACACATCAATGTCAACCCCCGCAACTTCCCCTGGCCCGCCAAATAAAAGCTGACTCCACAAAGACCATTCTCGGCGCTTGGCTATACTTATCACTTTTGCCTGGCAGCTGCATCAACGGAAATTCCCTTTACGCCTTATCACCTCCAAAACCTTCTTGTCCAGCGTCTTTACTATTTGCGGCACATATTCCATTGCAGTGGTGACGGAGAGGCCGAGATTTCAGGCCTTATGCGCAAGAGCGGGATTCAAGTAATGCAAATATGTGGTAATTTTTTTGTAATTTTGCGCCATGTTTCAGACTGATGTTTTATCCTATAAGACTTCGGACAGCCGCTACGACCTGCTGAAATTCCTGCTTGCCATGATGATTGTGGCGCTCCATACACGACTGTGGCCCAGTGTGCTTCTGCCCTGGTTACGCGTGGCCGTGCCGCTGTTTTTCATGGTATCGGGCTACTTCTTCTTCCACAAGATAGACAAGCTCGGTTCCACACGCGAGCAATGGGCCGCCATGGGGCACTTCGCGGCACGTAGCGCAAAGCTTTACCTCATCTGGCTGGCAGTGTGGTCGGTGCCCACATTCGAGACTCACGCTTATTTCCAGCACGGTTTCCTCTCCGGAATCGGCAAGTTTTGCTTCGACCTGCTTTTTGGACAGACGTTCGCCGCCTCATGGTTCCTCTCGGCAAACATACTCGGCACTCTTCTTGTTTTCATTATGCGCAAGCGGAAGTGGCTGTGCGCAGCGGTAAGCCTGGGACTCTATGCCGTGTGCGTTATGACGGCGGTATACGGCAAGGCGTTACCTGAGTTTACCGGTGCATTGTCAAGCGCATTGCCCGGATATACGTCCTATTTCAGTTTCCCGGCGGCGATGCTATGGCTATGGCTCGCCTCGATGATAGCGAAAATTCCCGACGGAGAGTTTCGCAACCCTTTGCCCTGGATTGTACTGACGCTTATCGGAATAGTATTGCTTTACGGTGAAAACCATCTCGTAACGACGCGACATTGGGTGCGCGACAGCGATGTCTACGCCAGCCTCGCAATTCTCTGTCCAGCCGTTTTTATGGCCGTCCGCACAATTCCGCGCTTTACGATGCGTCATTCCCTCTCGCTGCGACATGCGAGCGTGATTATATATTGCACTCACGCCACGGTGGCGAAGCTGCTGATAGAGTATTTCAAGACGCAACACACGGTGCAACCTCAGCTCGGCGTCTATACCTTTATAATAACGGCACTGGTTTCGGCGCTTTTCTGCACCGCCATCATCCTCGCGGCACGCCGATGGCGTTACTTTAATCTTGCTTATTGATTATGAAAAAAGACAGGAACTTGCAGAGGGACAGCCTCGACTTCCGGGGCGGAAAGATTCCCGCACTTTTCCGCGCCATCCTTATACCTACGCTCATTGCCATGTTCTTCAATATGGCGCTGACGGTCATCGACGGTGTGTTCGTGGGGCAGGGCGTTGGCGCGGCCGGCATCGCTGCCGTCAATATCGTGGTTCCCATGTACATGATTACCACCGGGATAGCTATGATGTTCAGCGTCGGAGCTTCCGTGATAGCCAGTATCCGCCTTTCGGAGAATAACGTCAAGGCCGCCAACATTATCATGACGCAGGCTTTCATAGCGGGGACACTCTGCGTCGGGATGCTCTGCCTGCTTATGACCCTCTTCACCCGCCCTATCGTGGAAGCCATGGGCGCCACACCGCATATCATCGACGACTCCATGGCCTATATGCTGTGGATGCAACCGGGCATCCTGCTGCTCGGCGTGCAGTATGTCGGAATGATGCTTATCCGCCTCGACGGCTCGCCGCGCTATGCCATGTGGATTCAGGTTGTGTCGGCGGTGCTGAACATCTTCCTCGACTGGCTGCTGGTCTTCCCCTTCGGAATGGGTGTTTCCGGAGCGGCCATCGCCACGTCATTCTCCTGCGTGGTGGGCGGCTGCATGGCGCTGCTCTACTTCCTGAAGTTCTCCAATACGCTGCATTTCTACCGACTGAAGACCACGTTGACGTCGCTTCTGCTGAGCCTCCGCAATACCGGATACATGGCCAAGATAGGGTTCGCAACGCTGCTTACCGAACTGGCGATGAGCATCATGATTCTTACCGGCAACCTCTGTTTCAAGAAGCTGCTGGGCGACGACGGCGTGGCGGCTTTCGCAATAGCCTGCTATCTCTTCCCGCTGGTTTTCAGCATCGGCAACGCCGTGGCACAGTCGGCCCAGCCCATAATGAGTTTCAACTATGGCGCACACCTGGCCGAACGCGTGCGCAATACGCTGCGCATAGCCCTCGTCACCGCAGGACTTTTCGGCGCGGCCATAACCGTGGCGCTCGCACTCTTCTCCGGTCCCGTTTCGGCGCTATTTCTGAGCACCGACGAACCGGCTTACCTCCTGGCCAAGGAGGGACTGCCTGTCTTCGGAATCTGCGCCGTCTTCTTCTCGCTAAACGTTACCTTCATCGGCTATTACCAGAACATAGAGCGACCCGGCATCTCTACGCTCTACACGGTGCTTCGCGGCATAGTGCTGCTCGTGCCGGCCTTCATCCTGCTGCCCGGCTTCATGGGAACCCACGGCCTGTGGTTCGCCATCCCGTTGGCAGAAATCATTACCTGCGCCATTATCATAGCCCACTATAAAATAGCGGGCAACCGATTCATAACAAAGCAGTTGCCCGGAAATCAAGAGTCCTGAATGTTGTAAGTTTTATCTTCCGCCGCCGTTGCCGCCAGAGCTTTGCGACTTCATGTCATCGTTGCTTATAGAGGCATTGGTGCGCCGCACGTCGCTCTTCAGTCCGCCGAATTTGTAGGTGATGGAGAAGCCGGCCGACCATTGCTTGAACTTGTTGGTATATTGTTCGCGGAAGGTTTCGGTGGTAGTGGTAAAAGTGGATTTGCGCTCGGGAGTGAGGAATTGGTTGCAGTTCATCGAGAGCGTAAGCGCATCGTTTTTCAGGAAAGAACGTGACAGCGAGAAGCCGTAATAATACCAGGTGTCATACTTTTCCTGCGCTCCTATTCCGGGGGTCCCGCCGCCGCCCCATGCGTCGATGCGCAGCTTGAACGGTGTGGTGTAGCCGTAATTGGCGTTGAAGTAACCTTGCCACCCGTGGTTGCGGACGTTCATCGCGCCGCGCGAGTTGTAATCGTTGTATGAACCGCCGACGTATAGCGACGCGTCCATAGTCGATGTTATCTGGTACATGAGGTAACCGCCGAGGTCCACCGAACGGTAACGTCCGATGTTGGCGTATGTGCTGTGCTGGACGTTATCTTTCATGAAATCGTTGGACTCTATCGAGTTGTTGGTCTGCGAATAAGAGACCGACGCCTCGCCGCTGAATTTACCGCCGTAGTTGGAGTATTTCAGCTCTACCATATTATTGTGCTCGCTCTTGAGGTCGGGGTTGCCGTAGCTTAACGACCCGAACGTCAAGGTATTGACGTAGGGATTGAGGTAGCTCAGGGAGGGGCGCCAAATCCTCATGCGGTAGGCCAGGCGGAAGTTGCTCATCTCCGTAAGCTTGTAGGTAAGCGATGCGTTTGGCACCAGGTCGTTGAGCCGCGTGGTGAAGTCGGGCCAGTCGCCCGTGTTTTCCTGGTACTTGTAATCGAGGCCCATGCGGGTGTGCTCGTAGCGGAGTCCGGCGCGCGCCGCGAATTTCCAGAACGACGCGTTGTAGGAAACGTAGGCGGCATAGACGTCGTTGAACTGCTGCACCTTAGAGGCGCTGATGGGGAGCACTTCCTCCTCTTTCAATCCGTCGAGGGTGCGGTTATTGCTGTCGGAGCGGCGGAGCACCGCCTTAAAGCCGGTCTCGAAAGTATGTTTGTCGGAGAAGAGCGGGAGCACGTAGTCTCCCTGGAGCGTATAGCTGTTGCTATAACCCGTCTGGCGGCGCCCCTGGAAGGGGGAGATGACGTCGTAGCCGAGGTTTTCGTAGTCGTAGTTGCGGACATCCGAACGGTAGGGCGACTCGCCGTAGTCATACTGCGCCGTGAGCGTCAGTGTGTGCTGCGTGTTGTTTGGGAAAGTGTGCTGGTACGAGGCGTTGGCGGAACTCCACAGGCTACTTGATTTGGTGAAGAAGTCGCGCTTGTATCCCCACACGAGGGCGTTGTCGATATTGCTCATCGTGACTGATTGAGAGGCATTCTGGCGCGATTTGTAATGTCCGATGTTGCCCGAAAAGGTGAAAAGGTTAAGCGTGTCCGGTTCCCACGAAAGGTTCAGGTTGCCGGAAAGGAAGTACGACTTCTGCAATCCCTTGCTGTGCGAGCGGTAGTAACGCTCGGTGTCGGAAGTGAAGTTCTCACGCTCCGAGTCAGTGTAGGTGTGGGCGCGCATCACCGAGTAGTTGCTTCCCGAAACATTGGCCGAGGCCGTAACCTTGTTGATTTTAGTGCGGCCGTAGAGGTTGCCGTTATAACCGCCGTTCGAGACGCCCGCGCGTGCCGTGACAAGATAACCCTCCATGCTCTGCTTCTTGTCGGTGATGATATTCAGGATACCCGCCGTCCCCTCCGCCTCATATTTGGCACCCGGGTCGGTGATTACCTCTATCTTCTTTATGGACGACGCCGGCATCGACTTCAGGATATTCTTCGGGTCGCCCGAAAGCATAGGGTCCGGCTTACCGTTTATGTAGATTTTGAAGTTGGAATCACCCTTCACCTTGATGTTATCCTCGCCGTCGACGGTCACCATCGGCACCTTGCGGAGCATCTCCATCACGGTGTTCGTTCCCGACGAAGGGTCGCGCTCCACATCGTAAGTCAGCTTCGCACCATCACTCGAAATAAGGTCCTTGGTAGCCACTACAGTCACCTCGCTGAGCGTCTCCCCCACTTCCAGCAGTTCGAGGTCGCCGAGGTCAGTGGCGGAATTGGCGGCTGTAAATTCGATGCTGAGCGGCTTCTTGCCAACGTATTCGGTTTTCAGCCGATACTTGCCGGGATGCAGGTTGGTGGAAAAACGTCCTTCGGCATCCGAGACATCGAAGACCACGGGATGCACCGTATCGGCGGCGGCAAACACCTTATATGGCACCGAGACCATGGCATCGCCGGAGACAGCCTCCACGAAGCGGCCGCGCACCACAGTGGCGAAAGCCGCCGATGCAACGGCAAGAGAGAGGACAACAAACAAAAGTCGAGTTCTAATCATAACAATAATAGTTTAAGCGGAAGTCCCTCCCGGCGCGCCAAAACGGCCGTCCTCGAAGGCCCACACAACCAAAAGACGCACCGCCCCCGCCTTTGTGACACTCCCCGCCGAAAAAATTGCACATCACCCGCCCGCTGCGTCCATCTTTCCCGATTAATCAAGATGAATCCGATTGATCAGGATAAATCTCGACAATTCCCTTCCTTGATTAATCAAGACAACAACCCGTCAATGGTTGCCAACGCGTTATTACTGTTTTGCGTCAGGGGAAACAAGATGCTCCAGTCGCAGATACAGAGTCACCTCCAAAGCTTCCGCACCCCCGGCGGCTTCACAGAGAACATGACCGAAGAACGCCTCGAAGCGTGTCGACAGCAAGCCGCACAAGCCGGCGTCCCAAAATGCCCGAAATGCGGCAAACCCATGCTCCGGCGCATCCAGAAAAAGCCAGAACCAAGGCCGACCCTTCTGGGGCTGCAGCGACTATCCCCGCTGCACCGCCATCCTCCCCATCGATCCTTCCTAAGTTAAATGAAGAATTAGGCTTAAATATATTCAACCTTGACTTTGAAACCGGAGGCTTGCGTTTTTTTAGGGTTTGGGTTGATTAGGAAACCTATCAGTTTTGTCATTAGATACCAACCATTAATGAGGATTCCTAATTAGAAAGAGGAATATTTTTTACTGTGCAATAGTTTTGAAGTTCTTCATCCGATGAAAAGCCCTTGTCACAAAACAGTGCCAGTCCCCCTTTCACATCTTCAACCATATCAGAGTGAGCATTAAGGACTCTTGCAGTACGCTTCATAAACTCACAGAAATCATCATTTAACCGACAAAGTTTATCTACAGTAAAATAGTCAACATCATTCTTTTTTGCCATAAATAGTATCTCAGTATCTGTATCGTAAGGCGAGAGACGAATGATACCTATACCAAAAGCTCGATTCAATCGTTCCATTTCTTCTAACAAGGAATCGTTTATTTCGAATGCAACTAAATAGCCATAATTAGCCCAATTACTATTAGAAAGTGCTTGAAAGAAAGCAGCCTTTAGTTCATGATCATTTTGGATAGATCGCTTTAGTTCGAATGAATATAAATCAACAAATTTGTTAATATCAGCAGCCTTAAGAAGTTCGACCGTAGCTTTATTTTGGAATTCACTAAAGCCTACTCCAATCATATCCGGATGGATCCATTTCAGATTTTGTTCTAATTTCTTAGTTGTCTCATGAAAAATCGTTTTAGAAAGAATATTTCTTTGAGATATTAAAAAATTGGAGAGTAGACGATGCAAATCCCGTTCCTTGTATTTCTCGTTTTCAGACGCTGGAACATTGATCACATTTACAGTACTACTACCGCTAATTAAGTTTTCTATTTCTGCAGAGTATTTAGTAACATTACAACAAGTTGCAATTGAACCACTAGAATTCCGAAGTTTTTGAGACATGTCTTTTCGTGCAATGAGTTTATTAATCCATTTAACAGGACGACAATGACACAGACTTCTTTCACGATTATAATAATAGCCACCATCGATAATTCCAACACGATAAAATCCTTCTCCATTAGAAGCCAAGACAATATCTCCTTTTTGCAAGCCGAAACTAACAGTCCATAGGCATCCGATAGCATTACGTGCAGTCCCACCGCTTCTATCGGGATGTTTCAGCAGATACTTCTCAATCATAATTTTTCTCCATTTTTTTTCATCAGAGATATCTGTGTTAGAAAGATCTTCGTTTTCAAGAAAGTTGGTACCAATAAAACTGCCTTCAACGCATTCTTGAAAACACCTTCCATGTTCTCCTAGCATGATTCGGTTATACTGTTTCATTTTCATTCATGTTATATTAGCCTCAAATAAGACTATCAAATACAACTACTTTCTTTTACAAAATTACAAATAATTTCTCAAATAACAATCGAATATGTTAAATAACATATTTTGTTAAGAATACATAAGATAGCCATACTTACATAACTTGACATGAAATACGACACTTATAGAGAACACCCCAAAAATGCCGGTTCAATGACACAATCTTATTTAATTACCACAAAATCCAAAACTTGGAATGTTTTATGTCGAAAAAAAGAGCGGCCCGGCGGAGGGTCGCTCTTTCTGTATTGTGGGTGTTGGGATTTCCGGGTTTATTTTTCGGCGCGGTCTTCGTTGAGGAGGCGTACCATCTCGATGGCGCTCTTGGCGATGCGGGTGCCGGGGCCGAAGATGGCGGCTACGCCTGCCTTGTAGAGGAAGTCGTAGTCCTGCGCGGGAATCACACCGCCGGCGGTGACCAAAATGTCGGGGCGGCCGAGCTTCTTGAGCTCTTCGATTACCTGCGGGATGAGGGTCTTGTGTCCTGCTGCCAGCGAGCTGACACCGAGGATGTGGACGTCGTTCTCCACTGCCTGGCGAGCGGCTTCGGCCGGTGTCTGGAACAGCGGGCCCATGTCTACGTCGTAACCGCAGTCGGCGTAACCGGTGGCTACCACTTTGGCGCCGCGGTCGTGACCGTCCTGGCCCATCTTGGCTATCATGATACGCGG